>Ga0209737_10002181_pt1 | contig 13733 bp, 4 predicted proteins | sample TergutCu122P3_FD_187284 | JGI IMG/M metagenome (GOLD analysis project Ga0209737, IMG submission 187284) | Cubitermes ugandensis P3 segment gut microbial communities from Kakamega Forest, Kenya - Cu122 P3 (SPAdes) (version 2) | ecosystem: Host-associated > Arthropoda: Insects > Digestive system >... | reverse complement strand
AACTCTAGTACAATTGAATGATTTAGTTTATTCAGTAAGGCTTAGACTGGTTCTGTACCTTTGCACATTTTCTGAGAAACTGGAAAAATAAAAAGAATGAGTAAGACCCAACACTATTTGAAATTACTATTTATTTCTTCATATAATTCTTTTCTTTTTTTCAGTTTAGACATAGTCTATACATGTGCAGCCGTACTAACAGTGAAATGATTGCAGTGTCTGGCACCAGAATCAAATATCAGCCACCACATGACTGCAGTGTCTGGCACCAGAATCAAATATTAACCATCACATGCAATCAAATTTGACTAGCTGTCTCTAAATACGGCTGAGTGTACTGTAGTAACATTGTAGTTCATGCGTGAGGTTAAAATTTTGTGTTTCAACAATTTACTGGAGAATAATAGTGAGGAATAGTAATGTATAACCCATTTATAAACTGTTCTGTGATAATTTCAATTATGCTTAGAAGGCAGTAATGGTACACAAAAATAATCTGTAAATATGATAAATCACAGCACTTACTAACAAGATGGCACAGAGAAATCAGATGAAGAATTTTTTCTGTATTAACTTTCAATGTCTGAAATTTGTCTAAATAATATCGAAAAGTTCAGTTCCTACCTGACCGAAGACACTCTGCATCTCTGCTACTAAGCCCAACAAATTAATGTTTAGGAAGATAATCACTGTTTATCCTGAGGTTTATGTTACACACTTAAATACACTCTGTGCATAAAATGTGAAGATTCTGAATGTTAAAACAAACTGTATAAACAGTAACTACTCTCCTTTAAAGGACTACACATTTCTTTCATTGTGAAACAAACACTTATTTCAGTTGCTCCTTATTTTTACTGCTTTGATTTCTGTTGCCCAGGAATGTAGCAACTCACATAATTCATTGTTATTGACTCAACAACTAAAGCACAGCTCTGTGGAGAAAATGGTATGTCACATGGCTGTTGAAGAAATTCCCTGCCTTGTATTGAGCCAAAGGCTCATTACCATTTTCACAACAGCCTGTCACTGGACCCTACAATGACCCACCTTAAACCACTGAATGTTCCCAAATATCATACACAGTTTAGAACCCACTTCAATATTATCCTCCAATCTGTGCCTAGGTCTCTGGAATGGTCTCTTCTCTTCAGGATTCCTGACTAATATTTAGTACGTATTTCTCCAAATCCCGTCCATCTCATCATGATTTGTATGTTTATCACCTAAATCTGAATACGAAATTATTCATACTGTTATTACTTTTAAGCACTTATACAAAACATAGTGATAAAAATGGTCATGGTCTGCCTCTTTCATTCAGTCTGTAAGTGCTAACACCTTTAACCAGTTTTATGTCATTTCAGATGTATGAAATCAGTTTATTTAGGAAAGTCTAAAATTCTGTAGCCCTATATTGTGACAGCTGAGATACTAACAGAAGAATCAAGATTACAGTCTTATGCAACATCAAACTGTACAAACTGGTAAATTGGGCCCAATATTTGAGAGACACCTATGTACCAAATTACACGGTAGCATACTACAGACGACCACACTATTGATAAAATTCATTACTCTATTAAGAAAATATGATTTAAACATGGTACATGTCGCTGTACAGTATTATCATACATGCTCCGTTGCTTCTTCTTTTTCCTGAAAAGATGCCTTTCTTAAGATCTGGGTAAAACTAAATTACAGGACCAGGGACTCTGCTTTGCATTCAATCCAGACTTATTTAACAGCTTTGCCATAAACTGTGGTATTGAAAAAATGCAAAATACAGGATATAAGAATTGTTCTAAATAAGCATTTTTCATGGAAATGATGAAAGCCAGAAGGTTCACCTAATGCCAGGTAGAGCCTGCAAACAGCAGAATCACTTTGTGTTACACAGATCCATTATGATGTTACTGCGTCCAAAGCTTTAACTGATGTCATGTGACATTTGTCAGCAGGACCAATGAGAATGGCAGTGTTGCTCTTGTTCTAGGATTTAAATATTAATTTTATCGTAATATTTTCCTTTTTTTCCTTGCTTAGTGTGGACATTTAAATTGCTACCATGCAGACACAAAGAGACCAGCGTATGGCAAGTTAGGCCATTCACCAGTACATTTTAGAGACAGTATGTCATCTCCTAGGATGAGAAAGGTTAAAAGGTCTGCATTTTGTTGGGTAAGCCACATTAAGTTACCAAGAGTTGCAACAACCCATTCTTTATTTTTTTGAAGAAATTAAATATGGATTTCTCATTTAACTTTATGATTCAACAAAGCAAAGGACATGACACTCTTCTCAGTGACCTCAGAATTCACCTGCTTCATAACATTACCTTGCAAGGAATACAGGAGGCAAAGACTCTTGGATTTGACACAGGGTATTTGGATGCATAGTCTCTGATCTTTCAAAGAATTGTGGTGTTTGCAGGGTCACGCAGTCCAAGATTGTTGGGCAGCATGAACCTGTAGATAAAGGAACTAAAACCCTTTGAAATGTCAGAAATTATTTACCCGACAACACTGCTCCTCACCCTAGGGGACTTGAAACTTCAGCAATGCCACTGTCTGACAGTCCAAGCTCAAGTGCTTAGCCACCAGCTGCTCACAATTAACGTCGTGGATCAATTCTTGAGTCATCCATATGGGATTTATGGTGGACAGTATGGCAATGTGTAGGTTTCTCTCATAGCACTTCAGTTTTCCCCAGCCAATAATAATTCCAACACTTTAATCTATCATCAGTGGACGGTACAATATATCCACTTCAGGCTGCGGTACCAAGAATCTTACCTCATTTCTAAATACAAATGTATAAGCAACAGAGGACGTTAAACAGTCAAATCTCTTTTTGACTTGGATATAAGTAATAATATTCAAGAAACAAATAAACATATGAATTTATCTCAGTGATTGTAACAAACTGATATTATCAATATTTATGCAGGAAAGTTGAGATATTTGAACACATCTTTAAATAAACTAACAGCCAGGACTTAATACTACGAGTCAGAAGAAAGTGTTTTACTTGCAAATTCTGGTACAAAAGAAGTGAACTAATACCACAGCTTGCCTGTGGACCGAATCTTGAATTTACTTCTTGGGATTTGCAAAGTTTTATCACAGGGGTAGTAACATAATAATTTAAAAGTGCAGTGTTTGGCCAGTTTGAATGTGCACCTCACCCTTACAACAGTGCAACATACAATCGATAGAGGTCAGACCAGTGACTTAGCCATATATCACATAGTTTGTCATTGAGCACTATCACAACTGCAGTGTAGAGCTTATGCACCTGGTTAGACCTCTTTAAAGCATAAAAACTGAGCCCACACATCATAGAAAACGCACTGCATCTTCACTACAAGGGCCAAATGGTTACTTAATTCATTTTCACACAATTATTTTATGTTTGTTTCACATTGTTCCCATAAAACAGGTACTATACCTAACTCAGATTGCAAACCAAAATATGCACATATACGTCCAGCTGTAATTTTTTTTTTAATTTGAGAAGTCTGAATATAAATGGGTTATATCAGACGTTAATGGGTAAGGAGAGAGAAGTTTTTCATACAGGACAGACAAGGCACAGGTGGACCGAAAAGCTAGGAAGATAACATCTTCAAAGCATACAATATGTACACGTACATATACACATTATCTTAGGAGGAGTGACTTAAGGCATTGTGATAACATTACATGGTAAGAGTCCATAGGTTTTAATTTTGCCTGCATTCATTCATATTCTGACACATTGTTGACAAATGACACCAGTCAACAAGGTCATATGGTAACATAAAAGTAACTCTTGGGTGCAAAAATTCTGCTTTTTGAGAAAGTTTTGTGTTTGTGTGTATCGCATTTCAAGCCAAGACACTCAACTTTCATCACTTCTGCATTCTTATCTAAGTGTGGTTAAAACTTTTGTCAGTTCTGATATTACAATATTTGTTCATAGAAGGTAAAAATTTTCCTGTCCACGCCATGAAGGCCTGTTGTAGAAGTGGAGGTACAGATCCACTCATTTTCAACTTCGCCACTAGATGCAGGTGAGTTGTTAATTTCATGCCTGTGGTCACTTTAACCCCAAGAGAGAACTCCGGTACCCACTGAATAGGAGGCCGGATGGGCCCCAGGGCCGGTCTGGACATTTTGAAGAAGAAAAACTTCTTGTCTCTACCAGGATTCGAACCCCGGACCGTCCAGTCTGTAGCCTAGTCGCTATACCGGCTATGCTGCACTGGCTCCTGTTGGTTGGTACAAATTTAAGATAATTTAAATAATATCACTATTTCACAAAGTGTAACAAGTAGCAGTGCAGTAATAAGTCTTGCATACTTGAACAGTACAGGATAACAAAACACTGTGCAGTACACATTCCTGACTGCCATTCTTGTTACGCCATGCTTTTCAAAATACATGGCACTGCAGAATTAGAAAATACAGGGTTTTCCTAGCTTCAGTAGTAACTTCCTTTAACCACCACGCATTAAAGTGAGTCTCACTTGCAGACACTGTGACTAATTAAATATATTGTTTGATTTGTCACAGTGTTTGGAGATGTGGTGGTCTTGTCACTAGTGGCAGCCAAAGAACTTTGGAAGATTTAAGGTTCTCAGAGCAGTGTGACTTAATATTCAGTTCTTTTTGATGTGACAGTGTGCCCCTGCACGAGCGGTTCCTGAAGTTTCAAACGATCATCGTGCCTTCATCTTCAAGGGCAACCACTGGTTCTTCTTCTTCATGGGATGACTACCCTTGAAGATGTAGGTAAAAATATCCTTCATTTGTGAACCACTCATCCATCATATCCCAAAAATTTTATCTTCAAAAAGCATTCAGCATTTGAGAGGATGATCTCAGAATTATTATAGTCTCATTTGTTCATTTTTTTATTTAATATAAATGTGGCATATGACGCCGCATAGAGTGATTGAAATTTGCCAACATTTTGGAACAAGCTGCCGTCTCAGTCTTGAAAGTAAACTGTGTTTCTTAACAAAATCATAATACAATGTTACCACATGTTATCACATTGTCTTAGATCATACAAACTCTTTTACAAAATTAACAATACTTATTAGTGAGGATAACAATAATCTGATCACTTCTAATGTTTCTTGTAATTCGGTGGAGAGTTCTAAAACACTCAAGTATATAACAAGATGTAATATACAAGCCACTACTCTAAAGAATGTAGTGTGTTCGTTTTCTTATAATCTTCTTGATTCTAAACAGTGAGTTGAAATAACCAGAATGGATATCACAGACGTTGCAAGTTGAAAAGTAGGAATACAACCAACAAACAGTGAATTAGGAGCAATAAATTACAAAACAAATGGAGTGAAACCTCTGCTTAAAGACACTGGTAAATATCTGTTGCCAGTTAGAATTATAATTTGTAGATGGCTTACGGATGAATTATATCCTCTGTATACTACTAGTACTACTACTACTACCACCAACACGTAGTACTACTACTAAGTCATAGTAGTAGTAGTAGTAGTAGTAGTATGGTGGTGGTGGTGATGAGGATGGTGATGATTATAATAGCAGCAGAAGCAGCAGCAGCAGCAGTAGTAGTAGTAATAGTCATAGTAGTAGTAGTAATAGTAGCAGTAGCAGTAATTTGTAGCTATAAACCCTGCAGTATCACAACAAAAAATACAACAAACCTGGGAAATAACAGAAGGAACTATTAAGGAAATTATAGCAATTTTAAGAAAGACCGTTTGGCTTGTATACAAAATATTATTTTCAAAGAGGTGGCTTCAGTTCCCTACCTCAAAGAAAAGTGTACATTTTGAAATGACCTGACATTATGTAATGATGATTTTAAACTTTTGTTTTTGTTTTGTCCTTTCCTAGACAAAAAAGCAGTATAATTGAATCCACACTTAAGAGTTTAGATCCCACACTGGAACTAAGTTACTGATATGAGAAGATCTGTAGCAGCCCTACTGACTTCTAAGACTTGAAGAATGTACATAATAAAGTCTAAACATATCCTTCAATTAAAAACAAACAAATGTGACAGGCTTGCAGAGAAAAGTGTCAAGTGATGCAGTTCTCTATGGTGTTAAACCTTTATGCATTTTGTTTTAGGTTTTGCATATTTAACTATCAACTGTGATAGCAAATACAGGGACATAAAAAAATGTATTCTTATTTCTTGTTTCATAATTACTTGTGATGCAACTAATGCTGTTCCTTCCAAACATAACTGTGCTTGTTTACAATGTAAAACTGCACAGTACTGAAGTCACGACTGTAACGGTGACTGTCAAACAGCTTTGTTACCATCGGTCGAATTTACTCCACAAAATACTGCATACATACAGTTACCCCATATTTAGAAGCACTCTATTTTTCATAACAGTATTATTTTGCTTATGACTTACATAAGAATGTGTGGTGTAATGGAAGCAGAATTATTACTTCAATGTTAAACTGTAGGAAAATAAATTCAGACATAGCCTATGAACACACAGAATATTGATATGGTGTTAAGAGACAAACTTCAGACTGCAAGATTAGCTTTTTCTATAGTTACCATAAGACAGTATATTAAACAGCCACTTGTGAGTGTAAATTTAAAATTTGAAGAATGTATATTAAAATGCTGGTCAGTTAAAATGATGAATAAACAAATTATGGTACATTTCTGTTAATCTGACTTCTTGTAATTCAGAAATCCTGATAATTCAGCACTTGAGGAGAGCAGTCTCAAGACCTGATACTTTGCTTTTTACTAGAAAAAAAGCATCATCAATGAAAACAGGTAAATCTCAGAAACGTGTTCCAAAATGCCTCCAAGAGTGTCTGCACATCAACTTTTGTGGTACTTCCTCACCCCTTGTCTCCTGATCCATCAACTTCTTTAGCAATGAAGACTCGAGAAAACACAGACAATGACCCTGAAGACCCTGAACCAGCAGATGGAGGAGATACTCAAATGGAATACTCCTCAGATTAGCTGTACACCCCAAGTATTAACCACATATTAGGCTACCTGTAAGAAGTTTTGTCAGCATAGGTACTGTCCGATAATCCCAGATATCCAATAATCTGGCACCTGCCTGATGCTGTGCAAGTAGCATTAACACAATTTTTCTGTAAACAAAGAGCTTCTAGAAAAATAAAAATAATTAAGCAGAGGTTTTACTCAGATACTACCTATAAATGTGTTTCCAGAGTTGAAGACAGTCCTGCCTGAGTCAGGGTTCTCACTGTTTAATTGCGCTCATATCTACCTGTCACATTTGGGACAGGCTCAGTGACTGGTATCATTCTTGGATACAGTCATATTTCTGGAATGAATAATTAAACTGAAGCAAAGTTGTTGCAATAGAGGAACTCACTGCAAGATAAAACGCTCTGAATGCTGCGTACATTTAGAATTCATCTCTGTTATTTTCTGGCTGAAATAAACAGTGTACAGACAGATGTAACTACGGCATCTCCCTTTTGAAATGTATTTAACTTACTCCTCATATGCCAAACACAACAACAACAGAGATATAACAAAGACCAATTGCCAGTTCATATATTGTCTGCTATGACACTATACAGACTCGTATACATGATACTTTATGTCACAGTTTCTGCTCCACATGTTATCAGGCCTTTGTTTTTGTTGTTTATTAAAATTTAAGGCTGCTGCCAGTAGCTTAGACTATATAGTGTCTTGTTTCCTATAAAGAGCGTTATTTAGCCATGCTGTCAACTGCTAAAATTATAGTGTCAGTACGTAGCGCCAAATGGTAGGAAAAGTGAAGTGAAATGAAAGGATGGGGAAAAAAGCAGTCCTGCCGTATTTTCAGGTGCCATTCTGGCTTCTCCCTTGACAGACCGAGGAAAACCATTGAAATCCTCAAGAAAAATCGCCAGTCTCTAGACTTGAACCCAAAAACTCCTGAATATGAAGCAGAAGTCTGGCCACTTGACTGTGGGTTTTGGGTTCAGGCCTCTGTTACGCAGATTATTGTGTGCTGACTGTAGTTTGTGAATGTGGCAGTTTAATTTGTTCCTTGATTTCTGTATTTTAAATAAAACTGGGGTTTACATAGAAGTAATAAAATTAAAAATTGTAAGATATTGACTGTTTTATGTAATCTGAAAACTAATTTGTAAAACTAACCTTGTTAAATATGTGATTTTGGAAGTATTTGTACATACAAAACACTACAGAAAAATATAATTGGTTTTACTATAATGAAAAAATAATATGTACTTCATTTGTTAAATTTGCAGTTTGATTATTATGGAGAATTATACTGCAAAACCTGAAGCAATCCACTCGTAACTAAACACATTTGAATGTGTACATCATGGTCCCATCACCTGACCCAATGCAGAACTCTCTCAGAAAGGCATTTTAACAGATTGTCACAATTTGAAACAGTTCTAAAAAAAAATCATATACAGTAGGGTCTCATTTTACGACAGGGTTACATTCTCAAATATTTAGCTGTAAATCGAATTGTTGTAAAACAAGTACCATTTAAATTGTTTAAACTGAGGTAAGTTCATGGGCCAAACAAATTAATCAAATAATTTTATAATTTATAATATTTCTTTACATTATGACATACAATTCTAATTTAATGAATTAGGTACATAGAAAATAACACAGATAATTGAAAAAAATATCAATCAAATCACTTTTTATTTTGTTGAAAAAGGCCCAGGCCGTGGTTCAGAAGACATCAAGAAAGAATGTATCGTCAAATGTTTTGATTTTTTCTTCTTTTCTGTCTTTTTTTAAGGACATCATGGGTGGAAAAGTCACAATCAACTTAAAAGAACTGCACTAAAATAGAAAAAGAAGAAACACATGCACACAGGAAAAGAGCTAGAAGTGTACTAAGTAGAGAAGGGATGCTTGAGTTGCAACAGTGAGGCACCAAAGTCGGGAGTGCTTGGTCCGACTCGACAAGGGTCATAAAAGTGAAATGTCATAAAATGAACCATCGCAAAACGAGACCCTACTGTACCACTATTTGGATTGATTCCCAGCAACAATACTCCTAGTTTTTCTAATAGAAATAGCAAGTTTAAACTAGGAGGAGGCAACTACCGGTTATTAAGACATTCTGGGAGCCAAACCTAATTATTTTGATTTCTTGAAATATTATTTTCGGTTTAGGTAAATAAAATAGAGAATGACACATTTGGAAGTGCACCTTAATTGAAAACATAGTACTTAACATCTTGAAGCATGGTCACAGCATCTCTGGCTGAGTCACATCCTTTTGCTGGCAGTTCTCGAAGCTTCAACAGGGTGGCCCTCTGTGTCATACAGCCAGGACACCAAAGAAGGAATTTTTGACAGACTGCATCATTTTAAAGTGACTTTGGCCAACTGGACCTCCAGACATAACACCCCTCACTTCTATTGTTGAATTTACTTAAAAAACAAGTGTATGAAAACAATCCGAGAAACACAAAATATGTGCCTGACAGCAAATACTTAAAATGCTATACCAATATCACTGCAGGAACTCTCATATGCATTTCTGGAAACATGGACGAGAGACCTGAAGTTTGATTTATAACAATGAAGGACACTTCCATTATATTTTGTGGAAAGTAATTTATGTTTATGCTCTGTGAGATATGAAATGCAATGTTTAATCCTTTGGGTGCAGGCTTAGTTGTAATGCTCTGTGACCAACACCCCAATTTCAAAATTCTCTTACTTGCTTTGTGTTGCTTGGAGGTACACTGTTTCCTCTTCATACTGTTGCTAACATCTAGAATGTTTGGAACATTTATGTTACAATCTTTAAAGAGTTCTCCAAAGAGTATAAAAGGCTATGCCATATAAAACAATATACAAAATACAATTTTGAAGAGGTAAATATTGTACATTTCCATTTGACTGACAGCTTTGCCAACATGGAATCCACTCTGATACAGCCATTTCAGGATTGAACTGAATAAGGTATGAAAGACGTTGAAATGTGTTCATTTCTAATTAAAAGAATTAATTCTCTTTTGAAGCACATAATCAGGCTTGGTTTGGCTCCCCGCAATTAATAACTTGTCTAACAGTAAGGTGACATTTCACTGCAGTCACATATATTCTCCTCCTGAATGTATTGATGTAGGCCTGATTAAGGCAACAAATGAAGACAGTTTACACTGTAAGAGGCAAGTTCAGACAAGTGTCTCATGGGGTTGAGTGTGGGAAGAATTTATGTTCCTTTGTCTTATATGCCTATTCTGTGAATGTACAGGCTTCCCAACTCCCAAAGTGATGCAATAAATGCAGGATATTCTGTGTCTGCATCCACACAAGACGGATAATCTGATTAAATTAGCTGCAGGCAACAAGTTCATTTTTATATTAACAGCATGTTCCTAAAAGTAAGAAATTTTGTCAAGAGACACAATGTGCCAAAAGATTGTATGCTATGGGCTGATATAATTTACCTCTATTATAGGATCTATTTTGTGAATGTTTAAAGCCACGAATTAATTCCAACGTGAAAAATAATGGAATTTTTTTCAAAGAGGTTTCAGTATCTAAGGGATGTTTTCTTTTCCTGAATTCCTAAAGCAACAGCATTATTACATCAATCAAGGGACAGTGGGGTAAACTGGTCAACTTATTAATATTGCCAAACATTAAAACTAATTCCTCACTTACCAAATTCTAAATGTACATAAAAAATAAAAATATATGTTGTCTCTAATTCTCTGTTTAAATAGACCAGTCTCAAATCAATCTTTACTGTACTTAATTTACCATGTGACAATTAAATGTATTTTCCGTCATTTGTCTCAAATTTGTGACTGCTCTGGGCAAGTTTCTTCCTCTGATGAGGCACTCACTACAAGCCGTTCTTTAGATCCATCACCTTTATCACCTTTATCACCAAATGCCTGTGCAACACTTGCACCTTCACCCTGCTCTTCAGTATCATCATTCTGCACAGAGTGCTGTTCACAACCTAACCTCTTATCTGTAACATCACCAACATTCTGTCCATCTGCGTCATTTGTGACTACTTCTGTATTATGCAGCTCTTCAGTCACAGGGACTGTTATTGTCTCAACACTGGTTTCAAGAGGTGACTGCTGTGTCCAAGCATCATCAGGTTCATCCTCAACTGATGGCTGGGAAGAGCTTGGAATAGTATCAGTTTCAGATGTGTATGGCTGTGTTGTGTCTAAGCTTGTTTGTCGAAGATTTGTGTCTCCACTGGTGGCGTCTGTGTCCGGTGGAACATCCGACGAAGATCCACTTATGCTCCTCAGATTAAAAAAGTTTCTGGGTGTAGATTCATGTATTGTTTCAGAAGCAACACTCAAATTTACAGTGGAATCTCTTCTGTGTGTATCTTCAACTACTGTGTCAACACTAGTTTGAATGTGAATGTTTGTCTGACTGTCCTCATCTGGTGTGATGCTGGCAGGCCTTGGTGATGCAGGTGACTGAAGGCTTGTTGTCCATGCGGCAGCCCCGTATGGTGGTGGCACCAACATTACAGCTGGAGCAACACACTCTGGTGACACATCTTCGGAAGGTGCTGCAGATGAGGGACTTCCCAGGCAGCTGTCACCTTCCAGCTGTTGTTGACTATGCGAACGCAACCACAGCTCATGTCGACTACCGTGGATGCTCCCACTGTTTACCACCAATTCGGGCAGGTTAAGTCGTTTTGTGCTACCCATGTCCCGCTGCTGGAATTTTGGAACAGACAAGAAGCCTGCTTCAACTGGTGTATCTCTTCCAACTCGTCTCACTGGAGTTTTATTTTCTTTGTCTTTTGAAGCCTCAGGGAGCAGCTAAACAACAGAACAGTTAGTATTATACATTTCATTTCATTACATACAGGAAAGCATACATTCTGAGAAATTGAGTGTATTTTGAATATGGGAAATTGATCATAAATTTGACTCCAACTTTTTCTTGCATGGGCAATTGTAGTTGTGACCATATCAGCTCAAATAACATAGCCATCAAGCCTCCAAAAGTATCGTGTCCTAAAAAAAATTGTTGAATGATCATTACTTAATCATTCAGTCCACTAGGAAGCTGAATTTTAGTGGGGTATGAGCACATAATAGCCTTATGAACTTCAGTAGTATATTTACTTCAACTTTCAGTACAGAAGGCAACAGATAAGCAACCTGGCAGAAAATGCAGCACCACTGTCTGACATGTTTATTGTAACATGTTGGACCAAATTCCAGGTCCAGACAAATGGAGTGGATATTGTATTGTTTACCCAAGTAGCTGCATCCTCTTGCTGTCTCATTGGTTGCCTGTCTGCCATGTTTGATGATGAACTGTAGACAGCCCTGTAGCCTGTGGCAGGGTATGCTGGAGGAATGCCTGGAGGGAGAAGAAGACCATGGTGGGAATGGACTGTCTGTCGTCTGCGTGAATGTCGGTTGTGATGACGACCACGATAAAAGTGACGGAAATCGCCAGATGCAGATGATCCACGTCTTTTTTCACGAAGTTGTAATAAGATGTCTGTAGGAGAAATGAAATTACAGTTAACATTCTGGATGTAATTTTTTGATATGCACAAACAAATAAAATTCACTGTTAGTTAACCAGACTGATTAGCTAACCAGACATGTGGACATCTATATGTGGATGTTATTAATAGAAAGATCTGTTTCAGATTTGGTACAACCAGAGGGCTCACCTTAAAAGGGGAGTGGAGAAAATTGCATAATGAGGAGCTTAATGGTCTGTACTCCTCACCCAATATTGTTCGGGGGATAAAATCAAGAAGAATGAGATGGGTGGGGCATGTAGCACGTGTGGGGGAGAGAAGGGGCATATATAGGGTTTGGGTGGGGAAACCTGAGGGAAAGAGACCACTTGGAAGACCGAGGCATAGATGGGAGGATAATATTAAGATGGATCTTCAGGAAGTGGGATGTGGGGGCATGGACTGGATTTTGCTGGCTCAGGATAGGGACATGTGGTGGGTGCTTGTGAATGTGGTAATGAACCTTCTGGTTCCATAAAATGCGGTGAATTTCTTGAGTGGCTGAAAACTGGTTAGCTTCTCAAGAAGGACTTTGCTCCATGGAGTGAGTGAGTAAGTACGTAAGTAAGTTAGTAAGTAAGTAAGTAAGTAAGTAAGTAAGTAAGTAAGAAAGTAAGTAAGTAAGAAAGTAAATACGTAATTAAGTGAGTAAGAGGGCTCATCTTTATTAAAGTGAAAGAACAGGGGGATGCAGTGAAAATAGGAACTGATTTCACAAGGCACCTTAATTTTGATCAAATATGGGCAAGAGTTAATGCATCTGTGTATTGTGTGGCAAGTTACAGTTTAACAGAGTGGTAAGTAAATGTATGGTTGTCTGTGTGAAATTAAGCAAAGCATTAAAAATATATATGGGAGGGTGGAGGCACACCTCAACACATTCTTAACCTAGACAATAGTGACAGGTGAGTGATCATCTTTACAACCCATGTGCTAAGCGGAAACTCAGCACACGAGCTGGCAGTTTCACTAGGCAAAAAGGTGAGTGGTGTCTACAGTCAGTCTTGGTACAATGGGCAACAGAAGAATACTGGCTGTAATCAGAAACTGAACCCCAGTCATCTAGTCCTATACTGACTGGGTCATTGAAAGCTCCAAGCATAATTTCATATCAACAATGTAATTTTATGTGGCTACATCACACTACTTTTAAATCTCTAAAGTTGTGAACAATGGGACAGACCTTCCTGTGTGTCTATGCTGCCACGAG
>Ga0209737_10002180_pt1 | contig 13738 bp, 13 predicted proteins | sample TergutCu122P3_FD_187284 | JGI IMG/M metagenome (GOLD analysis project Ga0209737, IMG submission 187284) | Cubitermes ugandensis P3 segment gut microbial communities from Kakamega Forest, Kenya - Cu122 P3 (SPAdes) (version 2) | ecosystem: Host-associated > Arthropoda: Insects > Digestive system... | reverse complement strand
CCCCGCTCGCGGGGGAAGGCTGGGATGGGGGCGGGCGCAAAAATGCATGCACTTGACCCGAAACCGCCCTAAACGAAACCTTTGGCTCGAAGTGTAAAAGTTTTCGACGTGCGGTTAATAACAGAATTCAACTTGTCTGTATATGAGGTTTTAATATAGCCAGACTCTGCGTGAGTTTGCTCTATATCTGATAAAGAATTGTATTCCAATGAGAAATAAAAAAATGTAAAGATATGCGGCATTTGTAGTTTTGTGCCGCAAATAGCCTGAATCCTCTGGCTCGAAGGGTAGAAGTTTCCGACGTGCGCTCGATTACAGAGTTTATATTACGTGTATATTGTATACGAATACAGTCAGACTCCGCTTGGGTTTTCTCCATATACAATAAAGAATATATTTCAATAAGAAATGAAAATAAATGTAAATATATGCAGCAGTTGTAGTTTCATGTCGCAAGCAGTCTGGATTGCATGGTCTGGTTCTTCAGACGGACAACAGACCCTGAGTGGGGTTCTACACGATTGACGCAGTGATTGTTCATCGATGTTCCTTTTCAGTGCTGTAGCTGCATTTTTATTTGTATGGCATTACATTCGCGTGGCGACAATCTAAATAGCTTAAAATTACTTAAATATATCAAAGAGATATCCTATAAAATCGACTTACGCCAAAGCTGGAGCGACATGATGGATCATGAGCAGGCAAAGGCACGGACAAAACAGGCACTGAATTTGCTTATACCCATCGACACTGTACACATGGTGTGTTGGTGCAGTCTTTGAAACAGGAGAAAGACTTATGCTGCAACTCAAAAAAACTGTCGTCGCTGTCGCACTGGGACTCGGCTTCGCCTCTTTGGCACAAGCCGCCGTGTATGACCTCGGCACACTCAATTCTGGTCAAATACTGGACAAAGCTGGTATTTCAGTCCAAACTACGAATGTTCAATACAATCATTTCGATGACAGGTTCACCTTTACGATCGAGCCGGGGCTTGCGAGCGCTGAACTCGGCGTCACCTCCATCGATCTGACCTTCTCGTTCGGCAATATCGAGATCACGTCGTTGTGGATCAACGTCTATACGGACGAAGTGGTTGGGGACGTTGGGAATGTTCTGCACGCCAGTGGTTGGCTTGCCTCGGTGGATTCCTTTGGCAAGATGTCGTACAAATTTGAGGGCGACATTGATTTCACTAAGTTTGCCAATACCACCAATTTTGTCCTCCGCATCACGGGCGAGACGGCTGACAGTGGTTATGGCGCTTACGACCTCACCCTGAAGGGTGGTCCGATTGCGGTTGTTCCCGAACCCGCCGAGTACGCAATGTTGCTCGCAGGGTTGGGTGTTGTCGGAATGATTGCGCGCCGTCGGAGAATGAGCATCAACTAAGCCGGATTCGTCGCAACGTTTGTAGTCAAAAAAACCGACCGGATGCTTTTGGGCATCCGGTCGGTTTTTTTGTGTGTCACGATCCGGTCACGCTGAAAGGGAAAGGGTGACGACGATGAACAGTTAACCTTTTGTTTATATTGTGGTTTTGAGTGCCATGATCAATCCTCAGTCGATCATGCTGCATGTAAAGCGCGGATGGCCGCTTGCGGATCAGCGGAGACGATTTTCAGCAAAGCTCTGGCCGGGCCTGACGGGACAGTCCGGTTCTGTTCCCAATTCTCCAGCGTCCGGCGGGAAACACCGATCAGCCGAGCGAATTCGGACTGCGAAACCTGCGCGGCCTCGCGGAGCGCCTTGACATCCTGTGCCCCAATTTCTGTCACCTTCGCGCCTGTGACCGCCTGTCCGCGCAAAATGCTGCCCGCGTCGCGCACGCTCTGCAGCAAGTCAGAAAACATCGTTTCATTCATCGCAAAACTCCCTTCTAGCTAGATCAGACAAAGTTTTCATCTGCTTGTCCGTCAAATCTTCCATCTCGTTCTTCGGGTAAGCGAACATCAGCAGACACATAGCCCCTGGTACATGCCAGTAATAGATCACCCGTGCGCCACCTCTTTTGCCGCGCCCCGGCAAGGCAAAGCGCAGTTTGCGCAGCCCCCTGCTGCCGGTGATCAAGTCGCCTGCGTCTGGGCGTCCCAGGAGAACTGTTTGCAGCCGCTGCAGGTCATCGTCCGAAAAGGTGATGTACTTTTGAAAGAGGGGCAGTTCGATGAAAACCATGGCCTGAATTATATACGCTTAAAGCGTAGCGTCAAGGACGCTCCCGTGACTTCCTCCCCCCATTTTTTCGTGCAGTGTCCGTATTGGACGGTTTGGCACAATCTGGGCACAGTCACAAAGAAACTAAAGCCGAGAATGTTTGCTAAGTCATTGATTTATTGGTCGGGGAAAGAGGATTCGAACCTCCGGCCCCTGCGTCCCGAACGCAGTGCTCTACCAGGCTGAGCTATTCCCCGAAAATCTTTGGCCAGCCTGTGAGCTGGTCAGAAGCACCTTGCAACAGCAAATCCCGGTAATTCTAGCAAGGCGTCCTTGAAAATGGAAGCCGGAAGAAGCTGGAGCGCCGTTACCGCCAGGTCGGCTTCGGTGCGGGCATGGTCACGCGTGAAGTCCAGCGCGCGGGTGGTCTGAATGGCTTCGAGCACGGCGGGAAAGTCTTCCCGTCCTCCGTTTTCGATGGCGTGACGCACACGCGCAGCCTGCGCCGAAGTTCCATGCTGCATGGCGTGGATGAGCGGCAAGGTGGGTTTGCCTTCTGCCAGATCGTCACCGAGGTGCTTTCCGGTTTCGGATTCGTCGGCGGAGTAATCGAGCACGTCGTCGATGATCTGGAAGGCCGTGCCGAGATGCATGCCGAAATCCGCCATTGCCTGCTCGATCTCCGGGGATGCGCCGGCGAGAATGGCGCCAAGCCGGGCGCCGGCCTCGAAGAGTTTGGCGGTCTTGCAGCGGATGACCTGCAAGTAACCGGCCACGGTAACGTCGGCATCATGACAGTTGAGCAGTTGCAACACTTCGCCTTCGGCAATGATGTTGGTGGCGTCGGCGAGCACTTGCATCACGCGCATGCTGTCGATGTTTACCATCATCTGGAAGGCGCGGGAATAGAGGAAGTCGCCTACGAGCACGGAAGCGGCGTTGCCGAAAAGGGCATTGGCGGTTTTGTTGCCACGCCGCAGGTCGGATTCGTCGACGACATCGTCGTGCAGCAAGGTAGAGGTGTGGATGAATTCGACAATGGCGGCCAGTTCATGGTGCTGACGTCCCTGGTAGCCGAGCGCGTTGGCAACGAAGAGCACCAGGGCGGGACGCAGACGCTTACCGCCGCTATGGATGATGTATTCGGCAACCTGGCGGACCAGGACGACGTTGGAATGAAGCCTCTCGCGGATGAGCGCATCAACCGCGTGCATGTCGGCAACGATGGGCGCAAATATCTCCAATATGGGCAAGATGGCGACTCTCGAAAATCCGATGATGGTACGCAGCCCTCTGGAACTGGTCAACGAATAGTGTATGTGCCGACAGGAATAGTGTATGTGCCCGAATAGAACGCAATCTTCACCATTCATTTACGCGGGAGGATCGATGCCGCCGTGTTCAAAACGGCCAGAGGGGTGAATGCCCCTTGGCCGTTTGATTGACTTCCGATCCGATCCGATCCGGTGCGGGCGCGGATGAAACCTCGCCCGCAACCCCCCGGGTTTTTTACTTGCCTGTGGAAAGGCGCATAACGGCACTGTCGAGCGCTGCCTTGGCGCTCTTGCGGTTAGCCCACACTTCGTTGAGTTCTTCGTCGATGATGCGACGCGCGGATTCGCGTTCGAGGGCGGTCTGAACTGCGGAATTGGCCGTGGCCGGTTTGTGGGTCAATTGTCCGATGGCTACCTTGATATTTTCCAGACTGTCACCGAGAAGCGTGGTTTCCGAAGCAAAAAACCCGGCCCTGCTCAAAGGCAGATAACCGGCGTCACGCTGCCAGATGATCTGGTTTTGGGGTTGCAGCCAGAAGTGGATGAAACTTGCCATGGCTTTGTTTTCAGCGGCCTTCTTGCCTGCCGCGACCCAGAGCGACGCGCCGCTGGCCAAAGTGTTCTGCGGTGCGCCAGGGGCCGTGTCATCCACGACGTAGGGCAGACGGGCAACGCCGGCATCGAGTCCATTACGCTGACGGAAATCGGCCCAACTATCGGAAGGGCCAATGAGTGTTGCACATTCGCCCTTGGCAAAACGCTCTTCGGCCTCAGCGCGATCCTTGAAGATTTTCAACAGGTTGGCACGATACCAGCTTGCCATGAGAGAAACGTATTTGACATGGAAAAGGCCATTGAAGACGGGCTGTTTGCCCTTTAGCACAGGGACGTTATCCCAGGCCGAGACGTTTTCGATCAGCACTCGCGCGGGTTCGACGATCGTGAGCGGGCATCTGGAACCGTTCGCGGCCAATTTTCCAAGGGCGCTTTGCAGGTCAGGCCAGGTTGCAAGGGGCGTGGTTTCCGCGTTGAGTCCGGCACGCTTGAAGGCGGCGCGATTGAAATAGAGCACCGGCGTGCTCAAGCCGACCGGCAGTGCCAGCAGTTGTCCATTCGCGTTGAGGGGCTTGCGCGTCATCATTGCCGCAGGCTTGACGGTTTGCAGCGCGACTCCCGATTCTTTCATGAGCGCGAACAACGGTTTGTAACGCGGCTTGCTCGAGGAGAGAAACGCTTCTTCGTCCGCCCCGGCGAGAATCATCATGTGCGGTGGATTGGCCGCCTGCCAACTGCTGTCGACGAGTGTTACCCGGGAAGTTTTGCTCTCGGCGTTGAAACGCTCGATCAGCTCTTGCAGGGCCTTGGCCCGCGACGGCGGCAGTTGGTGGGAAAGTTCGATCTGCAAGGGCTGCCCGGCGGGTTGTTCGGCCTTGGCTGCCGGAGTTGCGGTCTTGGTTGCCGGGGCGGCAGCCTTGGCTGCTGGAGCTTTTTTCCCTTGGGCAACGGCTGGCATTGCCGACGCGGCCAGTATGACGGCCCCGATGACGCAAGCCAGACCACGATGACCGATACGTTGAGTGAATGTACTCATTGAATGCTCCTTAAATGGTCTTTACAAAAAAGCGAACGACAATTATAGGCGGCCGGAAGGGAAATATCCAAAAAAACTCGCAGTGAATGCTTTTTTGTTGTCCATTCGCACTCCCCAGTCCCCGTGCGGGGTTACAGTGAAAAAGTCAATGATGTCACGATATTTTCGATTCAAGGTTCAAGTCCTGGTTTGCGGTTGTCGTTAACGGGCCTGGGTTCGTTTTTGTGCTCATCCAGATATGTGCAAGGCCGTTTGTCTCGTTCTTACTGCCGTGTTGCCGCTCCTGTCTGCCTGCGACAGACTCGCCGACATTCTCGAAATGCCCAATCCGGCCAGGGAAGCCGCTGATGCAGAGGCTATCGGCAGCGCCTGTCGCCAGACGGGACGATCCATCGAAGACTGTTACACGCTTAATCCCGGCTCGCGGAAAGCGGACATTTTTTCGGGCTGGAAGTCGATGAACGATTACATGCTGGAGCGCAACCTCAAGGAAGTGCCTTCGGTGGTATCCCGCACCGAAGCGTCTGTGCCACAGCCTTCCAATGAACCGGCCAAGAACCCGCCGTAGCGCAAGTATCGATATCCCGCAATCGCAAGTAAGCGCACATTGCGTGATGCCTGTCACACCGCTTCCGGAGCGATCCGGCACGCTGAAAGGCCGGGGAATGTGCGGATGTGTGGGGCATGTGTAATGTGTATAATCCCTTCTTTCCATTCGATATCCATCATTGCCGTTCGCCCGGCGCCAGCACGGGTGCCCGCCCTGAACAATAATACTCATGAATTTTGCTGAACTCGGCCTTCTTCCGGAACTTCTCCAGGCCGTAGCCGACGCGGGTTACACCGAACCCACCCCGATCCAGCAGCAGGCCATTCCCGTCATTCTCGGCGGGCTGGATGTCATGGGGGGTGCGCAGACCGGCACAGGTAAAACGGCGGGGTTTACGCTGCCGCTGTTGCAACGCCTCGCGCGCCATGCCAATACCAGCGTATCGCCCGCCCGTCATCCGGTGCGCGCATTGATCCTCGCTCCGACCCGTGAACTGGCGATGCAGGTGTTCGAGTCGGTCACGGATTATGGCCGCCATCTGAATCTGCGCGCCATCTGCATTTACGGCGGTGTCGACATGAACGCGCAAATGCAGGAATTGCGCCGTGGCGTCGAGATCGTGATCGCTACGCCGGGACGGTTGCTCGATCACGTACAGCAAAAGACGATCCATTTCTCACAAGTTGAAGTGCTGGTGCTGGATGAAGCCGACCGCATGCTCGACATGGGGTTCATCCCGGACATCCGCCGCATCCTGGAACTGCTGCCAACAAACCGGCAAAGCCTGCTTTTTTCCGCCACCTTTTCGGAAGAAATCCGCAAGCTCGCCGACCGGATGCTGAAAAATCCGAAGCTGATCGAGGTTGCCCGTCGCAACACGGTTTCGGAGACCATCACCCACGTGGTGCATCCGGTGGGCGCGAGCATGAAACGCGATTTGCTCGCTCACTTGCTGCGTCATCAGCCGGACATGCAGGCGCTGGTGTTTGTCGACACCAAGATCGGCTGCGGGCGGCTTGCCAGCTTCCTGGCGCGCAACAGCATTCTGGCGGACGCCATCCACGGGGACAAAAGCCAGCAACAGCGCACGGAAACCCTGGAGGCGTTCAAGGAAGGCCGTTTGCGCGTGCTGGTTGCCACGGACGTTGCTGCCCGGGGTCTGGATATCGACGAATTGCCCTGTGTCATCAATTTCGAGTTGCCGCATACCGCTGAAGACTACGTGCATCGCATCGGGCGCACGGGGCGCGCCGGTCACAAGGGCCGTGCGGTTTCGTTGGTCAGCCCGGAAGAAAAACACTGGCTTGCCGAGATCCAGGCGCTCATCAAGTTTGAAATCCCGCTCGAAACCGTGCCCGGCTTCGATCCGGAAACCGGAGCCTCCGAGACGGACGCGGGCGGGCGCAGCCGCACGCGCCGTGGCGCAGAGGCTCGCGCCGGGCGCGAGAGCACGGGCGCAAAACGCGAACGGTCTCCGCGAGCCGCACCTTCTCCCATGATCGCTGCCGACGGGTTTGATTTCTCCAAGCCCTACGAGCCTTCGGTCGATCCTGCTCCACAGGAAGCCTCCGCGCCTGCGGCCCCGCGCGCCGGGCAACCGCGCCCGCTGGCGGCGCTGCTTGGCGGGCTGGGCAGGAAGTGAACGCCAAAACATAAATAACCGCCGACTTGCCCTGTTATTCGGCCAATCCAGTCCGGCTTCGACGGGTATGCTGGCGCACGGTGCTTGAGCGTGTGTGTCAGAAGCAGGCTCAAGGAGCCTCCTTTGTGCGTCGATACATCAGACTGGATCCCTTGGCATGCAGCCACCGATGCAATCCATTCCTCCATCGCGGAGCAACCCCGAGTTGTTCATTCCGGATTTTTCGGAAGGTGCGGAAATCGGGGTCTATCTCGCGCTGCTCGAACTCATCGACGAAGGGCTGCTCATCGTTGGTGACGAGTTCATCATCGACGCCAACAGTGCCGCCTGTCGTCTGCTTGGCCGCAGTTACCGCCAACTCTCCGGGCAACCGTTGGCCGGCCTGTTTGCCGACGAGCGCGCGTTTCTCGAAGCGCGCGAAAGACTGTTGATCCGGGGCGAACTGCGGGGCACGCTCGGTCTCGTTCTGTCCGACGGGCGTGTGCATGATTTCCCCTATATTGCAGCGCCCCGGCTGCGCCCCGGTATTCACGCCATTGTCCTGGGTCATGAGCAACTGGCTGCCGAGACCGTATCCGGTAGCTGGCCGCTGGCGCTTCACTTTCAGCCCCAGGCCGACGTTCGCAACGGTCTGCTCCATGCGGGCGAAGCCTTGCTGCGCTGGCGGCCGTCCGGAGAGGTTTCGCAGACGTTCGACCACTTCTCCGCCGCGGCGGCGGCTGCCGTGCGGGGCGGCGATATCGGCGTGACGGAACTCAATGCCCGGGCGCTTTCCGCCGTTTGCCGCGCCGCCACCACCTGGCCGCATGTTGGGGGGCGCGTTCCGGTCGTCAGCATCAACATCTCCGCCGGACAGCTCCCCGGCGGCGGCCTGCCCAAGCTGATTCGCACGGCGCTGACCATGAGTCGGCTCGATCCGTGCGCCCTGGAGCTTTCCATCGATGCCCGCGCGCTTTTGTTGCCCGAGGCGGAAATCGCGCCCTCGTTGCGTGCGCTGACCGACATGCGCGTCCGGCTGGCGCTCGACAATTTTGGCCGCGATCCGGCCCCGATCACCCAACTGAGCCGTTACCGTTTCGGCGTGCTCAAACTCGATGCCTCGTTTGTCGCGCGGATCGGGCGTGACGATGAGAACACGGCATTCATCGAAGCCGTCGTGCAGATGTCTGCGCCGCTCGGTATCCGGGTCATGGCGCGCGGTGTGCGGAGCAGGGCGCAACAGGATTTTCTGCTCGCCCTGGGGTGCGACCTGCAACAAGGTCCCTTCATCGGCACGGCGCAGAGCGAGCACGTTTTCGCGGGTTTTCTGTCGGAGAAGCTTTTTTGTTAGCATCGACCCTTTGATTTCATCCGCGCACAAGCGGTGGGGTGTTCACGATGCTCGAAAAAGTACGCTATATCGCCGTCGAGGGCCCGATTGGCGCGGGAAAGACTTCGCTGGCGCAACGGCTGGCCGCCTATCTCCCGGCGACCAGGCCGATTTTTGAACGGCCCCAGGACAATCCCTTCCTCGCCCGTTTCTACCAGAACCCCGAACGTTGGGCGCTGCCAGCGCAGCTTTCTTTCCTTTTTCAGCGTTTCGAGCAACTCGGGGTTTTGAATGACGAGAGTATGGCCGAGTGCCAGCACATCGTCTCCGACTTCATGCTGGAGCGCGACCCGCTGTTTGCCCGGCTCAATCTCGCGCCGGACGAGCTGACTCTTTACGGGAAGATCTACGAGACCATGAAACCGCCCTCGTTGCCTGCGCCCGATCTGGTCATCTATCTTCAGGCGCCGGTCTCGGCACTGGCCGAGCGCGTCCATAAACGCGGCATCGATGCCGAGCGCCGGATCACCGAGACTTACCTCGAAAAAGTAGCCAAGCATTACGCTGATTTCTTTTTTCAATACGAAGCGTCGCCGCTGTTCGTCGTTGATGCTGCGGTGCTCAATCCGGTCGATAACGAGGACGATTTCAATCTTCTGGTCGAACGCCTGAAGGAGATGCGCGGTCACCGCGAGTTTTTTGGGTATGCGGGCTGATGGTCCGCAAAGGCAAGGCTGTTCGGTCAATTACTGCGATAAACGTTACTGCGATGAAACAAGGAGATCGCCATGACGCAACCCACCATTCTTTTGAATGACGGTTCACAGATTCCACAACTCGGGTTCGGCACTTGGCAGATTCCGGAAGAAAAGGCCTCTGTTATCGTTTCCACTGCGCTTGTGGCGGGCTATCGCCTGCTCGACACGGCTTCCATTTACGGCAATGAGACGGGCGTCGGCGAGGGGATACTCCTCTCTGGCGTGCCGCGCAAAGATATTTTTGTGACCACCAAGCTGTGGAACAACCACCAGGGGTACGACGAGACGCTACGCGCGCACGACGAGAGCCTGCGGCGTCTGCGGCTCGATTACGTCGATCTTTATCTGATCCATTGGCCGGCGCCGCGCCAGGATCGCTATGTCGAGAGCTGGCGCGCGCTGGTCAAGCTGAAAAACGAAGGGCGTGTGCGCTCGATCGGCGTGTCCAATTTTCAGATTCCGCATTTGCGGCGTCTGCGGGATGAAATCGGCGTGATTCCGTCGATCAATCAGATTGAGTTGCATCCGTATTTTCAGCAGCGTTCCCTGCGCGTGTTTCATGCACAGCACGAAATTGCTACCGAGTCCTGGAGTCCGCTCGGACAGGGGGCCGTGTTGCGCAATGAACGGGTTCTGCGCATCGCGCAAAAGCATCGGAGAACGGCGGCGCAGGTTGTGCTGCGCTGGCATCTCGACAACGGTCTGGTCACGATTCCGAAATCGGTCAATCCGGAACGTATTCGCAACAATTTCAATGTGTTCGATTTTCAGCTCGACGCCGAAGATATGGCTCTGCTGAGTGATTTCGATAGCCCGACGGGGCGCATTGGGCCTGATCCTGATACGGCGGATTTTTGACTCAGGCCCTGCCACCGTCGGTGGTCTTGTCCTCTGGGGGCATCCATGAAGAAAATTGGCCGTGTTGTTGCTTACGTCGTTTATTTGACAGGGCTATTGCTGATAGCCCTGCTCCCTGCCAATAAGTACGAATGGATGTGGGAAATGGATCCCGATATTCCTGCCGGTGCAGTCGAAGATGCCTCCGGCAACAGTGCTTTGTTTGCTCTTCTTATTTTGATCGCCGTAGTGGCGGTGCAGTTCATTCTTTTGATTAAAGCTGAAAAAAACCTTGATAAAACCGTATCGGTCATTTTAATTCTGTTTGCGTTAATTGTATGGGGAGTAAAGTTTTGGTGAAAAAGCGCCCTTCGCGGCTGCGCCGACAATACCGAGGGACGCCAGCTTTTCTGCCAGATTCAGGGCATCGACTGGCCAGAAGTGCTCTGGCCGGGGGCGGCGCACACCTGGCATTCCTGCCTGTGGCCGACAGTTTACGATGGCTTTCACCCACCTGTCGGGGATGGCGTCCAGTCCGTACACCGCGCCAAGAAGAGCGCCGCAAACTGCTGCGGTGGTGTCGGTGTCGCCTCCGCGCATCACCGTATCCACTACGCCTTCCTCAAGATTGGGCGCATACAGGAGTTGCCACAGAGCGTTCTGAAAGGCAATGAGCACCCATCCCTGTTGTGTGCAGAAGTCATGTGGCCGATGATCTGCCGCGTCCTGTATGGTTGCAAGCAGAGCCTGCTCGACATTCATCGACTCTGCCAATGAGACGATCTTTTCGTAAAGCTCCAGAGGGGTAGGGCCTGTACGGATAGCGTGAGCAATTGCCACGGAATAAAGCGCGTTGGCCTGCCGGCAGATGATGTGCGGGTGTGTGAGGGCGGCATCTTGTGCGGCCCATTGCGCGACATCGGCAAGGGCATGCCGTGCGCCGAAAATTCCCAGAGGACTGACGCGCATCAGGGCGCCGTTGCTTTGACTGACCGGGTCAGGTTGGCCGCACAAGGCGGAGGCTATGGTCATGCCGCAGTCAAAGGGGCCGGATTGCTTCCAGCCGGTATAGGCTTTCATGGCTGCGTCAGGGATGTAACAGCCGCGCTCCACCAGCATGCGGGCAAGCGCCAGGGCCATTTCCGAGTCGTCAGTGGGTTGTCCTGCCAATGTCCCCCATACGCCGCCATCGGCCAGATCGCGTACCCCTTGTGGGTATAGACGTCGGATTTCCTCGGGCTGCTTGAATTCAACGAGACTCCCCAGAGAATCGCCAGCAAGCTGCCCGAGCAGACAGCCTTGAGCGCGCCGTATCAGCATTTCCATATTGCTCATCTCTTCCTTTTTATGTTGTCGAAATATTTTACAGCATGCCGCGCGCAGACTTATTTTTCCATACAAATCAAAATGCTTCTGAATGGCATGATACTTGCTGCATGGGGTGTGTGACTAATTTTTTTGAAAAGGTGTAGTTATGGATACCGGCAAAGAAAAACCAAGGCTCATCCCATCGGCCGAATCCGACATACTGCTGCCACAGCAACTGTCGGTTTGGGCACTACTCAAATCTGTGGACGACTATTTCAGGTTGTTGGGCGGTAGCGTGAAGCGCACTGCATCTGCCGGGGCGGGCGACTTTATCGTTTCCGGCAATGGCGACATCCACGCAGCCGGTTGTTGCCGTCAGCGGCAACAACTGCATCGAATAAGTTGTCTGCGGCTGCCGGGTCTATGGAGGCAGCGGCAACATCAGCACCGCCGCCGACAACGGCGCAATCTATGGTGCCGACAGGGGTAACGGCGGCCTGGCCCTGCTGAACGCCGACGCGCCGGGCAAACCGCGAAAATAGTACGAAGTTTCCTCCTTCCCGCCGCCGATCCGTCACGTTTCTGCGTCATAATGACCGTTGTCGCCACCCTTGAACGATGACGATCATGGACGGAACTGACGACCAATCTACGCCCTCGCTGTGGGGGCTGAACGTCTACCCGCTACGGGCTGCTCTTGATCGCGAGTTTCACGCGCGCCTCTACGGAGATGTTCAGCCGCCGGTGCGCGTGATGCACCTGGCCATGCTCTCGGAGCCGTCGCAGACCGAACGGACGCTTGAGTATGTGGCGCGCCTCTGCGAGCATTTCGGCGTCGCTCCACCGTCATCCGAGGACGCCGCGCACGTCAACGTGCGTTGCAGCGAAACGCTGTCGCTGAGATGGGAGCGGCACCAGGAATTCTCGACATATACGTTTTTTCTGTCGGGCGAGTTCGACGAGCCTTTTTCCGATGTCTTTGGGGCGTTGCCCCTGACCACGTGGTTTGGCGGTATCCCCGGCAATCTGCTGGTTGCCACTCAAATCGCTTTCGAGCCGGCGACCGCTCCCGCGCGTTCTCTGGAGCAATTGCAGGAGGTCTTTGGAACGGCGTATCTCGTCGGTTCCGAGGTGTCGGACGGCAACGCCAGCGTATTCAGCGACTTTTTGGCGAGCCGCGACGGTTTTTCGCGCATCCTCGTGCGCGACCATCGTCTGACAGGCCATCAGCCTGGTCGCCTGATGCAACGTCTGCTCGAAATCGAAACTTATCGGGCAATGGCCATTCTCGATTTTCCGCGCATGCGCCTCATGACGCAGGAATTGAGCCGAATGGAAGAACGTTTGAGCGATCTTACCGCTTCGCTGGCGCAGGACACCGACCATGAACACGACAAACAAATTTTGCAGGAGCTGATGCGGCTGGCGGGTGAGACTGAGCATATTTCGGCGTCGACCGCCTACCGTTTCTCTGCTGGCCGCGCTTACCACGCGCTGGTACAGCATCGGCTGGAAAAGCTGCGTGAAACCCGGATCGAAGGTCTGCCGCTCGTCCGCGAGTTTCTGGAACGCCGTTTTGCCCCCGCAATGCGCACCATCGAAGCCGCGCACGAGCGGCTGAGGCGTTTGTCGGAGCGGGTTGCCCGCGCAGCCACCTTACTGCGCACAACGGTCGATGTTGCGCTGGAGGAGCAGAACAGCGCGCTCCTGGCGTCGATGGATCATCGCGTCAAAATGCAACTGCGCTTGCAGGAAATGGTCGAGGGCTTGTCGATCATCGTTATCGGATATTACTTTACCGGCCTGCTTGGTTATGTTTACAAGGCGTTGGCGCGTTTGGGACTTCCGATCGATGTCGACGTCACGATAGCCGTCTCCATCCCGTGCGTGTTGCTCGGTATCTGGCTGACCGTCAGTTGGCGACGCAAAAAGCTGATGTCGACGCCTCCCGGCAAGCCGCCATGAAATTGTGCCTGCCCGTCCGGCGGCGTGAGCGCGTATGTCGCGTTTTCTGTTTTTTTCTGAAGCATCTTGCCATTTGCGATCCAATCGTCCGATAATGACGGCAGCACTCTACAGGAGCATCGACATGATCAGGAAGCTCGCCGTGCTTTCCGTCCTGCTACTTGCCTTTACCGGCACAGCTCAGGCGGCCTCGCAGACGATTACTTTTGACAGTAACGGATCCGACTTCTTCTATTTCAGCGACCAGGAGCATACGGTCAATTGGTCGGTGTACTCCATTGACAGAAGCCATCTTGACTACGCGCACAGTGGCTTGAAAAGCATGGCGGATGCTCTGTCTGTCGAGTGGG
>Ga0209737_10002179_pt1 | contig 13742 bp, 16 predicted proteins | sample TergutCu122P3_FD_187284 | JGI IMG/M metagenome (GOLD analysis project Ga0209737, IMG submission 187284) | Cubitermes ugandensis P3 segment gut microbial communities from Kakamega Forest, Kenya - Cu122 P3 (SPAdes) (version 2) | ecosystem: Host-associated > Arthropoda: Insects > Digestive system... | reverse complement strand
CGTTTCTTGATCGGCTTATCCGTCTTGGCATTACTCATGGCTTGCTCCACTATGCTTCGCGTCCCCGTGGCCGATGGCCTTGTGGCGTTCCAGTTCCTTGCCGACCTTCGGGATGGCGGCCAGCACTTTCTCCAGCAGCGTGTCGGTCGCGGATTGCGGCGTCGCCGGGTCGAAGGCGATCTGCTGCGCCTTCTCGGCCCGAGGCGTCGGTCCGAAAACGCGGCTGACGATGGTCGGGCTGCCCTTCAAGCCGACTTTCTTGAGATCCTCGATGCCCGCCGATTGGCGGTCCCAGGTGCGAATTTCGGCGCGCGCCGCGCGGAACATGTCGGGCGCGGAGCCGAAGCGAATCTCGTTCGTGCCTTCGAGCATGGTGATCAGCGCCGGCATCCGGGTTTCCAGCAACTGCACGCCGCCTTCCGCCCGCCGCTCGACCTGGATTTTCCCGCCGACCCGGTCGACCAGGACGATTTTCGAGACATAGGTCAATAGTTCCAGATCGAGGCGCTTGGCAATGCCCGGCCCGACCTGGGCGGTGTCGCCGTCGATGGTCTGCTTGCCGGTAAATACCAGATCGACCGGCGCTTCCCTGGAGAGCATGGCGATGGCCGAGGCCAGCACATAGGAGGTGGCCAGCGTGTCGGCCCCGGAAAAAATCTTGTCGGTAATCAGCACCGCCTCGTCGCAGCCGTAGGACAGCGCCTTGCGCAGCGCCACGGCGGCGGGCGGCGGCCCCATGGTGATGACGGTGACCTTGCCGCCATGCGCGTCGCGGATGCGCAAGGCTTCCTCGATGGCGAACAGATCGTAGGGATTGATGATGGCAGGCACGCCTTGGCGCATGATGGTATTGGTCACCGGATGCACCCGGATATGAGTGCTGTCCGGAACCTGCTTGATGCAGACGACGATATTCATGATTTCATTCAGGCTTGCAGTAATGAAAAGGGTTGGAGGTGTGCGGTTTCAGGGTTCAAAACGGTAACCGACGCCGATTTCGGTCAGGATATGCCGGGGCTGCGCCGGGTCGGCCTCGATTTTCTGGCGCAGATGACCGACATAGACGCGCAGATACTGGTGATTCTCGACCGCCTTGCCGCCCCAGACCTGGCCCAGCAGATGGCGATGGGTCAGCACCCGGCTCGGATTGGCGGCGAGAAAAACCAGCAGACGGTATTCAATCTGGGTCAGGCGCAGCGCCTCGCCATTACGGCTGACGCTGCGATTGACGCAATCAATGGAAAAGTCGCCGAAGCGGATCAGCGGATCGGGCAATGGCGTGCCGGGCAGGCGGCGGCGCAACAGGGCGCGCACCCGGGCGAGCAGTTCGCCGACGCCGAAGGGCTTGCCCAGGTAGTCGTCGGCCCCGGCATCGAGGGCGTCGATTTTGCTGGTTTCCTGCGTGCGCGCCGACAGGATCAAAATAGGAATATTCGACCAGGCGCGGTAGTCGCGGACGAAATCGACGCCATCGCGATCGGGCAGGCCCAGATCGAGAATGACCAGATCCGGCCGCCGCCCGGCGGCCTGGACGGCGGCATGGGCGGCGGTGCCGGCCTCGCAGACCACAAAGCCCTCGCCTTCGAGCGCGGCGACGACGGCCTCGCGAATCTGGCGCTCGTCCTCGACGACCAGGATGGTTTCCGGCGCGCTCATGGCGCGGCCTCGGCGGTGTCGAAACAGGGCGGCGTGCCGAGCGGCAGCGCGATGCGGAAGCAGGAGCCGCCAGCGCTGCGGTTATGCGCCGACAGGCTGCCGCCATGAGCGCTGATGATGGTCTTGGCGATGGAGAGCCCAAGGCCGATGCCGGGCAGATCGGATTCGGCCTTGCCGCGCTGGAAGCGGTCGAAAAGCTTGTCCATGGTTTCTGGCGCGAGGCCCGGCCCCGCGTCGCAAACCTCGATTTCCATCGTCTCGCCGACGCATCCGGCATGAATTTCGATGGGCGTATCGGCCGGCGCGTACTTGATGGCGTTCTCGATCAGATTCCACAGCACGCGCTCGACCAGCACCGCGTCGATATTCACCGGCGGCAGATCGGAGGGCAGATCGACGGTGATTTCGCGCTCCTTCCACTGCGCCTTGACGAGTTGCAACGTAGCGCCGACAACCTCGTCGATGGGCTGCCAGGCGGTGTTGAGTTCCAGCTTGCCAGCGCTCAGCTTGGCCATGTCGAGCAGCTTGGTCATCTGCTGGCTGATCGACAGCGCCCGGTCGCGGATGCCTTCGAGCATGTGCCGCTGCCGTTCCGGCGAAATTTTGCCGAGACTGACCGTTTCGGCCATGCCGACCAGGGCCGTCAAAGGGGTGCGCAAATCATGCGATAGCGCCGCCAGAATCGAGCTGCGCAGGCTTTCCGAGGCATTTTGCAACTCGCTCAAACGGGCGTGCTCGGCATAATGCGCCCGCTCCAGGGCAACGGCGACAACCGAGGCCGCCGTCTCGATGAACTGCACCGCATCCTGGCTGCCCAAGCGGCTGGAGCCCACCTCGAAGCCGAAAACGCCGGATACCCCCATCGGCGTCGCCAGAGGCACCAGCGCATGAAAGCGGTCATTGCCGGCGGGACGGGAAATGATCTCGCGGCGCTCGGCGCATTCGCGCACCTGTTTCGGGATGTCCGCCTGCTCGTCCTGATAATCTTCCGGGAAATAAATGCGGATATTGCTGGCATCGAGCAAGCGAATATAAAAATCGCGGGCCGCGGCGATCACCGCTTGCCGATCCGGCGCGCCGGCCAGCCCCTGCCCCAGGTCGTACAGCATCGCGTGCTCGCGCGAGCGTTGCACGGCATAGTCGGCGGTGCGCTTCATGCGCGCAGTCATGTGGCCGACCAGGAGCGCCACCGACAACATCAGCAAGGCCGTGACCAAATTGGCGGGCTCGGTGATGGCCAGCGAAAAATGCGGCGGCACGAAGACATGGGCAAAGCACAGCGAGGCGATCAGCGAGGCCAGCACGGCGGCCCCGGAACCAAAGCGGATGGCGACCGCCACCACGCAGAGCACATAGAGCAGCGCCGCGTTGGAGAGGTCGAGCATCAAATGGAAAGGGGCGAGCGCCGCCGTTTCCAGCAAGGGCGCGGCAAGCGCCCAGAAATAACCGACGAGGAGTGAACGGAGGGCCGTGTTGGCGGGAAATTTCATTGCCGCGCAATACTAGGGAGGGCGGTATAAAAAAGCTATCAAAACCGGCGCTTGAGAAGCGCCGAGCAGAGAAGGGCGCTCGACGCTCAGTCAGCCGGCAGCGCCCGCCGGTACAGCGCCCGGCCGGCATAGGCCAGCCAGGGCAAGCTCAGCGGCAACAGCGGCAACAGTAGGCAACTGCCGATGATGATGATCCCCAGCAGCATCGCCCACAACATGGCCGGACCGACATTGCCGAACACGATGCGGACGCTGGCCGCCACCGCCTCGACGAGGCCGGCGCGCCGCTCGCACAAAAGCGGCACGGCGAAAGCCGACACGGCATACTGCATGAAGGCCACGATCAGTCCGGAGACGCCGCCCCACCACAGAAAGCGGACGATGCCCCAGGGATCGTCCGGCAATGCGAAAAGCCTCACCGGCTCGCCGCCGACCATGTAGCTATAGAGAATGGCGGCATCGGTAATGAAAATGATGAATAGCAGCGCGCAGACCAGGGCCAGCGCCCACAAGGCCGGCGCGGCGCGGCTAAAGCCGGCCAGCGCCGCCCCCAGGCCGACCGGCCCGCCCGCCTCGTGCGCCGCCGCGATACCGTGAAAACCCGCGAAAAAAATGGGGCCAAGCAACAAAAAAGCGCCGGCGGCGGCAATCATGAAGGGCGCCAGACCAGCGGCCAAGAGGCCGCCGAGAATCAGCGCGCCGATCACGGTAAACACCAGGGCATAGGCGATGGACGGAAAACGGGTCGCGGCGGCGAGTTGCCAGCCCTCGCGCAAGGCGGCGCGCAGGCTGGCGAGGGAAATGGGCTGAAATGAAAGGGGCTGAAATGTCATGGCGGCGAAAGATATCGGGTAGGGATCAAGGCGACTGCTCGAAGACCCGGCAAGCGCCCGCAAGATGCAGGTATTCGACCTCGGCGCCCAGCAGCGCGACGCTGCCGCTGCGGCGGTTATCGCCCGTATCGCTGAATTCGAAACGGTAGACCCGGCGCAGCCTGAGCTGTCCGGCGGCGTCGCGGGCCGGCCACAGCAAGCGGCCGGCCACGCTTTCGTCGAGGAATTGCAGCCCCTCCTCGTCGCAGGCCCGCCTCGCCGCGCGGATGCCCGCCTCGCGGGCCTTCAGGGTGTCGAACCAGAACCAGAGGGCGGCGGCGATCATCGCGATTGCCGCTATTTCGATGAAATTCATCCGCCAAGTATACGGACATGCGACACAGATCACGGAAATCGACATGGAAATGGGGGATAATCATCATGGACGGTGAGGATCACGCTACCTGATTGACAATATGACAATTTCGCTTCTGCGCCTGCGCCTGCTCATGCCCTTCTCCTTGCCGCTGGCCAACGACGAGTCGGAGCCGATTGTCAGTAGATTGCCGGCCGCCGCCAGCGCGCCGGCGGGCCGCGTGATCGCCCATATCAGCGATGTGCTGCTGCCGCGAATCATTCGCGTGAGAAGCCTGCCGCAACGTTTCCAACAGCTGGAGGCAGCTAGCCAGGAAGCCGAGCCGGCGCTGGCCGAAATCGAACAGCAGACCAATGCCGCGCCGCTGCCGTTGGCGGCGGATATTCAGAACGCCACCCTGTTGGCCGACAATCTGATCAAGCGCCTGGCCCAATGCTATGGCGGCATCGCCCGCAGCGTCGTCAAGCACCGGGGCAGCGAACCGGCCTCCTTGTTCTACCAATCCGCCCAGCGCGTCATGGCCATGCTGGCCCGTCGCCAGTTGCTGGCCTATCGCGCCTCTTCCTTGCCCTCATCCAGTTCCTGGCGGCAGTTGCATGCCCTCTACCGCATGGCCTGCGACCCCAGCCTGCAAGCGCTCAATGGCGACACCGCGCCGATCGAGCACGAATACCTCGGCGCGCTGCTGCTCGCCTACCTCGATCCCCCACGCCAAGCGCGGGGCGATCTCGACCTGATCCACGACTGCGCCCGGCAATTGGCCGCCTATGCCGTGGTCAGCGAGGCGACCATTGAGGCCCTGATCCGGCAGACGACCGAGGCCCGTTTCCTGGTCCGCTCAGAGGAAGGCCACCCCGGCCAGCCGCTCTCGCGCCTGGCCGCCAACAGCCCGTTCACCGGCACCTTGTTGGTGGATTGCAGCCAAGTGCTGGCGGCCATCGACCGCAATCTCTCCCGCCAGCCGGGCAAGCCGGTACAGCCCGAGTTGGCCGCCCCGCCGGCCCTGCTGCAAGCCCTGCGGGTCGCCCTTTGTGGGCGCCGAGCTCGCCGCTTCACCCGTACCCGCCTCTTCCCGCACGCCGATCTGGTCGGCGGCCTCGACGCGGTAATTCACTTTCTCGACGGCAACACCTATACCCGGCGCGCCCTCGACGCGCCGGGCTTGATGCCCGGCGGACCGACTTTTGCCACCAGCGAATGGTTGCTGATTGACGAAAGTCCGGACGGTTTCCGGGTGCGTTTCGTTCGCGGCGACCAGAGCCATTTGAGCGCGGGCCAGGTGGTCGCCCTGCAACCGCGCGAATCGAGCCGCATCCATGTCTGCCTGGTGCGCCGCGCCGTCACCGTACACAATCACCTGGAACTCGGCTTGCAACTCTTGTCGCCTCAGGTCAGCGTCGTCGCGCTGCCCAAAGGCGGCCACGCCATCTTCCTGCACAGCCTGCCGGCCTTCGGCTCCTATGCCGGCCTGATCGCCCTGCCAGGCGCACTGCGCGGCCAGCAGCGGCTGGATCTCAAAGTGCACGGCCACCCTATCGAGCGGCGCATCGGCCGGGTGCTGGAGGCCAATGAGGCGCTAGAATTCGTCGCCCTCGAACCGCTTTCCCGCTGATTCCCCGATGCTCAGTTACCGCCATGCCTTTCACGCCGGCAACCACGCCGACGTGCTCAAACACCTGATCCTGGTCCGCATCGCCCGCTACCTGGGCGAAAAGCCGACGCCTTTCTGGATTGTCGACACCCATGCCGGGGCCGGACGCTATGCGCTGGATTCCGAATACGCGAGCAAACTGGCCGAGTACCGAGACGGCATCGGCCGCCTGTGGGATGCCAAGGATTTGCCGCCGGCCGCCGCCGACTATGTCGATCTCGTCCGCAGCCTGAACCCGGATGGCCGCCTGCGCCACTACCCCGGCTCGCCGTGGCTCTCCAGCCAGTTGCTGCGCGATGGCGACCGCCTGCGCCTCTTCGAGCTGCACAGCAGCGATGTGAAACTCTTGCAGGAATGCTTTCGCGGCAGCGGGCGGCAGGTCGCGATCACCGCTGGCGACGGCTTCGCGGGCCTCAAGGCCGTGCTGCCGCCGCCCCCGCGGCGCGGCCTGATACTGATCGACCCCTCTTACGAGACGCGCGACGACTACGCCAAGGTAATCAAGGGCCTGCAAGAAGCCCTGCAACGCTTCCCGACCGGCGCCTACGCGCTGTGGCACCCGCTGCTGACAAAGCCGGAAGCGCAGAAACTGCCCGCCCGCCTGCGCTCGCTGGGCGCTGCCAACTGGCTGCACGCCACGCTGCAAGTCAACGCGCCCTCCCGGGAAGGCTTCGGCATGCACGGCAGCGGCATGTTCATCATCAACCCGCCATGGACGCTGAAAAAAACCTTGCAGGACACCCTGCCCCAGGTCGCGGCGCTGCTCGCCCAGGGCGACGGAGCGGGCTTTACGCTGGAAGGCGAGTCAAGCTGACGCCAAGCTAACCCGGCGGCGACGCCGTCCGGGTTGAACGCGATATGGGCGACGGCTATGAGCGGCCCGGCTGCCATTCAGGATATGCGGGGATGTGCGAGCCATACTCAAGCCACGAAACCTCATGCGATTTCCAGATCTGAAATGCTGGCTTTTGCCCTGGGTCGTCATCCAGCGTCGCAACGCGCAAGGTGACTTGGTCTTGTCCCGTGCGCTGTGCCATCAGATGAGTGCCGCAGTTTGAGCAAAAATAGCGGGTTTTACCGGGAGATGACTCAAACGCCTTCAGTTGATCCTGGCCTCGAAGCCAACGGAAATGCTCATGTTTTACGCCGGCGCCCGTATTGAACGCAGCCGCGTGCGATTTGCGGCAGGTACGACAAGAGCAATGGCTGATTGGAGAATCAAGCTGGCGTATTTCATACGCCACCGCGCCACAACAACAACTGCCTCTCAGCATTTTTAATACCTTTGGATGAAGTGACGAATTGGATTCAGCCCAACTCGGTGTACTTGGCGCGCGAGCCGCGGGCCTTGGCGACCGGGTATTTCTCCGCGTTCTTGCCGAGTTTGGCGCGGGCCGCCGCCAGCAGGTCGATGCCGGCGGCATCGGCGATCAGCAAGAGGTAGAAGAGGATATCCGCGCATTCGTCGCGCAAGGCCAGGGCGCTGGCCGCATCGGCCGGCAGCGCGGCAATCTCGGCATCGCTTTTCCATTGCGTCAGTTCGAGCAACTCGGCGGCTTCGAGATTGAGGGAGACGATCAAATTGCGCAGCGAATGGAACTGTCGCCAGTCGCGGGCATCGCGAAAGGCCAGCAATTCGGCGGTCAGGGCGTTCAGGTCGGACATCGGCGTTTCCTCGGCGGCAAGGCATGGATGATGCCACAGGGCGAAAGCGCGGGAATGAGCGCTTTCGCCGCCAAAAGCGCCCCGGATCAGCGCTCGAGAATCTCTATCCCTTGGCGGCGCAGCCAGTCGCGGTCGAGTTCCCAGTGCACGCGCCCGATGCCGGGCTGGGCCAGGACAATGTCCTTGGCTTCGTCCTGCACCTGCCCGAGCAGGCGCTCGACGGCGATGAACTCCGGGTTGTTGGGGTCCTTGACATTGATGTTCGGGTAAAGGACGCCGAGCATGCGAAAGGCCGGCGCGTCGAAATTGCGCGGCGTCGACATCACCGCCGTATCGCCTTCGACGCGCAGCACCCGAAAAGGATAGGGATAGTTGCGCAGGCGCTCGCTGGCCTGGCTCGCGATGATGTCATTGAGTTCGCGGCTGCGCGCGTCCGGGCGGCGGATTTCCCAGTCGAGCGCGACCAGAAGCGCGACGGCGAGCAATAGCCATTGCCAGGGTTTGATTGGCCGAATACGCATGAAACCTCCCTCGGATAGCCGCCCCGCGGACGGCCGGCACAGCGTAACATGAGCCTTCCGGCCATCGGCTTCATTTGCCAAGGAGACGCAATGCCCCTATATCAGCTCGGCGGCAAGACGCCGCAACTCGGCGCCCAGGTCTGGGTTGCCCCCAATGCCACGGTGATTGGCGACATCCGCCTCGGCGACAAGGCCTCGGTGTGGTGGAACGCCATTTTGCGCGGCGACAATGATCCGATCCATATCGGCGACAACAGCAATATCCAGGATGGTTCGATGTTGCACACCGACGAAGGCATACCGATGCATATCGGGGCCAATGTCACCGTCGGCCACCTGGTCACGCTGCATGGCTGCACGGTTGGCGATGGCAGCCTGATCGGCATCGGCTCGGTGATTCTCAACCGGGCGGTGATCGGCAAGGAGAGCATCGTCGGCGCCAACAGCCTGATCCCGGAAGGCAAGGCGTTTCCCGAGCGCTCGCTGATTGTCGGCTCGCCGGGCAAGGTGGTGCGCCAGTTGACCGATGAGGAAGTGGCCCGGCTGCGGGCCTCGGCGGCGCATTACGTGGCCAATGCCGCCCGTTACCGCGAGACGCTGACCGAGCTGGGCGCGCGGTAAACGACGACGCGGGGCCAAAGCCCCGCGTTTTCATCCCTTTGGCGGCGACTCAGACGGCGCTGGCGAGATTGGACAGCGTGACGTTGCTAAAACTTTCCACGACCTTCTGCAAGCCGATTCGCGCCCGCAGATTGATGATCAGCGGCGCGCGCAGATTGGGGAAAATGCCGGCCTTGCCATCGACTTCCTTCTTGAACAACACCTGCATCACCACCACGTCCTCGGGAGCCGGCGATTGCAGCAGCGCCGATTCGGCATCGCTCAATTGCAACTCGTAATGAAAACCGAGCGTGGTCGGATCGACGATTTGCAGGGCCAGCCCCGGCTCGTCCAGCGATTGCAGCGTGAAGCTCGCGCCCTGCGCATCTTCCTGGATCAGCGTGTAGCGCCGGGAATTCTCGAAGGCGACCAGGCCCTCCGGAAAGTTGATGATTTTTTCCGGATCGACCTCGATGGCGCCAAACAAATAGGTATCGACTTTCATGTCATTTCTCCCCGAGTAATAAGCGTGCCGGCGATGCTACACCAATCGCCCGGCGGTTGTAATTTACTTCTCAACTACGGCATCATTCCCCCCTTTTTTCGCCGCGCCGCTCATCATGCTTCTCCCCATCGAACACCGCATCGCCGACGAACTCAAGGTTCGCCCGTCCCAGGTCAAAGCCGCCGTCGCCCTGCTCGACGAAGGCGCGACCGTGCCCTTCATCGCCCGCTACCGCAAGGAAGTCACCGGCGAACTCGATGACACGCAATTGCGCATGCTGGCCGAGCGCCTCTCTTATCTGCGCGAACTGGAAGAGCGCCGCGCCGCCGTGCTCTCCAGTATCGAGGAACAGGGCAAGCTGACGCCGGAACTCAAAGCCGAAATCGAGGCGGCCGAAACCAAGCAGCGCCTGGAAGACCTCTACCTGCCGTACAAGCAAAAGCGCCGCACCAAGGCGCAGATCGCCCGCGAGGCCGGCATCGAGCCGCTCGCCCTGGCGCTCCTGGAAAATCCCGAGCTGACGCCCGAGATCGAGGCCGAAAAATATCTCAATGCCGAGGCCGGCTTCGCCGATGCCAAAGCCGTGCTCGATGGCGCGCGCCAGATCCTGATGGAAAAATTCGCCGAGGACGCGCAACTTTTGCAGACGCTGCGCGATTATCTGAAGGAACACGGTCTGCTCAAATCGAGCGTGATCGAAGGCAAGGAAATCGAGGGCGCCAAGTTCCGCGATTGGTTCGACTTCGCCGAGGCCATCATCGACATGCCCTCGCACCGCGCGCTGGCGCTGTTGCGCGGGCGAAACGAAGGCTTTCTGAATCTCGCGCTGGTGCTCGATTCCGAATTGAATGAGGAGGCCGTCAAGCCCGGGCCGCAGTCTACCCAAAATCCCTGCGAGCAACGCATCGCCGCCCGCTTCGGCATCGCCAACAAAAACCGCCCGGCCGACAAATGGCTGGCCGACACCGTGCGCTGGACCTGGAAGGTCAAGGTCTATACCCATCTCGAACTCGAACTGGTGGGCGAATTGCGCGAACGCGCCGAGGAAGAAGCCATCCGCATTTTCGGCAAGAATCTCAAGGACTTGCTGCTCGCCGCGCCCGCTGGCCAGCATGTGACCATGGGCATCGACCCCGGCATCCGCACCGGCTGCAAACTCGCCGTCGTCGATGCCACCGGCAAGCTGCTCGCCACCGACACCATTTACCCGCACGAGCCGAAGAACGACTGGGCCGGGGCCATGTCGAGCATCGCCCGGCTGGCCGCCAAGCATGGCGTGACCTTGATCGCCATCGGTAACGGCACGGCCAGCCGCGAAACCGACAAGCTGGTGCAGGACGTGATCAAGCGCCACCCGGAAGCGCGGCTGACCAAGATCGTCGTCTCGGAAGCCGGCGCGTCGGTCTATTCCGCCTCGGAACTCGCGGCCCGTGAATTCCCCGAGCTGGACGTGTCGCTGCGCGGCGCGGTTTCCATCGCCCGCCGCCTGCAAGACCCGCTGGCCGAGCTCGTCAAGATCGAGCCGAAATCCATCGGCGTCGGCCAGTACCAGCACGACGTGTCGCAGACCCGGCTCGCCCGCTCGCTCGATGCCGTGGTCGAGGATTGCGTCAATGCCGTCGGCGTCGATGTCAATACCGCCTCGGCCCCGCTCCTGACCCGCATCTCCGGGCTGAATGCCGGTCTGGCCGCCAATATCGTCGGCTACCGCGACGCGCACGGCGCGTTCAAGTCGCGCGCTGAATTGAAAAAGGTGCCGCGTCTGGGCGACAAGACCTTCGAGCAGGCCGCGGGCTTCCTGCGCGTCGCCAATGGCGACAACCCGCTCGACGCCTCCTCGGTGCACCCGGAAGCCTACCCCCTGGTCGAGAAAATCGTCGTGGACCTGAAGAGGCCGATCAAGGACATTCTCGGCGACAGCCGCGCGCTGAAGGGCCTTGATGCCGCCAAATACACCGACGAGCGCTTTGGTCTGCCCACGGTACAGGACATTTTCCGCGAACTGGAAAAACCCGGTCGCGATCCGCGCCCGGAATTCAAGACGGCGACCTTCAGCGAGGGCGTCACCGAGGTCAAGGATTTACGGCCCGGCATGATTCTCGAAGGCGTCGTCACCAATGTCGCCGCCTTTGGCGCCTTCGTCGATATCGGCGTGCATCAGGACGGCCTGGTGCACATCTCGGCGCTGTCCAATACCTTCGTCAAGGACCCGCACGACGTGGTCAAGGCCGGTCAAGTGGTCAAGGTCAAGGTGCTCGACGTCGATCTCGCCCGCCAGCGCATCGCGCTGACGCTGCGCATGAGCGACGAACCCGGCAAAGATGGCAGAGGTGGCCAAGGCGGCGGCCGCAGCGCCGATGCGGGCAGCCCGCGCGGCGCGCCGCTATCGCGCCAGCAAGCCCGCCACAACGCCCCGCCGCCCGCCGGCAACGCGATGGCGGCGGCGTTTGCCAAGCTGCGCCAATAGTTCGCCGAAAAGAAGGGCCGCCTGGCGCTGCGGCCCTATCCGGCTACGCCTTGCGCTGCCTTGAGCGGCGCTCATGACGCGCAGGCTTTCGCACCATCGACAAATACCCAGAAGGGCCGCTTTACGCCGCGCCAGTCGTCGATCGCCGCTTCGAGAATCTCATGGAGGGTCAGCCAATCGTCGGCGGCGCGTTTTTCAAAGGAGGCCGTGTGCTTCAGATGGAGCGCGAGGCCGCGATTGCCGAGCCACGCCCGGTCGCATAGCGCATCGTAGAGCGCATCCCAGTTGTGCCCAAAATAATCGGGAAATTTCAGCGCTTCGGCAAAGCGCGTAAGCAGTTGGGCCTTGTCTACGACATCCCCCATGTCAATGACAAAATAAGGCAGCCCCGAGGCCTCGCAGGCCCGGATCAGGCAGACGGGCGCATCGGGCGTATCGAGAACATGGATGCCCGCTTGGTCGGAATCCTCAAGGTTGGGGAATTTCATCGGCCTTGAGAGTCCCATCGAGGATGAACAGAAAGCTCAGGTAGTGGTCCGCGCTGTAGTAGCAACGCTCGGGAGCCGATGGCTTTTCGCCGCCGCACACGATGCGGCGCGCGCCGCGATCCTTGGCCCCGGGCGTAGGCACGGTGTATTCACGGTAATAGCCGTTTGCCTCCAGGGGCAGCAACTTTTCGCGATTGCCGAAAACGATGCCGTCACGATCATAAGGAAAGGGGCCGTTTTGATGAATCAGCGCCAGCGTCTGCCGGGCTTCGGGCGGAAGCTGGCGCGCGAAAACCGTCCCTTCCGGCGGAAAAGTTTCGTCCGGTGAAACCGTTTCGTCTTGTGGAACAACGTCTTCTTGCAAGACGCTTTCCTGGGCGGGAAGCGCCTCTTCCTGCGCGGGAAGGCTGACGACGGATTCCTGAAGCCTTGCTTCTTTCGCCGATTGATCCTCGCAGGCGGACAGGGCAATGAGGCTGAAAGCCAGGAGGGCGGCGCTTAGGAGACGGCCAGGGCTTTTCGGGATCATGGGTCTTGTCCGGATAGGGTATCCGGCCATTTTACTCAGCGAGCAGGGGCCGGCCCGGATTTATTCCGCACCGCGCCCCGCGCGCCAGCCGCCGGGAGACGGGCCGCTATCCGGCGACCCTGCGCCAGTCAGCGCTTGCCGCCGTAACCAGGCCGTCTGCTGTCATGCTTGACAACGAGGATGACAATCTCTTGAGCGGCGGCGCGGTAAATCACCGAGTAGGGAAATACTGTCATGGAGAGGCTACGTCTGCCATTGGAGCGAGGCGATCCGATCTGCGGATGTTCTCGCAACAGCGATACGAGCCGTTTGAACTCAGCGATGAAGCGGCCTGCTACGAGTGGAGAAGCATTTCGCTCGTAAAACCCGGCAGCCTCGCTCAGGTCTTGCTCCGCTCCGGGATGGATGGTGATTTTCATCCCGGAAACCGGGTTTCCAGTCTTGCCATGACCACCTCTATGGGCAGCGCTTCCGCCGTCTTCGACACAAGCTCCCGCTCCCGCTCCTCTGCAAGCGAATCCCATGCCGCTTCGGCTTCAGCGTCAACGTCAAGGCTGGCGATCAGACGATCAAGCAGCCTCGCTCGATCCACGGGCGGCAGATGGAGAATTTCTTCTTGCAGAGCTTCCAGATGGCTTGACATGTTGGCTCCCGACGGGACAGAGGCGCTTAGAGGATCTAGCTTGCCACGAAGCCTTCCCGCGTGTCTAACCCGGAAATCCGCGTCTCCTCGACTCGTCGATCAAGGCCGGGCCGGGGACGAGCCCGGGGAAAACCAGCACATGCGCTGTAGCGCGCAAAACCCGGTAAAGCGCTCGCGCCATGCCGCTATATCGCATCGCCCGTCACCACCAGCTCCCGGGTCGCCCGCGTCATCGCCACATACAGCAAGCGCGCTTCCTCCTCTTTGCGCGCTTCTTCGACTTCCGCCCTTCCCAGCCCCGGTATCGCCACCAGCGGAAATTCCAGGCCCTTGCAGTTA
>Ga0209737_10002178_pt1 | contig 13743 bp, 7 predicted proteins | sample TergutCu122P3_FD_187284 | JGI IMG/M metagenome (GOLD analysis project Ga0209737, IMG submission 187284) | Cubitermes ugandensis P3 segment gut microbial communities from Kakamega Forest, Kenya - Cu122 P3 (SPAdes) (version 2) | ecosystem: Host-associated > Arthropoda: Insects > Digestive system >... | reverse complement strand
CCAGGATGCAGCGTACCAGAGCCATACCAGTCGCCTGACTGAACTCTGGTCTCTGCCCAGACCGGCCCAAGGGCTGAATACCTATAATAATAATAATGTTCATATATCTCTGCAAACTCAACCATAATGAGCAGTTGAGCACATTTCTGGGCCTCTCAACTAAAAATTGGTCACACTCCCCAACAGGCTAGCAGTTTTGCCCATGAGATAAGTTTCTCCACCCATATTTTGAACACAACGTCACATATCAATATTTCAGTGGGCACTGTTTATTGCCTAAACTGTTGCTTCTGAACTGAGATGGCTAACTACTGTCTATAACAAAAACACACAAAATAAATATACAAAGTGTCCCATCAGACATTTGTAGGCCGTAGTCATTTAATAGATACAATGTTACAGCGAAAGTTTCATATTATGGGTCGGAATGTGTTTAGCAGTTACAAAGAGCAGGGACTGTATCAGTAACCTCAAGCCAGGTATAGGTAGAAATCCCAAAATGAAGGGTATAACACATGCCTGAGAGGTGAGTAGCATAATGGTACATCAAAGAATGGCAATTTCCAACACCGTAACATTACTCATACACAACATTAAAGTCAAGTGGGTGTCACTCTTGCTTCATATTTGGAGGTCCTGTTTTCAAAGTGGCATGCAGTGGTGCAGTTGGTTGAGGCATTGCACTACAAGCCAGAAGATTGTGGGTTTGATTCCTGATGGTGTTATTGGAATTTTTCATTGACATAATCCTTCCAGCCACACAATGGCCCTGGGGTCAACTCAGCCTCTAACAGAAATGAGTACTAGGAATATTTCCTGGGTGGTAAAGGCAGCCAGTTCATAGAGCTCACAACCTTACCACCTTCATGTGCTCACTGTCATGAAATCTGGGAGCCTCAAGCTCCTGGAAACCCTCAGGGCCTGTCCAGACCTGTAACAGGGATTGGTTTACCGTTTTACCTTTACCTGCGTTCAAATCTTGGTCCAGGGACTGGTTATCCAGAATGAGGTTTGTGTGCCTTTTTTCAGTCCCTCCACACAAATTCTGTGGTGCCAACTCACACCACATCATGACCACTTCTTTCATATCTTTTCCAAACCATTATTCACTAATCATCCTACCATTCAACACCACACTTGTATAGTCTGAGCTACTGACAATGCTCTTAGGTATATGACAAATATATATATATATACACACACACACAAGCTTTTGACAATTATGGCTAACAACCTGTCATATGATTCGTGCATCGTAGCCTCTCAGTAAATTCTTGTATCTTGATTTAATGACATTCTATCAGCGGCAGAAATTTTACAGCAATGAATGGCAGGATCATATTAATTCTAAATATAAGAACACAATGATATGAATTGTTCATAACCTACTTTAACATACACTTCCCTGGAGGAAATGAGGAAAACCACAAAACACCTCAGTGAGGACAGTCAGTCTGTGAGCCAAGAGTCAAACATAAAGCACTACAGTTTGCCATCCAGTAATCAAGGAAACCTTAAAGGATTGCCAGACTTGATGTCTTTTGAGGGGCTTCTGACACAACAGACCACACAAGGCAGAGCCAGTGAAAGATGAGAATGTGTAACAAAATATCTGTTAACATTAACTCATCAAATATCATAATTCTTCAAACACATCTCTACACCGTACACCAAAAACAGCCTCACAGACAAATGAATAAATATGACAAGAGTGTGTGGGAATTTGTTGTTACAATCATGTCAGTTACATCCGCTTTCCTTACACTTTATGAATTAGTTGCAGTTTTAATCTTATCTCTCATGATGTATGGATATACGCTTTTCTTTGTACAAAATATAGTAGAATTTCTTTAGTCCAGCACATGATAATCCAGCACTCATAATAGTTCAGCAATGGAGGACAACAGTCACAAGAGTGGAAGTCCTTACATCTGTACCTTCTTGTGCGTGTACTGACTCCGTGACATTATCTTGGGTCATGGACCTTATTGAGCCCATCAAGCTATTATGATGACTTCAAAAAATCCACAGATGAGTAAATAAGGTACTGCTGGCAAGAGGAAATATGTAACTTGAATGATTCCTCAAAAATTTGAAATAATTAGGAGGCTTGAGAGTGACAAAAGCCAAAAAGAGGTTGTGACTTCATACAAAATTTAATCATCAACAGTCAATGATATAAAGGAATGAGAGAACCAATTACTATCATTTATGGCATAAAGTGAAAATGTGAAGGACATTTGCAAGCAACAGACATTGACAGAACCTAAATTAGAACAATTAGACAAGTTGTTGTATAAAACATTCATAGCAATGGTTCTGAAGTAAATCCCATGACTGGGTCTGATGATTGAAAAAGCTGTCATTTTATGATGAAATGAAAATAACTGACAGTGCACATTGTCTGAAAGCAGTAACATAAAATTACCTATAAGAACTTAAGTCAGTATGGGACTGTGTGATAATCCAGAACTTGTCCGGACCTGTGGGTGCCAGATTACAGGAATTCTGTCTACCGTGCATTTCATATTAGTGTGGCAAAACTTACTTTATTTTTAGTCTTGTTTCTATAATTCTCTCATTCCAAAATTTATAGTATTCTACTTTATTTGATATTGATTTATTGGTCCATATCGTTATTCCCAACTGGCCTCTGGTGTACTTGTTAACTCCACTGTAAATAACCATATAATTTTCAGTTTCTTCAGTACCTTGCAATTTCTTTTTACTTTCTGTAATTGCTGAAATTTTGATATTACTTTCATTTAAAGTTTTATCTAATTCTTCTTCCTATTCTTCTAGCCCTCTAACATTCCAGGTTACATATTTAAATCACAGCACCTTTCTTATTTCCAAGTCATCTTTTGGGAATACTCCACCTGGCTTCTTCTTATGAGACTTGCCAGTAGTTTGAATTTCTCCTGAATGGGTTATAAGCACAAAGCAAGGTAAGTCCAGTAGTAGGAATGCTACCTTTAGCCTCTGGACAGGCATGTTTTGGGATGGCATTTTCTCCATTCCTGATGAAATGGATGTACCGCTCTGACTCGGTTGTCATTGCCTCATTTGTGGGAACAGGGTATACCACAAGAAGGTGAGGATTACAGTTGGGTAGGACAGGCTATAGTATTACCCATCACTACCCCTTATGGAAGACTGATGTAACACACCTTATAATTTGATGTACAGAAAGATTAATATATTTTAAACAATATACATAAAATCCCCATAGGTTTATCACTGTCTGTGTTATCATGTTAAAAGGCATACTCTTGCCCAGTCCCTGCTCTGTTAATAGATGCACCCTTGCTGTCCCTAATACCATGTCAATAGGCACACCCTTGCCATGCCCCTGTCACCATGTCAATAGACACACCCTTGCCCTGTCCCTGTCACCATGTCAACAGGCACACCCTTGCCCTGTCCCTGTTACCATGTTAGTACGCAAGTTACCACATCAATAGTCACACTATTGCCCTATCCCTGTTAACCTATCAATAGACATGCACCTACCCTGTCCCTTTTACAACACAAATAACCATGCCCTTGCTCTGTTTCCATTACCATGTCAATAGGCACACCCTTGTTCTGTCCCTCTCACCATGTCAGTATGCACACCCTTGCGCCATGCATATTACCACATTCATAATCTCACTCTTGCCCTGTCCCTGTTACCCTGTCAATAGACACACCCCTGCCCTGTCCCTGTTACCACATCAGTAGCCATACGCTTGTTCTGTTCCTGTTATCTCACCTTCATTACATAATATCACTCTGAAATGTAGTGAAAGTGGTGTATTCTGATTATTACTATGGCTTTCCTACTTATTAAAATATATTCTAGAACAGTATGTTCAAGGGACTGGCTTTGTCACCATCCTCAAATAAGAAACAGGGAAACCTGCTTCTCTAACTGCCCCATTGGAATAGGTTCTTCATCCCTAGCTTACCAAAGGACAGAGACAGAGCCAGTACAAAGAATGTTTTCAGAATCACTCAATGTAAAAAAGTTTCATACTAATAACCACCATTATATACCAATGTGGCAGAAAAGCTCCTAACTGAACAAAATGTGAAATGTGTCAACAGTATGTGAATCAGCATTAATACAATATTTGGATAATGTTCGGATGTGGACACACTTGTCCAAAAATCAGATTTATGAAAGTACTGCAAACTTGAAGAAAGAGCTAAAATTCAAGGTTCTTATTGCAGTGAATATTACAGAGTACAGTCTGCTAGGATGCAGTGCTATACATTCCAGTAGACAGGTCCTAATATTTCAGAGAAACTTGCCACCTCCATCCTAAGTGGAAGCTGGTTCCTCCAAAACAGTGGTGCCTCCCTACCAAACCACACTGCTACAGCCCACAGGGGCTACAGCTTGACATTACAACCTACAACCTTCACCTTAAATTATGATTGTATTTATGGGCTAGCATTAAAAAAAAAGTCCTAGCACGATGGGAATAAATCTAGCAAGGTAACTTTGATCAAAGGCTAAATTACTGGTCCCTGCCTGAAACTGGGAGTGCAAATGGATCAGTACATCATGGATTTGTAGATTTCAAGCAAGTCTATGATTCTGTTAGGAGACAAGCATGTTAACTACACTCACTGCATCTGGTACACCTGTTAGCCCAATTAAATGAAACCTACAGCACAGTACACATACAAACATCTGTTTGACACATTTCTTATTCAGAATGGATTAAAACAAGGAAATGTTTAATTTATGTCATTGCTTTCTAACATCACTTAAGATATGCCATTAGAAAGATCCAAGAAGTTAAAAAAGAACTGGAACTGACTGGGACATACTGGCATCTCATTATGGTGATGTTACTCTTGTTTCTGGGAAAATGTAGGTACCATAAAAATAAACACAAAAGTCTATTAGTCTCTATACATATTTCCATTTCTTATGAAGCTTAACCTCAGCTGGAAAATCCAACAGCTGATCGTAAGAGGGGGTTGCAAGCAGCCCTTTTCTGTGACAGTTAATGCAAAATCTCTCTTTTCCCAGCAGTTACAGTATTGAAATGTTGTCATATTTTTTAGTTTACCCAAGGAAAATGAGTAGTCTGAAAGACAATGAACACTTGGCAACACATCTGAGTAACGTTCTGTACCACATGGCCTGCCAGAACATGGTGAAAGGCATACAATTGCAGCTGCTTCATCCCACACAGCCAAACCCTGTTGCATAATGTTATTCTGACTGGTTTCATCTCAGCTTCATAAGAAACAAAAGTAAATAAGTAAATATTAAAAAAAAAATAAGTACATGTTGACATCCCATCAACAGAATTCAGGACAAAATCATAATACAAAAATTTCTAAATGAAATGCTTTGAAAATATAGCACATTTAGAATATTTGGGAATGACAGCAACTAATCAAAATTGCATTCACGTACAATTTGAGGAGATTAAATCTGGGGAATGCTTTCTACCATTCAGTTCACAGTCCATTATCTTTGAGTTTGCTACCCAAAAACGAGAAGATAGAAATATACAAAGCTACATGTTTCCTGTTGTGTATGGATGTGTAATGTGGCATCTCACATTAAATTCTAAACATAGACTGACACTGTCTAGAAACAAGGTACTGCAAACAATATTTGGACCCAAGTGAGAAAAAGTAACACAATAAAACACACAACCTCTTGACTGGCTCACAGACTGTCGCTTTCTCAAGGACTTTACACCACGCAGTTAGTTAATGAACCTACTTAACCTTAAGTGCCATTTAGTCACATCTGAAAAATAATGACTAATAATTATACAACTGTTTAACCATAAAATACATCTACTCTTCTACCCAGTAAGCAAAGAACCCTAGTTCCTCTGAAACAGTAGTACATTCCCAACAAACTACATGCTGTCATGCCCCAGAAGACAGAATTCCTCAACAGTATGAGTGCCAAAACATAGGCACATACCATAATATGTTCACCAATTTTTAATTTTTTACCAAATACTACAGGAAATTACTGGGGATCAACAATGTGGATTTTGACATAACAGGTTAACTACTGATCCCATATTTTGCATTCTTAAAATACTTCATAAAAGTTGGGAATACAATGAAGCAGTGCATCAACTATTTTTATGGACTTAAAGAAAGTCTATGATTCAGTCAGGATGGAGGTCTTTGTAATATTCTCATTGAGTCTGGTATCACCATGAAACTGGTAAGGCTGATAAAAATGTGTCTGAATGAAACCTACAGCAGAGTCCAAGTAGGCAAACATTTGTCTGACATGTTTCCTATTAAGAATTGTTTGACATAAGGTGATACTCTAAAACTAATGCTTTTCAACTTTGTTGTAGAGCATGCCATTAGGAGGGTTCAGGTAAACCAGGATTGCTTGAAATTAAATGGTACACATCAGCTTCTGGCTTATGCTGGTTGTACTAATAAATTGGGCAGAAGTGTACATACCATAAAGAAAAATGCAGGAGCTTTAGTAGTTGCTAGTAAGAAGAATGGACTAGAAATAAATGCTGATAAAACTAAGTACATGTTTATGTCTCAAGATCAGAAGGCAGGATGCAGTCACAATATAGAGATTGATAATAGTTCCATTGAAGTGTGGAAAAGTTCAAATATTTAGGAACAACCTTGATGAATAAAAATTCTATTCAGAAAGAAATTAAGAACAGACTGAAGTGAGGGAATGCTTGCTATCAATCACTGCAGAATCTTTTGTCTTCCAGTTTGCTATCCAAAAATATAAAGATTAAGATATACAGAACTATAATTTTGCCTGTTGTTTTGTATGGGTGTGAAACTTGGTCGCTCACATTGAGGGAGGAAGGTAGGCTGAGGGTGTTTGAGAATAGGGTGTTGAGGAGAATATTTGGGCCTAAGAGGGACGAGGGATAAGGGAGTGGAGTAAACTACATAATGAAGAGCTAAATGATCTGTACTGTTCACCAAATATTATTTGGATGATCAAATCGAGAAGAATGAAGTAGGCTGTACATGTAGCACGTGCATACTGGGTTTTGGTGGGGAAACAGACTACGTGGAAGACCCTGACGTAGATGGGAGGATAATATTAAGAGCGATCTTCAGGAAGTGGGAGGGGGGGATGTACTGGTTTGATCTGGCTCAGAATAGGGACAGGTGGCGTACACTTCTAAACGCGGTAATGAACTTTCGGGTTCCACAAAATGCGGGGAATTTCTTGACTAGCTGAGAACCAGATATTTTCTCAAGGACTCTGCTCCTTGGAGTCAGTCACTCTCCAAATAATATCGAAAAAATGGCAATAAAGTAAGTATTAACGAGTCAGAATGACAGATAAGTGGACAGCAAGTGTCGAGTTTCTTACCTTCAAAATTACTAATATATAACAACAATCTTTCCTTTAAATTTCAGCGCCATTGGTCGGTGTGCTCCATGTGGTGGGTGCACGACCGGAGTTAAAAACAGACAACACGCACATACAGAGGTGAAGACAAATAGTTTAGGTTCATAATTGAAATTATAGTCAAAGCTAAACTAGTTTCTTGTCTCAATTAATGCTTATATTTAAACAACATGAACATTACAAACGCCAATTCCCACCACTTCCAGGTCGCCATGCGAGAAACCACAAACTATTAAACGGACCACCATTTTTGTATTTCCTTATTGGCAGGAGTGAGTCACATGGTACATTGGGCCGCTGTGCCGTCGTTGCTGTGATTGGTCGATCAATGAAAGATCCTATTGGGCGTAACGTTTGTTTTGCTGCGTGTCACATCGTCTGGTTGTAAAATCAAGGTCCAAAACATTGGAAATGTCTTTGGACAGTATGAGGGGAAGTTATGGACGTTCTCCACCATTCCTGGTTGCAGGTCTACTGGTGGTGTGTGTTCTCTTAACCTTCAATTGGTGGACACTGTCTACTCAGAACTACGATTTGATAAAACAGATAGCAGACTTGGGCGAACAGTTAAAAATCAGGTGAGATTTTATATTAATTATTGTAGTTAGAGTGTTTTGAACCTGAAATCGCCTGAGAAAAACAGTAATTTGTTTTCAGCTCCGAAGAACAAGATTTATGTGTCCATCAGCGACTATCTGTAGAAGGGAGGGTGAAAGTTCTAGAGGAGGAGCTGGCCCAGGTGAGAGTCAATCTCGAGCAGCAACGAACAGACAACGGTGAAATGAAGAAGCATCTGGAAGCGAAGGATGACAAGTTGAAAGAGATGACGAAGGAACAAGATAATGCCCAGAAGTCAGCTAGTTCATGCAAAACAGAACTGGTATGTCCGAGTTTTCATATTGCTATAGGTTAGGAAACAAGAAAAACATCCAGTGGTCACAGTCACACTAGTCGAGATATGTGCGAAGTCAAGGCACATAATGGGATATAATGCTTGTATATTTGCATAAATTGTGGTGCTCATCTTGGTTTCATCATTCTGAGACTAAAGCTTCTGTGATAGAGAAATTCTGGGCTATGACCCATGTAGACTGGTAGAAATTTATCAACATCTCTGAGGAACCTGCTCCATTTATCTTTACGGTAGAAGATTAAGCTGAACTGGGAAAACTGGTACAGACAGAGGGTGGGAGCAGGACCAAGGATAGTAATGAACCAGCTACCTTTTCAAGGGCTTACTTTCTTCTTTCCCCAATTACCACTCCCTGTTGTTTTGTGCTTCCTTTTCCATATATCCCTTCCCGATATAATTTTGCGTTTATTTCATTGTATTGTCACAGATTAAAAAAAATCTATAAAAAGCGTGACACGATATTAACTGAGGGCAGGAACCAGTGGCATGTTTCCATTGCTACACCAAATCAGTTTATGTTGACAGTTTAAGGAACATCCTTTACAACAGGGAGTTCAATTTAAAACCAACTCAGATGCATGGCAAGCTTAATGGCCTTACATTTTTCTTGTAACTTCATGCATTTTAGAGTAGGTGTTAGAAATGACCTCCTTCAACTCTCAGACATGGTTGACACTTGGTGAAGAGGTTATTAAATATTATGTGAAGTTCTTGTCTAGATATTGCCAGTGCTGTGTGCCTGATGATTTCTTTATTTTTGTCCTGTGTGTATGGATTGCTTTCACGTACATTGTCTTTCAAACTTCCACACAGATGATAGTCATATGGGGTTGCATTGGATGAACAGGCATGGCACACCAGACTTATTATTTGGTCCCAAACGTGTTCTGTAAGACAACCATTGAATTACATGCTACATGCTATATGGACAGTCCTACTGGAAGAACATATAGTCCCTCTCTTAATCAGATTTTGAAAAACCAGTGGGAAAATTTGTCCATTGCACCTTTCTGAATTTATTGTGTCCAAAAAGAATACGGGTTTAATTATTCTTGTCACACTAGTGGTGCACCAGACCTCCACTTTAAAATTGTATACCAGGAACTTGTGTATTAGCCTGGGATCATCTGCTGGCCAGTATCTGCTATTTTGAGTAATATGTGGCTGTTTAGGTAAAATCATGCACATTGGTAATGCAATTTAGTGAAGGATCAACTTCACCACTACAGACTGCTTCACAGAACTAGTTACAGCACCATACTGTAATATCACATCTTGCCTCCTGGAGTTTTTGCATGACTGTAAATTTGTTGGTTTCGAGTGAAGTAATTGTGTGGCTGTGGCTGCATGTACAGATGACTTTGACGCCCTAGTTTCCTGTGATAACTGTCTTCAGGAGCTCAGTGGAAGTGCTTCCAGTCACAGTCCATTATCATCTAATGTTCTGAAAGAACACATCATGTTTGTTGTTGCATCTTGTTCAAAAATGAACCCATTGTTTCAGATTTGTTAACCATTTGATGTATTGTCGGTTTTGAAGGAAATGGAACACCAGGAAACTGTACTCTAAATTTTTTATGACCATTTTCATATGGTTTATTCGTTATATAGGTTTCCACAATGAAAATCCTCTATCCTAAACTGTTCTGTATATTCACAAACCAAATAAATGTGCATTACACTCTGCTTCACCCATCTGTTATAGACAGCAGTTGAAACTGGAGTGTGAGGAAGACATCCAATGATGCAGTGTACTGTATACACGGTGATTGGACTGGCGGTGTGTGAGTCCTCTGGTGGCCATTAAACTTGCTGTGTGTCTGAGTTCACATTTCATTGTTTCTTCTGAAAGAACATGTCATGTTTGCTGTTGTTCCTAATCAACAATGAACATTATTTGAAATTTGTTCATCATTTGATGCATTGTTGATCTCTAAGAAACTGAAATATGGGGAAACCATTTTATAAATTTTCTTTGACACTTTTTATACAGTTTCTTAGAAAATTCTCTGTTTTAAACTGTATTGCATACTCACAAACAAAAGAAGTTTATGTTACACTGCTACATGTGGCTGTAGCAGATTAACCTGGACTGTGTGACCTACATGTTAGATGATGCATTGTAGTGTACATGTGGTGATACGACTGGCAGCAGCTGTTAAGCTTGCTATGTTTTTAGTTTTCAGTTGGACATCAAGTATTTGAACAGGTTTCTAATGTTTACATGAAGAGAATCGTAGGAAAATGACTGTGGCTGCCTTGCATCATAACAAAACTTTCCCTGTTAATAGATCCTGAAGGAAAAACACACTGCTAGATAAAACCACTTCATATTCTCTTCTGTGTTATGACACCATGTAGTCTAGTAGGTGGGTACCAGTGTTTGAGAGGAATGTATGCATTAAGGTGTGCACCTGTGCACCCATAAGGCATCTGAGGGAGTGGAGGTGTGGCTCTGCTCATTCTTAACCTTTTGAATGGTCAGCATCATGCCTTCAGCTGCTTTGCTCCTTGTAAAGCCTAATATTCAGTGTTGAGAAAAATGGAGGTACTACACCCCCAAGACTTAATATCCACCAACCAAACAACATGCTGTGATAATCCTACTTCACTTATCAGATGGTGAGCCACAGTACATCAAGTGGATCTGCTATATGTGTGCACCGTTATGTTCAAAATACAACCAGGTATGTTGCCACACTCTCTATGACATGCTTCAAATTATGTATGTCATAATGGCAGCAAATACCTGTTCCACAGCCTTGTACATCTTACAAAGAGAATGGTGCACAGCCACTTGTTCCTTTTGAATCCCCCATACAGAGTTGTCTGGCATGGTAGGATCAGTGTGGGAAATGTTGATGAACCACAGTCATTCCAGTGGCTTGAAAGATGTTCATTCAGAGTATCAGACACAATGAGGACAAAATGTGCAGGTGCTCCATCATGCTGCAGCCACACAGTTACCATGACTTCTCTGTCTAAGTTGTGGAATTAGCCACATTTCTACTGTCTCTTCATAAGAGGAAGTGTAAACAGGTGTGCATAAAAAATAGGGGCAAATCAAATGAGTTGCTCTCATACTGGCACATGTTGTATTTGGTGGTCTGTGTTGAGGTCCACCATGAAAAGTATATTCTCCTTAACATTTCTGATACTGGTACTGCAATAAACTGCACCCATCACTGAAGAGAACCTTCAAGCAGGACGTGGTGTGTGGGAAATTTCCTGCCATGCATGGCATGTCTTACTCTGTCAGTTAATGTTAATGTCTGACTTTTCGTTTGTTAATGTTAGGCATATGGCTTTAAATTTAGGTCCTTCTTCATGTGTCTTGCATTATCGACTGTGACACACCAAGCAGTGCAGATGCTATTTGTGGCAATTTCTTGGGGGAATGAGCAACAAAGTTGGAAACAGCTGCGCACATGATGAAGCAGTGTTTCCTTCATCCATTCTGCTGTCAGTCCTTAACAATTACAGGAGCAGGCATATATTCCTCCGAGCGCAGCCGTCTTGCTTTTTTCAGTGGTGCTGTATTAAATTGTTCAAGGAACACTGTCATACTGGGTCAGTTTTTGGCATGTGTGTGGTCTGTTTTGCACACACTTGCTGTGCAACTCAATGTGCTTGTATTGGTCATAGTCACAACACCTGACTTTCTTTAACTATGGCCTCCAAACAAGCGTACATAACGGCATCATATTTCATCGTATATCACAGCACACCATGTGCACTCACACATCATACTTGTGGTAAGCTAGTTAGGGGTGTGGTGAGTTCTTCACCACTGTGTGTTCAAATTTCCTGATATCCCATAATCTGTTTTCCCTAAGATTCATTTTGATATTTTCTGTCGTCTTCTGACACGTAAAGTACAGCAGAGCTCAGTTGTGCGTAATTGAATGATTATGGGATACACACAGTGAATGCTGTAATATGTTCTTAACCCTTGGTGCCTGTAAAAGTCAAGCTGGTACTGGTGCACTACATTATCCTGATCAGCATCATTTAGAAGCTAATGTGTTTTGACAATTACACCTATATCTCTGTGAGACAAATTGTGACATCTGTGGTACTTGTGAATGCATATCACCCAAGGACTGTACAAGCACCAGCCAATGAAGATGCCATAATTACAGCTGTAGAGAGTTTCATACAGTATTGCCCATGAATTGGGACTACCCCAAGCCTGGGTCATTGAAGTACTAGATGACAGTTAATTGGATCCATGACGTTATTTACAAAAACCCTTTTGTTTTCAGTTGATTTTCCTTCACATATATTCTGTGTGTAGTAATGAGGTGCCCATGGTTTGACAATTTGATGGTGGAATGCATCTCAAAAACTAAAAGTTTCAGGACATCTGTTGTGTAATATTTTTTATTAGCAAGGAATCACACTGTGTAGGACTTGTGTGTGAATTTCTTTTCAGCCTGTATTAACTTTTAAATATTTCTGAAGGCAAGTTTATCTTTATGAGGTCATTCCTCAGCTCCTAACCTCTGGCTTCGCTTCATGGCTCTTGTGGTTCAGTGTTGCTCAGAGACTGGACATTTATTACAATTATGTGTTTTTGCAGGAATCCCTGAAAAAAGTTGAAATCTCTAAAGATGGAACCATTACATCACTGAGGCTTGAAAAGGACCAGTTTGCAACACAGTTAGATGGACAGAAGAAGGAGCTGAAGCAGTTGCGGAATGAACTGGAACAGGTAAGGTGATGGAAACATTAAATATCTTGCATGTTGACCCACAATGAATGTACCCTTATATAAAATACACACACAAATTGGAGAAATGTTGAATTGAGGCAACAGCTATGTCTGGCATCACACTTGATGACTGAGGTCCATTTCTTGCCAGGTGCACATTTTTGCTCTTTCTTACCACATCTAGACTGAATCTGGAGACTAGCCCACCTCCTGTTTGAAGCTATCCCCTCATTTCCACTTAATATTTATGTATGAAGTCTACATATAGTCTTGTGTTCACACCCGTCATTTTCTTTAGCATTGGAACATTTTACCATTTATCCTTGTAAGTTGGACAGAACTTATGAATAGTTGGTAAGTAAAGTGAATTATTGATGTGTTAAACAATTTTGGAATTTTTTTTATTTAATCTTCTGATGTTGATTTTCAAAATTAGTTTGTTGAATGGTTTCCATGTGGTAATACACTTAGCTATAAATTCATCATCACATAAATACAGTAATAGACAACATATTTACACTGAAAATACTAAATGAGAAAATTTGGGAGTATAATCAGTGCGTACAATATTTATTTATTGATTTTCAAAAGGCATATGACTCTATACATAGAGACACATTATGGAAATGTATGGAAGAATTTACAATCCCTACAAAATTAATAAATATGTGTAAAACATGTGTACAAAAGACAAGAAGTACGGTTCGTATAGAAGGAACATTATCATCCTTTTTT
>Ga0209737_10002177_pt1 | contig 13757 bp, 16 predicted proteins | sample TergutCu122P3_FD_187284 | JGI IMG/M metagenome (GOLD analysis project Ga0209737, IMG submission 187284) | Cubitermes ugandensis P3 segment gut microbial communities from Kakamega Forest, Kenya - Cu122 P3 (SPAdes) (version 2) | ecosystem: Host-associated > Arthropoda: Insects > Digestive system... | reverse complement strand
ATTCAAACAGATAAACATTGGAGGACGGTTGTGAATAGCATTATTTCAAAAACGAAACAAAGTTTTGAAGCCAGTTTTGCGGAGGCAGACCGATATAACATACAAACGCAAGATTCTGAACATCTTAACTCTATTCTTAACACCCTTATGCTTGAAAATGAGGATAAATTGCTTGATTTAGGCACCGGCAGCGGTTATCTTGCTTTTTATATTGCAAAAAATTATCCCAATGTTACCGTTTTCGGTTTGGATATTGTATCTGATACATTAAACAAAAACAGACAGAAAGCGTATGAAGAAAAAGTTCCAAATATAGAATTTGCAAATTATGACGGGATAAATAATCCGTATCAAAACGGATTTTTTGATTGGGTAGTTACACGATATGCTCTACACCATTTCCCTGATATTCAACACGCTTTTTGTGAAACAGCGAGAGTGTTAAAACCCGGAGGTTATTTTTTCATATCCGACCCGACACCTAATGAGAATGATTCACTTCGGTTTGTTGATGCTTATATGCAATTATTGGATGATGGACATAATAAATTTTACACTTTAGATGAATTTGTTACATTTGCTAATTATTCGGGTATGAAGCTTGTAGATTATTATTATTCATCTATTACATTTCCTCGCAAAATTACAAACGAGTATAACGAATTACTTAAAAAGACAAGTGATGAAATCAAGCAGTCTTATAACATCAAAGTAATCGATGGAGAAGGTTATATTACCGAGAAGGTAATAAATTGTATTTTTCTAAAAAACTAACGAATACGAAAGGCGGCGATAAAATTATGATGAGAATAGAACAAGAAATGCTTAATTTAATTATGGAAATTGCGGAAGAAGATGAACGTGTAAGAGCTGTTTATATACACGGTTCCCGCGCAAACCCCAAAATTGAAAAAGATGATTACGCAGATTTTGATATTGCTTATGTCGTGACCGAAACTGGTTCATTTATAAAAGATACGGCTTGGATAAATAGTTTTGGCGATATTACATTTATTTTCGAGGGTTATCAAAATCAAAACAAATTTTTTATGAGAGAAGTTAATGATTTATCACGCCGTTGTGTTTGGAGTATTCTGTTTAAAGACGGAAATCAAATTGATTTAATGATAGAGATTATCGATGAAGCTATGAATTGTAACCAAATCAAAAATAAGCCGATATTAATACTGTTAGATAAAGACGGTTGTTTGCCGGAAATGCTTCCGCATAATGAGGAAGATGAGTATGTCAAAAAACCTTACGAAGATGAGTATACAGCTTGCTGTACCGGCTTTTGGTGGTTTTTAACCAATGTCGCAAAAGGTATAGCCCGTGACCAGTTACCTTATGCAAAAGAACAATTTTATTCTATAATTTTAATGACATTAAATTGTATGCTTAACTGGTATATAGGTGTACAAACCGATTTTTCTGTTTCAACGGGAATAAACAATAAATATTATAAAAAATACTTGCCGGTAGAAGTTTATGATTTATACACAAAAATATATTCCGACAGTGACTACGCAAATTTTTGGAATGCTGTTTTTTCTGCTTGCGAATTATTTAGTAAAACAGCTTGCAATGTTGGTGATTATTGCGGTTATACTTACAACGAGCAGGAAGAAAATAGCATGATAAATTATTTGAATGAAATAAAAAATAGAAAGATATGACTTGCTATGAAGTACAAGTGGGTTTTATAATAAAAAATGTAATACAATATTTATGGTGGATCTTAAGAGGTGTATTGAATGCTTAGATATTCAGCAAGGGCGTTAGGAACGCATGAGGTTACATACTTACCGCTAGAGAATTTTTCACTTAAAGCGGAAGAACAAATCACATCAAAAAGCGAAGGACTCATAACTTCAAGTATTGGTGTTAATATTACTAATACGGGCGATAGTGCGTGGAGTGGTGTTATTAAGCTTGAGATGTTGTTCGACAAGGAAGAACCCCGCTTCTTTTTACCTGCGTTTATGTATGGCAGAAATAGAGGCGAATATCCTCAAAATGTTTTAAGCGAGTTTCCGCGGTTGCGGGAATCTGGCGCAGCCCGTCCATCATCCCCATACTGGTTTGTCAGGAGTGACAGACTCTCACATCCGATTGTCCTCGTTTATGATAAAGGTATGGTACGCGGGTTTCATGCAAGTCCTTACTTTGTTATAGAAAATGGCAAGAAAACACAATGGGTTCCCAATGTCTCGGGTGACTTTTATCAGTATTCAGGTTTTTATTGTTCTATTGACGATGGTACTTTGGGTTATACCTTAGGCTACGAAAACGCACCATGGCATTTCATACAATCACGTTCAGTGGAAGAACGCAAACCACTTGGCGATAACTGCTTCACCTTAGAATCGGGTGAAAGCATTCAATTTGATATTCACATATACGGATATAGCGCGGTTGACGAAATGGGTGTAAGTGAAGCAATCAAGGACACATACAACTTTTATCACCAAAATCCACGCATTGCAAGCGGTGTTAAAGAAACCGTTTTGGATTTAGCCGGTGCTGTATCAAAATATGCATGGATAGATAAGACCAAACAATATTCTTGTTTTGTATTCCATAAAGATGATGACACGACTGAATATCGGGAATTATACTCACTAACATGGACTAATGGCTTATCTGTTGCCGTACCGATGCTTATGGCATCATTGCGTCTTGGTGATGGCAAGATGAGGCTTCAAGCCGAAACATTTATTGATAAAGTGGTTGAAAGCAGCTTAAACAGTGCTTCCGGACTTCCGTATGATTCCAATGACGGAAAGGATTGGCACGTAAAAGGCTGGTGGTTTGATGGAATGCATACACGTGGGCATTCCGCTTATTTAACCGGACAGGCAATTTATTATATACTTAAAGCTTATGAATATGAAAAAAAGCTTGGTGGCAAGGAACGGACTGATTGGCTTGAATTTGTTAAACCGATTCTTAAAAAAACCGAAGCGGAAAAAAACAGTGATTTTGAGTATCCTTTTATTTTTTCTGAAAAGAGCGGTGCGGGACTGGAATATGACTCCTTTGGCGGGGTATGGTGCCTTGCAGCAGCGGCATATTATACGCACATTACCAATGATTATCAATATTTGGATGGTTTAAAAAAGAGCGAAAAACACTACTATGAAGTTTTTGTTTCACGGATGGAGTGTTACGGTACGCCGTTAGATACCGACAAAGCCACGGATTCCGAAGGTATATTGGCATATGTGCGGGCGGTGCGGTATCTATATGAGATAACGGGCGAAGAGATATATTTGGATCATTTACGTGATGCCTTAAATTATGAGTTCAGCTTTAAATTTTGCTATAACTCACCTATTAAAACGCCGCCTCTCAGCACATTGGGGTGGTCCAGTTGTGGCGGCAGTGTTACTTCTGTTTGCAATCCGCATATTCATCCCATGTCAAGTACGATTGTTGATGAAATGCTTTTTTATCTGGAAAAACGTCATGATATTTATATACAATCACGAGTGAACGATGTTATTGCTTGGGGTTGTCAAACGTATAACCGCTATGATGGGGAGTACGGTTATGGTTTTAAGGGTTGGATGTCTGAGCGCTTTTGCCATTGTGAAGGGCTTCTTACCGAAAAGTATCCCGATGGTTCGCCTTCAAGCACCTGGTTTTGTCTAATGCCGTGGGCATCGGGCAGTATTATTGAAGGTTTGACGGGTGATGCCTGGGAACGGAGTTCATGACAAAGGTTCTGTTTGTTAAGTTCAGCAATTTTTATCAATCTCCCAATTAACTAAAACACTTTACGCTCCTGATTCGTCTATATAGGTAGAAACAATATGGATTTAATTTAGGAGGTGGCTATGATTGATACAACAATGGAAATAATCCTTGAATTTTCTGATGAAGTATTTAATGCAACTGCTGTCATAATACCAGGCGATGAAATATCCGCAAACAGCTTTTCATTCATTTTAAATAACAGCTTAACTATTAGCGGAATTTATTGCAACGGTAAACGCGCAAACTATGAAATTGAAGTAATTTTCAAACCTGATTTTCGTCCATTTTCAAAGAAAATTTTGATAAAGAATGATGACTATATCCATAATATTGCTATCACCTATTCGGGGACGGTTGCTTTTTCCTTTGAGGAGCGTTCATGCTGGCATAATATAGTTACCCGTGATTTAAAGTCGCTTAGTTTTTATTCCACATGGTATCCACAAGATACATCTATCGCAATTAACCGTGATAAAGTTGTTATTGTAAACGGACAGGATTATTTCGTGGTAAAAGGTGATTACAACGAAGCGAATAACACATGGGAATATGGCGGCAAGGGGTATGACCCATTTAATATTGTGGTTTATCGCAAAGATAAATTACAGATAATATCAAATCCATTTGTAAATATTTATTTTATAGATGATAACATAAAAGCGCAGGCTGAAGAATCCGTTTCTATTTACCGTGAAATTATAGATTTTTATAATGGAAATCTATTTAAGCAAATGGAAATCCCAGTTTTAGATATTGCTTGTGCTTCGCCTGTAATAACCATTGGTGGCGGATATCGCCGCAAGGACTTCATGTGGTGTACTACCCTCGGTAATGATACTAATGAAATTACGTGGTTAAACGCACATGAAACAGCGCATATTTGGTGTGCGGGTGCGGATTATGGCTCTTGGGAGGATTGGTTAAATGAAACTTCCGCTGAATGGGCATCGCTTTTGTTCGCTCTTCATAAAAACGATACAGCTCTATTTGATTATATTATTAATCCAAAACTAGAAAAATATGATTCCTTACCACCGATAAAAACGGCTGACGGTTCAAGACCCGATGGAGTACATGACAAAGGTACTGTGTTGTTTTATGAAATGTACAAACTGTACGGGGTTGACGCGGTTCGCAAAGCAGTAAGATTGTTTACCGAATTAGAGCAAAAAAATACCGGCGCATTTATTCAAGCCCTTTATGACATGAATGAAAATGAAATTGCTGAATTTATTAAAGAGGGTATAAATTAAATAAATAAAAATCTTGTGAGTATCGCCAAATGGGTTTGTGTGACGAGTTTATTTTATAGGAGGTTTACGCATGGCAACTCTTCTTGTTATTATGGGACCGCAAGCCGTTGGTAAAATGACGGTTGGGCAAGAGCTTGCCAAAATAACGGACTTAAAATTGTTTCATAATCACATGACGTTAGATTTAGTAGAAAATTTTATTTCAATCGGAACACAAGCGGGATGGGATTTACTCTGTCAGCTAAGATATGATGTACTCGAAGCTATAGCAAATAGTGAGCTTGAGGGTGTTATATTTACGTTTAATATGAATTTTGATAATCGTCAATGGATAGATTATATGAACAGTTTGGTTGCATTGTTTGAAAAAAATAAAGGAGCAGCATATTTCGTTGAATTGGAAGCTGATTTTGAGGAACGATTACTTCGCAATAAAACAGAAAACCGACTTCTATACAAACCATCTAAGCGTAATGTTGAGAGATCTGAAGCGAGTCTTTGTAATATGGCAAAGCATATGCGCATGAATACGCATGATGGTGAGCAATTGCATACTAACTGGTTAAAAATAAATAATACGAATATTACAGCAAAAAATTGTGCAAAAATGATAAAAGAAAATTTTTCACTTTGACTTCGCAATATAAATATTTAGCAATTATTATCAATCAAAGCAAGTACGAATTTGCTATAATTTTAGTACGAATGGAAAACACGGATATTTGGAAAGATAAACCGAAACAAGTCTATATTTTTTAAGAGGAAAAATTTCAATGGATAATAATATACAATGGCTTACTGAAAACGGCGGTGCGGCGATAAAACTCCGTTTGATTAAAGAAGGCTTAATTTCACAAGATTCTTACGATATTAATGAATTAGCTGATGAAATATTACAAAATGAAAAAATAAAAAACGCAATAACTTATTTTGATAAATTTATAGATTACCCAGAAAAATTGGGTGATACGCCATACAGAAAATATTTCAGGGAGAACCGCGACCCCGTGCATGGCTGCTTTGAGGATTGTCTTGAAATGTACATGCCTTTTTTAATCAGGTTAGGATTTATGAAAGGTGTTAAAGTATTAGATGGAAAAATTGTTTATTTGCAAGACGCTTATAAAGCGTTTAATAGGCAGGATGCACAAAATAATACAGCTCCCATGTTGGGAATAATTATAACAACATATTTATTGTGGTCGGGTTATTATTTTGACGATATAGAAAAAATTATGACCGACAGACTTAATGTTGTGCATAAGGTCACGACCATTGATTCATTCGAATATTATGAAAAAGACATAAATAAAATCCGCAGTCCCAAAAGATGGATGAACAATTTAATTTTGAAAGACGAGTTTAATCCTTATTATATAAACGCTGGATATTCTTTGCCTATTATATACGATATTGGATTAATGCTTGAGATTTATAAATTTATTAAAGACGAAAATGTAAAGGATAAAATTGATGATGTGATGCGGTTCATATTAAATCCGCAATATCAAAAAATTCGCGGAAACTACGGTTGGATTTGGAGTTTTAACGAAAAAACATATCACGCTTGCGGACCGGGTATTTGTCTGCCGCTTTTCGAAAGTGATGAATTAAACGGGGGTGAATGGTCTTTTTTGAATATATTGGAAATGATGTCCCTTTCGCCTGTGATGTGTAAATCAAAATGGTTTAATAAATGTATGAATTACCTTGAACAGTATAAAACCGAAAATGGTACATACCTATATCCCGACCAATTCTTTAATCACCTTACCTATCACGCACCCGCTGGAATAAGCGCGTTGTGTGAAGCTATTATATCAAAAGATGTTGTATCTTCCATTAAAAAGAACCGGAAAAAATCGTTTGCTTATGAATTATACGGCACATTTTTGACAACCATGATAAAAAACAGGATTATGCAGTAATGGAACTTGAAAATTTTTGCTAATTTTCAAATGTATAATCAATAACTTTTTTCGGACAAACATCAACACATTCCCCGCATAAAATACATTCGGGGTTATCCATGTCTTTAGTTTTTGCCATTGACATTACATCAAGACTCATCGGACATTTTATTGAACATTGTTTACAATCTATGCAGCTATCACTTTTACTTTTCAAACGAAGCCTTGGAAGTCTTAACGCCTTAGATGTATTAACACCTAATATCATGAAGGGTGCCATCCAACATACACAGTGGCAAAATGCACGTTTACCTATTACAAGATGTAAAACGGCAATCATTAACACAACACCAAAGTAAATCACAAATCGATAAGGTTCGTTTAAGAAAATCCAATTATCGGTTGTGCCGGCGAAAAAGTCTATTTCTTTTATACCTCCTGCCATGAAAAAAAAGACATTAAGCGTAATCAACCATGGTATCCATATATAAAACTTAATAAGGCTTAACTTTGGACTTTTTATTTTTTTTTCACTCACCCGCATCATACATTCTTGCAATCCGGCAGCAGAGCATATGTACCCGCAAAATATCCTGCCCAAAAACAACGATACCAGAAATTGAAGTGCGAAAATAATTACCGCGCCCGACAGAATGCCACCAATAAGGGCGTAAATCAATGGTAAATATGGTGAAAGCCAGGTAATGGTTATTGGGAAAATGAAAAACATGAAAATAATTAATGACTTTCTAATTTGTTGTCGTTTGCTCATAGTAACGACTCCTTTCATTTTTTGTCCCCTATAACTGAAATCTAAAACCACCAACGATAAAACTTTATATTTTTGAAAATCCCAAAATGACTGGTAAAAACATATTCAATATTTTCAAATTCCAATACTTTCATTTGGTTCATATATTGCAAGTCTGCATTATAATATGCTAATTTTGGAGAAATAAATAAGTCTCCAACAAATAAAAATTTGCCATCTACAATAAATGAAACAGAATCGCTGGTATGTCCCGGAGTATAAATACACTTAATTTTTCTGCCAAATAAATCAATTACTTCTCCATCAGCCATTATATTGTGTGGCATATCTGGAAGCTCAAAAGCCGGAAGATTAGGAAGTCCCCGCCCTCTCCTTGCATATTGAAACTCAGTAATCCCCGTGTATAGAGTTGCATTATTAAACAAGCCTAATGAGCCTATATGATCCCAATCGGAATGTGTAATAAACACAGCCACTATATCATTTGCAGATATATTTAAGCTTTGTAAGGCATGTTGCGTCTGCCCGCTGTCAGAACCAGTATCAAATGCGATATATTTTTCATCAGAAAGTTGCATTATGAAGAAGTTAACCATTGGGCGGTCATTCCTGTCATTTCGTATTGCATATAAGCCAGGCATTATTTCACCCGTCGGGTAGAAATACCTTGAGTATGCAAAAATAGCAAAAACTATCAATGATAAAAAAAGAATTAACATAATCAGCGATATTTTTTTCCATAATGGCATTTTTTTCTTCATTAATGTATGCCTTTCATTCTACTAAATAATATTTTGCCTATCATATCATAAAAATACCGTTTCAGCAAATGCGCGAAATGCATTCGACACCGCGCCGTATCATCAGGCACTCACCAAAATATTTATTTGATACACATTGCGATTTATGATATACTACTTTATGCAAGAAAATTAGTGTAAAATCTCACAGTTTGCTTGTAAAATACAGACGGAGATTTTAATGACCTTGCGTTCAAAAAATAACAGAATACTACCATTGCTAGGATCTGGAGAAGGCTCGGATTATTCCGATGGAAGACTCAAGGGTCTTAAAGTAAGCAATGGTGAAGAAGCACAATTGTATAGAGTTGTCAGTGAAGCAGAATATATTAGCATTATAGACAATGGTGATGTTTTTGTAGAATATGATTTTGCAATGGGGATGAAATGGTTTGCATTGACACCCAAAGATGCACTAGCATGGGCTAAATGGTTGTATAAGGACGCTCCTTATGAAATAATTGAGGTAACCATTTTAAAAGAAGCATTAAAATATATGTTCTTTTCAAAATGGCTGGACGATATAGGACCTGCATATGCGGCTGATATAGAGTTACTGAATGGTATTGTAAGGAAGGTAAAACTTTATGAAAAAAGTAGTTAAAGCAAATATAAATTGGATTCCTCAAGAAAACGGTGGTAGAAAACATGTCCTGCCAGTTGGAATGCGTTATTGCCCAATTATCGTATTTGAACCGGAACAATCAAATGATAGTTTGTGGAGTGCAGAAATATATAATACCATTATAAATGGGAGAACTTCTGTAGCGGATGTTTCTTATTTAGTGGAAAATGCACCGCATTATCAATTAAAATCAGGTAATTCATTTCAATTATATGAAGGTCAAATTGTGGTAGCAGAAGGGACGATAATCTAAATAACATTGCATGCAAGGATTACCAGACGGCTAAGGGCTGATGTCCTTAGTCGTTTCAACTGCTACCAGTGATAATTGAATAAAATAGTCCGAAATGTCAACCCCTTACATGTATGTAAGGGAAAAGAAATTTTTAGTTTTAATATATATTCTCGATGACAGTAGGGTTTTGAATATGGAAAGTTATGCAATAAAAATCTTAAACGATATATTTGATACAGCTCCCAATGCCATAACACATTTCACAAATGGTTATTGCCATAGCGTTTATTATGTTGAAGTTGGAAATGATAAATACGTTTTACGAATAACAAGTAAAGAAAACGAAGAATATTACCACGGTTCAATTGCATGGCTCACGAAGCTATCATCTCTCGGTATTCCCGTTCCTGAAATAATAAAACACGGACAGTTTGAGGATGTATTCTATAATTTAATATCATTTATAGACGGTAAGGATTTGGGTGATGTATATCACACGCTTACCGATTTTCAAAAGCGTGATATCGCAAAAGATTTGACAACCATCCAAAAAAGAGTTTCAACTTTGCCGAAGGCAAATTATTTTGGCTATAATTCATGTTCTTCGTGGGTTGGATATCTTGAAAATCTTATGAAAAGGTCGTCCGAGCGAATAAAGAAAAACGGATTATTTGATGAAAATATGTGTACTAATTTAATTCCTTTTATGCAAGGATTGAACGATTATTTTTCACAAGTAAACCCAACACCGTTTTTAGATGATGTAACAACAAAAAATCTGCTCATACATAATGGCAAACTATCCGGCATTGTAGATGTTGACGAAATATGTTATGGTGATTCATTTCTGGTTGTCGGGCTTACAAATATGGCATTACTATCAATGGAGGCAGATACGAAGTACATTGATTATTGGCTCGATGAACTAAAAGCAAATGATGCGCAAAGGAAAGCAGTTCAATTTTACACGTTATTATACTGTATTGATTTTATGGGTGAGCAGGGTATGTGTTTTAATAACAATAAGGAAGTACTGATTGACCAAATAAAAATTGACCTGTTAAATTCTATTTACAATAAACTAGTATTTGCGTCAGGTCACTAGTAGGTTGACGAGAAAGGTATTAAAAATGGAGATTTCATATCGCATAGCAAGTTTAAATGACTTGAAAATAATTTCAGAATTATCAATTGAGATGTGCAGCGGCGATTTTTGCGGTGAACATGATGAAAATTCTATTAAAGAAGGTTTGCAAAATCCCCAAATGGCATTATTTCTTGCATTTGATGGGGATAAGGCAGTTGGTTATTCGTATGTATATAAAAGGCACGAATGGATTTTTACAGAAAACGAAGAAGGTCCTTTCGGTTACTTGGATACCATATATGTGCATCCCGATTATCGAAAAAATGGTGTTGCCAGAGCTTTAGCTTCAATGTGCGAAAATTGGTCACGGGAAAACGGGTGCGTGGAATTTGCCAGCTCCTGTGATTTGGATAATGATAATAGTCTCGCTTTCCATCTTAATATTGGGTTCAATGAAACCCACAGGATTATCCACTTTTCCAAGAGTTTATTACCATCTGCTTTACATTGATAAGAGTTAGGAAATTTATTTTTCTTATATGACGTACTGTTGTCATATTTTTGTGTTATTATAAAGAGAGAATATAAGCTTTAATCCGTGGCACTCATTATACAAAGCCATTATTAAATTATACGAAATTACTTCACGATAAATAAGGAGCATGATAAATAATGAAATCAAATGAAATCAAACAAATCCTGTACGACATGGGAGCCGACCTATGTGGTATCGCACCAGTTGACCGTTTCGCGGACGCACCCGAAGGTTTCCATCCCCATGATATTTTACCCTCTTGTAAATCCGTAATAGTGTTTGCAAAAAGTTTCTCAGCCGGAACATTGAAATGCGAAACCAACATACCTTATACAATTACGAGAAACATATTAAACTCCGAAATGGACGTAATGGCGGTTAAATTTTGCGGAATCATGGAGCAAAGCGGAATTATCGCCGTGCCAACGGGAACAGTCGGTCATACGAGATTAGACCAGAAAACTGGACGCTACCGTGCCGCCATATCGGCAAAGCATAGTGCTGTTGCTGCCGGGCTTGGCAGAATCGGGAAAAATAGCCTGCTTGTTACCCCGGAATACGGCAATATGGTTTGGTTAAGTGTGGTTTTATCCGATGCTGAGCTTGAAGCGGATGAAGTTATCAGCGGAAACCCTTGTAATGAAAATTGTACGATTTGTATCGATAACTGTCCTGTTGGTGCATTAGGAAACCCTGAAATGAACCAAGGAGCGTGTTTTGGACATGCATATGCGGCCGATGAAGGACAGGAATTAATTATAAAATGCCATAACTGTCGCTCTTTATGCCCAAATTGTTTGGGGAGCAGGAATAGTAAATAATTATTAGCTTGACAAACCAACCAACGCATATATGAATTAAAAGTCATTTCCATTCACCTTTTAACTTCTTTCGTATTAAGTCTCATGGTAATTGTTTTTCCTATCCCACGCAATCTAAGTACCCATTCAGACTTAATGCTGACTTGCTTAAATCCAAGCCTTTCATAAAATTTCATTGCTTTTGGATTTTTTGAATACACATCCAGCACGCATGAATTATAAGGAAGATTGTCGCATATATAAAGAATCATTTGTTTGCCAATACCTTTGCCCCTTAAATGTGGTGTTGTGGCAAAATAATCAATTTCCACTTCATCTTCGAATTTCACTTTTGGTACCGCCATACCGGAAGAAACACCTTTATACATCATGTCGGCTCTTTGTTTACCCAACAATCGCACAAATGTTTCATACTTCATATTACCTGCCGCCCGTTTTGATGAGTTGCCCAGTCCAATAAAACCGACAGCTTCCCCACCCAGCAGACAGGCATAACACATGTCGTATTCGAAAGAATCCATGAATAAATCTCTTAACAGATTTTTATCCTTCGATATGATTGAAAAAACATTATACAAACCCTCCACGCATATATCTGTGGCCTGTTCAACTTGTTTCTCATTAAGTTCCGACAGTTTGTTTATTTTGTATTCCATATCATGAAAGCCCTTTCTATGATTTTTTTGAGATACTGTTTAGTGCAAACAATCCCAATGCTGTAGCTGCGATTCCCAACATCCTAACACTGTCGTAGATTGAGAAATCGGGGTCGAGAGTACCAATAACAACAACCGCGATACCCATACCCATTGCAGTTACTGCTAAAATCATGTTGATAGTGTTTTTTACATTTTTTGACATAATAAGATGTCTCCTTCCTTTGGTTATTTATTATCCTCCCCAAACGGATTAACACCAAGTTTCGCAAAATACACACCCAAAGCCGGGTTAATAAAACTGCTGGCAAGTTCATCTTTTTTTGCCCACTCATCGTTATCGCTGTTCACACTTTTGGCAATTTCGGCAAATTTTGAAAACAAGCTCACATCGCCGTCCGTAAATTCAAGTATTTTATCCCAAAACGTTTTGGCAAGTTCCTGCCCTTTTTCGCTTTCAGGGAGAACACCATCATTAAGATATTGAATAGCTGTATCCTGTAAGAGAGAGATTGTATTTATTACCTCTGTTGCACTTTCTTTATCAAAACGGCTTCTCAAATCATCAAGGGTTATACCATCTAAATGCTTAATAACTCCATAATATTCATTTCCCATTTGCAAGTTTATGATAATATCAGCGTATTTACCAAAGTCCACCGATTGCATTTGAAGCATTTCCGATTTTAAAATTTCTATTGCTTTCAATGTTTCTGATAAGTCAGTCATTTTTTCATGTATTACAGTAGCTTGCTCGTTCAGTACGGCAATGATTTCATCTTGAGTATCAAGTGACATAATCCGATTTTTTATATCTTCAAGAGAAAAACCTAAATATTTCAAAGTTTGAATCTGGTGTAATTTGAAAATATCCTTGACAGTGTAAAGCCTGCGGCCACCCTCGCTTTTTCCCGAGGGCTTTAGTATATTTTTTCTGTCGTAGTATTGTATGGCAAATACTGTTGTGTTCATCTTTTTTGCGACTTCACCCACCGTCATGTATCCTTTTGGTATCGCTCTGTATTTTTCCATGATTTTCGGCTCCTATATTATTATAATTCATGAGCCAGGCTCATAAGCAAGACTTTTTTATTATAATAAAAAAGATTATTAAGATGGTCAAGTTGACTTTGAAAAATCGCGATTTGTGTTACCTCGCTTGATGTTGACTTCATGTAATATATAATGTAGCATAGGTAATCACAAAGCAAGAGGAGGCAAGACATTATGGGGTATGCAATTGTAGGTTATTTTGACAGTGATACTGATAAAAAAATAAAAAGGCTATGGCAGGGTATGGCGGA
>Ga0209737_10002175_pt1 | contig 13761 bp, 12 predicted proteins | sample TergutCu122P3_FD_187284 | JGI IMG/M metagenome (GOLD analysis project Ga0209737, IMG submission 187284) | Cubitermes ugandensis P3 segment gut microbial communities from Kakamega Forest, Kenya - Cu122 P3 (SPAdes) (version 2) | ecosystem: Host-associated > Arthropoda: Insects > Digestive system... | reverse complement strand
CGTCGTCATTCGCGGCGAGGCCCTGGAACAAGCCTCCGACGCCTGCCGCCTGCACTTTTACCAGGGCTTCGTCGACGTCCTGGTCAATCGCCTCAATATCGCCAACCAACGCCTGAGCAGCGACTAATTCCATTTCCCAATCAACCGATGACTTCGTCGGCTTCGCTTGCCGTACAACCGTACTGTCTGCGCTTCGCCTTCGCGTCCTCGGCTGATTTGAAAACGGAATAAGGCAAGCGCCGGACGGGTGTTGCCAAGCGCTATATTAGAAATCTATAATATTCTATCCTGCCGTCCGGCGGGACGCCACGCCACTTTCTAAGGACCCCGACATGTACCGTACCCTCATCGACCAGACCCCCTTGATCCAGGTCAGCACCGGCAAGCACCAGGCCACCTACGCCCTGGACGGCTCGCTGATGAATCCGCTCGAAGCCTTCTACGCCACCCTGGCCGGCTGCGCCGCCGTGTTCGCCAAGAAGGCCTGCCAGTCCCTCGGCCTCTCCGCCGCCGGCATTGAGATTTCCTGCAAGCCCTTCGCAGGCTCTGGCGGTCCGATGACCCTGGGGCGCTTTCGCACCGAAGTCCGCTTTCCCGAAGGCTTCAGCGCCGAAGCCAAGGCCGCCGTGCTGAAAAGCATCTCCGAATGCGCGGTCAAGGAAGTGGTCAAGGCAGGCGGCGCCGTCGACTTCCAGGTCGCCGAGGCCTGAGTCCCCAATAACAAAGGCCCGGCGCAATGCCGGGCCTTTGATTATCCGCCGCGCTCATAAGCCCCCATCCCGGCCTTTGCCCGTAGGGCGCAATAAGCGCAGCGCATTGCGCCGTTCAAGGACCGGAGGTTGGGGTGAGCGCAGCGAACCCCAACATGAGCCTCAGCCCAGGCCAGCGCCTTCGAGCAGCGTTTGCAATTCGCCGCTCTGGTACATCTCTTTCATGATGTCGCAGCCGCCGATGAACTCGCCCTTGATGTAGAGCTGTGGAATGGTCGGCCAGTTGGCGTATTCCTTGACGCCCTGGCGGATGGCCTCGTCGGCCAGCACATCGATGGTGACGAAGTCGGCGAGGCCGCAGGCTTTCAGAATTTGCACCGCCGTCGCCGAAAAGCCGCATTGCGGGAAACGGGCGTCGCCCTTCATGTAGAGGACGACCGGGTTGTCGGTGACGGTTTGGCGTATGTGTTGCTGAACGTCGGACATGCTTTCTCCGGATCAAAGATGAGCGCCTGACACGCGGTCGCTGCCGGCCAGGTCGGGTAGGGTGAATGCGGCTTGAAAGCCGCCATCGGTCAATAAGTTCCGGCAGGCCGCCCCCTGATCGTGCCCGTGTTCGAGCAAGAGCCAGCCGCCGGGCCTCAGATGGGCGGGCGCGCCGGCGATGATGCGGGAGAGGCAGTTAAGGCCGTCGCCGCCGTCGGTCAATGCCGTTTGCGGCTCGAAGGGCAGGCCGTCGCCGGCCAGATGCGGGTCGCCCTTGGCGATATAGGGCGGGTTGGAGACGATGAGATCAAAGCGCCGCCCCGAGAGCGGCGCATACCAGTCGCCTTCGAGGCATTCGATGGAAGCGCCCAGACGCTTGGCATTGCCGGCGGCGACGGCCAGCGCCGCCGCCGAGATATCGACGGCGACGACGCGGGCGTTTGGGGCTTCCAGCGCCAGCGACACGGCGACGATGCCGGAGCCGGTTCCGAGATCGAGCAGGGCCGGATTGTCCATGCCTTCCATGCAACGCAGCGCCGCCTCGACCAGAACCTCGGTGTCCGGGCGGGGAATCAGCACCGCGGGCGATACCCGGAACACGCGGCCACGAAACTCGGCTTCGCCCACCAGATAGGCCAGCGGCTCGCCCGAGGCGCGGCGCTCGACCCAGGTCTCGAAGCGCGCCCGCGCGGGCGCATCGAGCGGCGTTTCGGGCCGGGCCAGCAGATCGGCGTGGGTGCAGCCGCTGGCGTATTGCAACAGCAGGCGGGCATCGAGCCGGTCGATATGCCGCCGGGCCGAACTCAGGGCTTCGCCGAGGGTAAGTTGCCCCCTCGGGAGGGAGTCTGCGTTCCCCTCTCCCCCTTGCGGGAGAGGGTGGCCGAAGGCCGGGAGAGGGACAGCGGCGGGTTCTCTGGCACTCGCGCCAGGCTCTTGCCCTCCGCCCTCTCCCCAACCCCTCTCCCGCGAGCGGGAGAGGGGCGGCAAACCACAGCCCTTTCTACATTCCCCTTGGGTCACGACTGTTCGGCCAGTTCCGCCAGTTGCTCGGCCTGATGTTCGTGGGCCAGGGCGGCCAGCACTTCGCCGAGATCGCCTTCCATGATGGCGGCGATTTTGTACAGCGTCAGGTTGATGCGATGGTCGGTGACGCGCCCTTGCGGGAAGTTGTAGGTGCGGATGCGCTCGGAGCGGTCGCCGGAACCGATCAGGCTTTTCCTTGTACTGGCGATGGCGCTTTGCTGGGCGCGCACCTGCACATCCTTGATGCGCGCGGCCAGCACCTTCATGGCCGAAGCCTTGTTGGCGTGCTGGGAGCGGCCATCCTGACATTCGGCGACGATGCCGGTCGGCAGGTGGGTGATGCGCACCGCCGAGTCGGTTTTGTTGATGTGCTGGCCGCCCGCGCCGGATGCGCGGAAGGTGTCGATTCGGAGATCGGCCGGGTTGAGGTCGACATCGCCGACCTCGTCGGCCTCCGGCATCACCGCGACGGTGCAGGCCGAGGTGTGGATGCGGCCCTGGGTTTCGGTTTCGGGCACGCGTTGCACGCGATGGCCGCCCGACTCGAATTTCAATTGCGAATACGCGCCGATGCCTGCGATGCGGCAGATGATTTCGCGGTAGCCGCCGAGTTCCGACTCGCTGGCCGACAGCACTTCAACCTGCCAACGCTTGCGCTCGGCAAAGCGCGAGTACATGCGAAACAGATCGCCCGCGAACAGGGCGGATTCGTCGCCGCCGGTGCCGGCGCGGATTTCCAGCAGCACGCCGCGCTCGTCATTGGGATCCTTGGGTAGCAGAAGCTTCTGCAACTCGATTTCCAGTTCCGGCAGGCGCGCCTTGGCGCTCGCGATTTCCTCGCTGGCGAATTCGCGCATCTCGGGATCGGCCAGCATGGCCTCGGCCTCGGCGAGATCGTGCTCGGCCTGGCGAAAAGCGCCATAGCGGGCGACCACGGGCTCGATTTCGGCGCGTTCGCGCGACAGCTTGCGAAACTGCCCCATGTCGCTGGCCGTGTCGGGCGCGGCGAGCAGGCGGTCGATGCCTTCGAGGCGATCGGCCAAGAGATCGAGTTTCTGGCGAATGCTGTCCTTCATGGGGCCGGGGAAGCGATGGGGAAAGGGGGGCGTTATGTTACCCGAGAAGCGCGTCCGCCGGCGACCGGAACCTTGCCATGAACCGGCGGCGGTCCCATAATCATCGTTTGCCGCCGCGCATCATTGACAGCATTTTCTGTTCAAGCCCGCTTACGTTCGGACCCGCCGATGCCCCCATTCTTCCTCTCCGTAAGCGCCCTCGCGGAAACGCTCGACAGCCACTGGCGGCAATACCGCGCCACCGGCGATTTCACGCTGTTCGTCGAATTCACCGTCTCCCTCAACGGCCTGATCGAGCATTTGACGCGCCGTCATCTGTCGGGTCTGTCGCGCACCGCCTGTGAGCTGGAAAACACGGCCCTGACCCTGTTCGGCGACGCCAATCAGCATCCTCTGATGCCCGGTCTGGCCAACGACATCGAGCGCAAACTGCATCATTTGCTGGAAGAACTGCGCCGCCACGAAGAGCCGCCGCCGCCCAGCCGCCGCCAGTCCGATTCCCCGAATGGCGACGAGGCCGGCGACCCCTGGACGCGCGGGCGCGATGTGCTGATCATTGCCGACGCGGGCCACCCCTGGCTCGAATCAAAGTGCGGCCAGCTTTCTTCCTTCGGTTTTCTGCCCAGCGTCGCCCCGTGGTCCGGGCCGGCCGTCGTCGAGCCCGCGCCGCTGGCCATTCTTTGCCTCCCTGAACTGCCCGGCGCTTACCCGGACGAGGCGATTGGCCTCATCAGCGAATTGCGTAAGCACTTTCCGGCCAGCCACATCTATTGCCTGGCGGTTCCCTCGGAACTCGAAAGCATCGTGCGCCTCCAGCGCGCCGGGGCCGATACCTGCATCCCGGCCGCCAGCGGCCGCGCCGATATCCTGGCCCGGCTGCTCGATCTCGCCCGCGAGGACGAGCCGGAGGCCGAGCGGGTGCTCTTGGTCGAGGATTCGCCAACCGCCACCCTGGTCGTCCGCCGCGCCCTGAGCAAGCACGGCATCGACAGCCTGGCCGTGTCCGACCCGCGCCGCCTGCTCGAAGTGGCCTCCGGCTACCGCCCGGACGCCATTCTGATGGACATGTACATGCCCTTTTGCAGCGGCGTCGAAGCCACGGCGGCGCTGCGCCAATTCACCGAATTTCAGGCCCTGCCGGTCATTTACCTGTCCAGCGAAACCGACATCGCGCAACAGATCGAGGCCCTGCGCCTGGGCGGGGATCAGTTCCTGACCAAGCCGGTCAATCCGGTGGTGCTGGCGGCGGTGGTCAAGACCAAGATCGCCCGTTATCGCGAAATGCGCCATTCCGGCCAGCACGACGGCCTGACCCGGCTGCTCAATCACACGACGGCCAAGACGCGCATCGACCAGCGCGTCGCCGAGGCGCGTCAAGGCGGCCGCCTGGTCGTCGCCATGCTCGACATCGACCGTTTCAAGAGCATCAACGACACCTGGGGTCACCCCGTCGGCGATCAGGTGATCCGCAATCTGGCCTGGCTGTTGCGCGGCCGCCTGCGCAGCAGCGACCTGATCGGCCGCTACGGCGGCGAGGAATTCATCGTCGCCCTGCCCGATACCGATCTGGCCGATGCCGTCGCCCAACTCGACCGTATCCGCGAGGGTTTCGCCGCGCTGCCCCATACCCACGGCGCGGCGACCATCCATGCCACCTTCAGTTGCGGGGTCGCCACCCTCGCCGATCATGCAACGACGGCGGAATTGATCGGCGCGGCCGACGCCGCGCTGCTGCAAGCCAAGCAAAGCGGCCGCAACCGCGTGCTCGCCTCAGTCGCTGGGATGCAGGTGGAAGAGACGGCTGGCGGCGAGCTGTAGCGCGGCTCGATCGCCGCCCTCGGCCAGATTCAATGTCTGGGTCGGGGCGTGCAGAAACTTGTTGGTCAGGCGCTGCGACAATTGCTCGACCACTTTTTCCGGGGCCTCGCCTCGGGCCAGGAGCTTCATCGCATGTTCCAGTTCGTGCCGCCGCGTGCGCTCGGCGGCATCGCGCAGCGAGCGGATGACCGGCACCGTGTCGCGCGCCGACAGCCAGCCAAGAAAATCCTCGACCCGGTGATGGATGATGGCCTCGGCCTCGATCACCGCCGCCTGCCGCGATTCAAGACCGCTTTCGACCACCTGGGCGAGATCATCGACGGTATAGAGAAAAACGTCGTCGAGATCGCCAACCTCTTGCTCGATATCGCGCGGCACCGCGAGGTCAACCATGAACATCGGCCGGTGGCGGCGCGCCTTGATCGCCCGCTCGACCATGCCCAGACCAATGATGGGCAGCGGCGCGGCGGTGCAGGAAACGACGATGTCGTGACGGGCCAGATGCTCGGCCAGATCGTCGAGCCGGATGGCGGCGCCGTGATAGCGCTCGGCCAGTCCCCGGCCCCGCTCCAGGGTGCGGTTGGCGATGGTCACGCCCTTGGGCTGGCGGGCGCAGAAATGGGCGGCGCACAATTCGATCATTTCGCCCGCGCCGATGAAAATGATGCGCTGCGCCTCGATGGACTCGAAAATGCGCTCGGCCAGATGCACGGCGGCGGCGGCCATGGAAACGATATTGGCGCCAATGGCGGTGCTGCTGCGCACCTCCTTGGCCACCGAAAAGCAACGCTGGAACAGCTTGTGCAATTGCGTGCCAAGCGCGCCATTATCCTCGGCGGCCCGCACCGCCTCCTTCATCTGGCCGAGAATCTGCGGCTCGCCGATGACCATGGAATCCAGGCCGCTGGCGACGCGAAACGCATGGCGAATCGCCGCCGGCTGGTCATGGGTATACAAATAGGGCGCCAACTCGCCGCGCTCCACCTGGTGGTAGTGGCAGAGCCAGTCGATGACCCGCTCCGGCGTGTCGGCGACGCCGTAAATTTCGGTCCGGTTGCAGGTCGACAGAATCGCCACCTCCTTGACCGACTGGCTCTGCATCAGCTCAGAGAGCGCCTGCGACAACTTTTCAGCGCCAAACGCCACGCGCTCACGAATGGCGAGCGGAGCGGAATGATGGTTGATGCCAAGGGTAAAGATCACCGGATTGGGCAAGAAGGCGCGAAACGGGGGCCGATTATAGCACCGGCCCGCTACTCGCTTCCTTGCGCTGCTTGGGGTTCTGCGGCTCATCGCCAACAACAATGTGCGCATCTATGTGCGCATCTGGCGCGCCGCCCTGTTCCCCAGGCGGGCGAGCGGCTATCATTCGCAATTCTTCTTGCCGCCGCTGACCATGATGCGCCTTGCCCTGCCCGCCACGCTCCTGATATCCATCCTGCTCGCCGCCTGTGCCGGCAACCGCGAAGCTTCGCCCATCCAGCGCGTCGAACAGAGCGGGACGCTCAAGGTCAATCCTGGCCTCCTTGGTCAGCCGGTTCCGCCTCAGACGCTGCCGGTCGCCGCGCCGGTCCAGCCGGCGCTCAGCGCGGAGGAGCCGGCAGCCGCCAAGACGCCGGTTTCGGCTGGCGTGCCGCAAAGCCCGCTCAGTTTCTATTTCGATTACCGGAGCGCCGAGCTCAAGGATGAGGACCGCCAGGCCCTGCGCGCCCATGCCCGCTATCTGGCGGCCCATCCCGAGGCCCGGCTGCGCATCGAGGGCAATGCCGACGAGCGCGGCGGCGAGCGCTACAACCTGACGCTGGGCGAGCAGCGCGCGGCTTCCGTGCGCGCGGCCCTGGTCGCCGAGGGCGCGCCAACGCGGCAGATCCGTATCAAGTCGCTGGGCAAGTCGCAGCCTCGGCGTCATGAGAGCAATGAGGCATCCTGGGCCGAGAATCGCCGCGCCGACCTGATTTACGAGAGCGCCAATTAGCCGTCCGCCGGCCTTATCGCGCGACCATGCTGGAAATGCCGCAAAGCCCGATCACCCGCCTCTGTCTCGTGCGCCACGGCGAAACGCAATGGAACGCCGCGCGACGCATCCAGGGACAGACCGATACCGACCTGAATGCCATTGGCCGACGCCAGGCCAGGGCGGCCGGGCGCTGGCTGGCGTCGGCGGGCATCAACACGCTTTATAGCAGCGATCTGCGGCGGGCCTGGCAGACGGCGGAAATCATCGGCGCGGCCCTGGGCTTGACGCCCCAGCCGGAACCGGCGCTGCGCGAGCGGCGTTACGGCGTGTTCGAGGGGCTGACCTACGAGGAATTGCAGCGCGATTATCCGGCGGGCTACGCCGCCTTCGTCGCGCGCGATCCGGATTACGATTTTGAAAATGGCGAGAGCCTGACCATGCTGTTCGCCCGCGTCACCCATGCCTTGCAGGAGATTGCCGCCCGCCATCCGGGGGGCTGCGTGGCGCTTGTCATTCATGGCGGCGTGCTCGACATCGTCAATCGCTTTGTTCGCCACAGCCCGCTCGATACGCCGCGCGATTTTCTGATTCCGAATGCCGGGCTGAACTGGATCAGTTGCCATGACGGCCACTGGACGATCGAGGGCTGGGGCCTGACCGAGCATCTGCTAGCGGGCGATCCCGCCAGCGACGATGTCGTTTGAGCCGCCGGCTGGCTTTTTTGCATCCGAAGCAAGCGTGGCAAGCCTAGGCCGCATCTGAATCAAACCCTCTCTAGCCCCAGAAACCCCCAGTGAATCTATTTTCCGCCGTCGCCGGCTTGCTCAAACCCGCCCCGCCGCCCGATCCGAAACTGGCCGAGGCGCTGGCCCGCGTGGCCAGCCGGGTCGACCCGGTGCTGCGCGCCGCCCATCATTTCGACCACCGCCTGTCCGCGCCCCTGGCTCATACCCTGGGTTACTGCGCGGGCTTGGTCGATGCCTTGCCGGGGCCGATCACCATCGACCGTCAGGCTTTCTCGGGCGACCCCTTGGTGCACGCGCTGTTCGCCACCGCGGGCGATATCGAAGAGATGCTCGGACGCAGCCAGGCGGTGCGCGATTTTCTGGAAACGCCAGAGAGTTGGCAGGAAGAGCATTTCCACGCCTTGCTGGTCGCCCGTCACCGGGAGAAGCAGCAGCTCGGCATGAAGCGCCGTGGCGAGTTGATCGAGAACGACGTGCCGCAACGGGTGCTGTTTTTCTCCGACCATACGCTGATCGCGCCGCGCTCTGAGCCGGAGGATCTTCGCGAACAGTTGCGCGGCATGGCGCTGGAAAGCCTGTTGCGCAGCTTTCAGACCCATCTGGACGCCTTGCGCCACGAGCGCGACGGCTTGCGCGCCGATGCCTCGGTCAAGCGCACTCACCTTGGCGTGCTCAATGGCGCTCCGGGCCGCGATATCGAGACTCGCACCCGTCATCTGGACGAACTCGACGCCCGCCTGCGGCAGATTGCCGAGAGCTTGATGCCCGACCCGCTGCTCGATGCGCTGGGCGATTTTCTGCTCAAACCGGAATCCGCGCTGCGTCTGACGCCCTTTAGCATCAGCGTCGACCGCCTGGGCATCATCCGCGATCCGGCTGACGACGCCAGCGTTCAGACCCTGAATTTTCCGGAATTCATGAGCCGCGACCAGCGTTTGCATCTCGCCATGCTGGTGCGCATCAGCCGCGCCGAGGCCATCGAGGCCGTCGAAGCCATGCGCGACCGGCAACGCCGTTTCATGATCATCTGAATGATCGTCTTGCCGCCATGGCGGTTTGCATTTTTCCTGTGTTTCCAGTAGTTTGCAGCCCACTCGTTAGGGGTGCCGGCCAGGCGGCCGGCTGAGAGAGTCCCTTCGAACCTGGCCGGGTCATGCCGTCGTAGGGAAACGAACTCTGCCATTGGAACCAGATCGCTCCTTGCCCGTCTTACCCCTTGCCGTCACGCATGGAGCTTCAATGAATATCAACGAACAGTTTCTCGCCGCCAATGCCCGCGTCGATGCGGCGGCGATAGCGCCGCTGCCCAATTCCCGCAAGATTCACATCACCGGCTCGCGTCCCGATTTGCGCGTGCCGATGCGCGAAATCAGCCAGTCCGATACGCCCACCGGCATGGGGGGCGAAAAAAATCCGCCCATTTTTGTCTATGACTGCTCCGGCCCCTATTCCGATCCCGAGGCCAGGATAGACATCCGCTCCGGCTTGCCGGCGCTGCGCGCGCAGTGGATCGCCGAGCGCGGCGACACCGAGGAATTATCCGATCTGAGCTCCGCCTATGGCCGCCAGCGGGCCGCCGACCCGGCGCTCGATTCCCTGCGCTTTCCCGGCCTGCATCGCAAGCCGCGCCGCGCCAAGGCCGGCATGAATGTGTCGCAAATGCACTATGCGCGCCGGGGCATCGTGACGCCCGAGATGGAGTTCGCCGCCATTCGCGAAAATCTCAATCGCGCCGCCTACCTGGAGTCGCTACGCGCCACCGGCCCGCAAGGCGAGAAAATGGCGAGGCTGCTTGGCCGCCAGCATCCGGGTCAGAGCTTTGGCGCCTGCATCCCGGCCGAAATCACGCCGGAATTCGTGCGCTCCGAAATCGCCCGGGGCCGCGCCATCATCCCCAACAACATCAATCATCCGGAAAGCGAGCCGATGATCATCGGGCGCAACTTCCTGACCAAGATCAACGCCAATATCGGCAATTCGGCGCTCGGCTCCAGCATCCAGGAAGAAGTCGAGAAAATGACCTGGGCCATCCGCTGGGGCGGCGACACGGTGATGGATCTGTCCACCGGCAAGAATATCCACGAGACGCGCGAGTGGATTATCCGAAATTCGCCGGTGCCGATCGGCACGGTGCCCATTTATCAGGCGCTGGAAAAGGTCAATGGCAAGGCCGAGGAACTCACCTGGGAAATTTTCCGCGATACGCTGATCGAACAGGCCGAGCAGGGCGTCGATTACTTCACCATCCATGCCGGCGTGCTGCTGCGCTACATCCCGCTGACCGCGAACCGGATGACCGGCATTGTCAGCCGCGGCGGCTCCATCATGGCCAAGTGGTGCCTCGCGCATCACAAGGAAAGTTTCCTGTACGAGCATTTCGAGGACATTTGCGACATCATGAAGGCTTACGACGTGGCCTTCAGCCTCGGCGACGGCCTGCGCCCCGGCTCGATTTACGATGCCAACGACGAAGCGCAACTGGGCGAACTCAAAACGCTCGGTGAACTTACCGCGATTGCCTGGAAGCACGATGTGCAGACCATTATCGAAGGCCCTGGTCATGTGCCCATGCATCTCATCAAGGAGAACATGGACCTGCAACTCGACTACTGCCAGGAAGCCCCCTTCTACACCCTGGGCCCCTTGACCACCGACATCGCGCCGGGCTACGACCACATCACCAGCGGCATTGGCGCCGCGATGATCGGCTGGTACGGCACGGCCATGCTCTGCTACGTGACCCCCAAGGAACATCTTGGGCTGCCCGACAAGAAGGATGTCAAGGAAGGCATCATTACCTACAAGCTGGCCGCCCATGCCGCCGATCTCGCCAAGGGCCACCCCGGCGCGCAGATTCGCGACAACGCGCTATCCAAGGCGCGCTACGAATTCCGCTGGGAGGATCAGTTCAACCTCGGCCTCGATCCGGACAAAGCGCGCGAATTTCACGATGAAACCTTGCCCAAGGAATCGGCCAAGGTCGCTCATTTCTGCTCCATGTGCGGCCCGCATTTCTGCTCCATGAAAATCACCCAGGACGTGCGCGACTTCGCCGCCGCCCAGGGCATCGCCGAAGCCGAGGCGCTGGACAAGGGCATGGCGGCGAAGGCCGTGGAATTTGTGCAAACCGGCGCGGAAATCTATCGCAAGCTGTAAGGCGAGCAGGGTTTGGCAACGAAACGGGGCCCGCGCGGCCCCGTTTTCATTTTGGGGGCGTGGATGAAACAGGGCGGATTTACGTTCATTTACAGGCCAGTAACCCCTATTTACGGCCTGACGGGCGAAGATGCATCCATCGCCAGCCCGCTCGGGGCGGGCCGCTTTTACCAGGAGAAAACGCCATGAAAACCATATCCCACCCCTACCTCAAACGCTTCCTTGTCGCCTCCGCCATCGCGCTGGCCCTGCCCTTCTCCGCCTCGGCCTTTGCCGGCCAGCCGGGGGCAATGTGCGGCGCCTGGGGCGCTCAGGCCGGTTTCGGCCATCCTGGCATGGGCATGGGCGGCGACGGCCTGCCGCGCTACCTGCATCGCTTGAATTTGTCCGAGGCGCAGCGCGACCGCATTTTCGACATCATGCACGCCCAGGCCCCGACCCTGCGCAATAACGCGAAAGCCTTGTATCAAGCGCGTAGCGAGCTGCGCGCGTTATCCTCGACGCCGGATTTCAGCGAAGCCAAGGCCAAGGCGCTCGCTGACGCCTTTGCCGCGGCCTCGGGCGAAATGGCGCTGACCCGGGCCAAGACCGAGCGCCTGGTGTTCGAGGCGCTGACGCCGGAACAACGCCAGCAACTGGCCGAGCTGAAAGCCGAAGCCCCGCGCCAGGTCGGCTACAGAGGCAAACCCGGAGCGGGCTGGAACGCGCCATCGTTCCAGGATTTCGATCTGAATGGCGACGGACGGATTACCGCCGATGAATTCAATCAAGCGCAGGCCAAGCGCATGAGCGAGCGCGCCGCCGCCGGTTATCCGATGCGCGGCGCGGCCAGTGCGCCAAGCTTCGAGATGATCGACGCGAACCAGGATGGCGTCGTGACGCCAGCCGAATTCCAGTCCTGGCAAGAAAAGCGCCGTCAGCAGGCGCCTTCGCGCGGGTAAATCCCTCCATGCGGGCGTGATTCGCAAAGCCTTTGCGCCACTGGCCCAGTCTCCGCCATCCTTGCCGCCATGGCCGCCGCCTTCGGGCGGCGTTCTATTACGCCCGGCGGATCCCTGGCTTCTGCGACAATGCCGGCATGCCCGAATCCCCATCTTCGCCGGCCTGCCGCCCCGGCTGCGGCGCTTGCTGCATCGCGCCTTCCATTTCCTCGCTGAACAAGCCGGCCGGTGCGCCTTGCGAATATCTCGACGCCGAACTGCGTTGCCGCCTCTTCGGCCAGCCGGAGCGCCCGGGCTGTTGTTCCGGCCTGCGGCCCTCCATCGAGATGTGCGGTGATTCTCCGGCAGACGCGCTGGCCTGGTTGCAAGCATTGGAAGCGGCAACGAGTCCGGGCGGGTAGAATGCGCGCTCTCTTTCCGAATGATCAAACCGGAAATCAAATTTTCATGTTCTTTTCTGAAGCGCTGCCCCCCACCCTGGCCCTCCCCCGCAAGCAGGGGAGGGAATCTGACGCCTTCCCCCGCTGGCGGGGGAAGGCTGGGATGGGGGCAACAAGACAATCTGTTTGCTTGCTGGGTAAATAAGCCCCCATGGACATCATTCTTCTGTTGAAAGCCCTGATTCTTGGCATTGTCGAGGGGCTGACCGAATTTTTGCCCATCTCGTCGACCGGCCATCTGATCATCGTCGGCAGTTTGTTCGATTACACCGATGAGCAGAGCAAGGTATTCAAGATTGTCATTCAGTTGGCGGCCATTCTGGCCGTCTGCTGGCATTTTCGCGAACGCATCGGCAAGGCGCTCGGCGGGCTCACCAACGATCCGGTGCAACAGCGCTTCGCCGGTTTGCTGATCGTCGGCTTTTTGCCGGCGGCGGTGTTGGGCTTCTTGTTTCACGGCACGATCAAGGCCTACCTGTTCAATCCGCTGACGGTGGCCGGGGCCTTGATTGCCGGCGGTTTTCTGATTCTCTATATCGAGCGCAAGGCCTATCATCCGCGCACCGTCAGCATCGACGAGATGCGCTGGCCGCAGGCGCTGAAGGTCGGCTTTGCCCAGGCGCTCGCGATGTTTCCCGGCGTTTCGCGCTCCGGCGCGACCATCATGGGCGGCCTGATATTCGGCCTGTCGCGCAAGACGGCGACCGAGTTTTCCTTTTTTCTGGCCATTCCGACCATGTTCGCGGCGACCTTGTACGACGTCTATAAAAGCCGGGATTTGCTGCATATGAGCGATCTGCCGGTTTTCGCGGTCGGTTTCGTCGCCTCCTTCATCGCCGCCATGCTGACCGTCAAGGCCCTGTTGCGCTATGTGTCGAACCACGATTTCACGTGGTTTGCGTGGTATCGCATCGCCTTTGGCGTCATCGTGCTGCTGACCGCGCATTTCGGCTGGGTCGAGTGGGCGGCCTGATTCTCTACCTGCACGGCTTTCGCTCGTCGCCGCAGGCCGCCAAGGCGCGCCTGCTCTTTGATGAAATGGCGCGTCGCGGCTTGGCCGGGCGATTTCTCTGCCCGCAACTCTCGCCGGTTCCGGACGAAGCGCTGGAGAGCCTTTCTCGCCTGATCGAAAGCTGCCGGGAAGCGCCGACCCTGATCGGCTCCTCGCTGGGGGGGCATTACGCGACCTATCTGGCGGAAAAGCACGATTTGCGGGCGGCGCTGATCAATCCGGCGGCAATCGCCCATCTCGATGCCGGGAAATTCATCGGCGAGCATCTGCCTTTTGGCGGCGGCCCGTCCTTTCATTTCACGCCTGAACATGCCCGCCAACTGGAAGCCCAGGTGGTGAGGCCGACGCCGTCGCGCTACTGGTTGTTGCTGGAAACCGGCGACGAGGTGCTCGACT
>Ga0209737_10002173_pt1 | contig 13770 bp, 14 predicted proteins | sample TergutCu122P3_FD_187284 | JGI IMG/M metagenome (GOLD analysis project Ga0209737, IMG submission 187284) | Cubitermes ugandensis P3 segment gut microbial communities from Kakamega Forest, Kenya - Cu122 P3 (SPAdes) (version 2) | ecosystem: Host-associated > Arthropoda: Insects > Digestive system... | reverse complement strand
CATGGGCAGAGCTGGAGCAAATTGGCCGCAAGATGGCGTGCAATGAATACTTCGGCACTTCCCTTTTACGACAAAACGCTACTGGTCACACCCACCCTTGCGAGGAGCGCGCAGGCACGACGCGGCAACCTGCCCGTCATCAACCTGCGAGGAGCGCGTAGCGCGACGTGGCAATCTAGCGGGAGAACTGCAACTATTATCACTAGATTGCCACGTCGCGCTACACGCTCCTCGCAATGACGGGGTGGGTCGCTACACGCTCCTCGCGGGGTGGGTGCGCTACACGCTCCTCGCAATGACGAGGGTAGGTGTGAACAGTAACCGAAGGTGAGCAGAAGCTTCTTTATCCTAAATTTCGTTCGCATACACCATCTTCTTGTGATACCATGACAGCTTGCGTAAATCATGTGGTGTTTTACGTAAAAAGTGGGAGATATACTCCCCACCTTGCGGCGCTTTCAGTAGCTGTCTGGTCTTACAAGATGATAGAAGTACTATAGTACTTGTGTTTCATGGGACCCGTCAGCTTTGCGCTTACGGGTTTTTCTTATCTACGGAGGTGAAACTATAAGCACACAGGAGCCAAGGCTCAACGAAGAAATCAGGATCAACAAATGCCGACTTATCGGTGTGGATGGATCGCAGCTTGGGATTTTTGGCATCGACGCTGCACAGCGTGTTGCCGACGAACAGGGGCTCGATCTTGTAGAGATCGCACCGGATGCGGATCCACCAGTATGTAGGGTCATGGACTACGGAAAGTTCAAATATGACCAGGCGATGAAGGCCAAACAGGCACGCAAGAACCAGACCCGTATAGAGATCAAGGAGATGAAGTTCCGTCCTAAGATTGATACGGGAGACTATGAGACCAAGAAGAAGCACATCGTGCGCTTCTTGAGCAGTGGAGCCAAGGTCAAGGTGACCATCATGTTTCGCGGTCGTGAAATGGCACACCCTGATCTGGGGCTCAACATTCTTGAAAAACTCGCTGAAGACCTCAGGGGAGAGGCGATAATCGAGAACCAACCAAAGCTGGAGGGGCGAAACATGTTCATGTTGATCGCGCCCCTCAAAAAGAAGGAAAAGGAGGCAGTCCATGCCCAAGATGAAAACGCATAGAGGCTCTGCCAAGCGCTTCCGGGTAACAGGCACCGGAAAGATTATGCGATGCAAAGCCTTTAAAAGCCACAACTTTGAGAAGAAGTCGCAGAAGCGGAAGCGCAACTTCCGCCATGAGACCGAAGTTGCAAGCACCGACTATAAGGTTATCGCACGTAACCTTGGTTTAAGATAGGGAAGTGATGTGCCATGTCACGTGTTAAACGCTCTGTAGCAGCAAAAAAGAAACGCCGCGTAGTACTTGGTCGGGCTAAGGGTTATTACGGTGGTAAATCCCGCTCATATAAGGCGGCAAAGGAACAGGTGCAGCATTCGCTTCAGTATGCCACCCGTGATCGCCACAACAAGAAGAGGGTCATTCGTCGCTTGTGGATAACCCGCATCAATGCAGCCGCACATCTCAACGGGATGTCGTACTCTGTGTTTATGAATGGGCTCAAAAAGGCAGGTGTACTGCTCGACCGCAAGGTGCTTGCCGATATCGCCGTAAACGACGCGGCTGCCTTTACTCAGCTCACAGAAGTTGCCAAGAAGGCGCTCGCTGCTGCATAGGTAACCAGTAATTCTACAAGCAAGAGGGTGTGTCAACACGAGACCGACACGTGCCCAGCTTCGCGCCAGATAATGCCTCTGCGGGGCTTCATGAGCCCTGCAGAGGCATTATCATGTCAAAGGGCAACAATAGACTGAATAGACACCTGTCCCCCTGTCTACAATTCACAAAGGGCAACAATAGACAGACTGAATAGACAGTGACCTGTCATCCTGTCTGTTGTCCCCCTGTCTATTCAAATTGCGCGACTTTTTACCAACTATGTGGCAAGTAACAAGGAAGGGTGTCATTTAGCGATGGAAATGCGCCTGCTCTCTTGTATCTTATTTCTTGTCTGTTACTATTTTCTCATGAAGATTTACGAGACGTTATATCTGCATAGGCGTTATAATATGAAAAGTCAAACGCACCTATTAAACGTAGTAAACGCAGTTGGAGGGTAAATATGCCGGAATTTGCGGGCAGGGAACATTTAGCTGTTATTAAAGTTGTTGGAGTTGGGGGCGGTGGCACCAATGCCGTCAACAGGATGGTTGAAGCAGGTATCAAGGGAGTCGAGTTTATTTCGATAAACACCGACCGTCAAGCCCTGCTGATGTCTGATGCCGATGTAACCGTTCATATTGGTGAGGATCTCACCAAGGGGCTTGGCGCAGGCGCCAATCCCGAGATCGGTGCACAAGCGGCAGAAGAGAATCGCCTGGAGATTCGAGAGGCTCTTGCCGGCTCCGACATGGTATTTATCACCGCTGGTGAAGGCGGTGGCACAGGAACCGGAGCAGCGCCCATTGTCGCTGAGATAGCGCACGAGGAGATAGGCGCGCTCACCGTTGGCGTGGTTACCAAGCCTTTCGGCTTTGAAGGACGTAAGCGTCGCATGCAAGCTGAGGATGGTATCTCGTTGCTCAGCGCCAAGGTTGATACCCTGATTGTCATTCCTAATGACAGGTTGCTTCAGATTGTGGAGAAAAAGACATCGATGCTGGACGCATTCCGCATTGCAGACGATGTGCTCCGTCAGGGCATCCAGGGCATCACCGATCTCATCACCATCCCAGGTCTTATCAACCTCGACTTTGCAGACGTGAGAACCGTTATGAAAGACGCCGGAACCGCGATGATGGGGATAGGTGTTGCATCCGGCGATAACCGAGCTGTTGAGGCTGCCACAGCAGCGATCTCGAGCAAACTGCTTGAGTCTGCAATCACTGGTGCAAGGCGCATCCTTGTCTCGGTAGCCGGTGCTTCTGACATGGGGCTCATCGAGGTCTCTGAGGCTGCGGATACGGTCACTGAGGCAGCCGATGCTGATGCTGTCATTATCTTCGGCTCAGTTATTGACGACACGCTGGACGATCAGATACGTGTTACGGTAATAGCCACAGGTTTCAACGACCATCACGCTCAGGGTTCTCTGGATTTTGGCACCATGCCGGCAGCATCGAGCTTGCCCGGTAATGTCAATCTCTATGCTCCGTCGGCTCCGGCATTTGTTCCGCCCCCAATCGGGCAGCAGAAAAGCGTGCTGGACGACGACTACATACCTGATTTCCTGAGGAGAGGTTTTTAGATAGCGTAGAACACTATGCGCCCAGATATTGAAAAGAACTACCGAGCGGTACTCGCGCAGATTGCTGAGGCCTGTGAGCGCGTTGGGCGTGATCCTTCTATGGTTAAACTCGTTGCGGTGAGCAAGACTGTCGGCCATGAAGAAATCGCGGCTGCCCTGTCCGCAGGGATCAGAGACTTTGGTGAGAATCGTACGGTTCAGTTCAATGAAAAGCAGGAGTTGTTTCCAGACGCGAACTGGCATTTCATCGGCAGCATCCAGACTAATAAAATAAAGGACATCGTGGGAAGGGCGGCACTGATCCACTCTGTTTCTTCTGAACGTGCTCTGGTTGCAATAGCTAGGAGAGCGCAGGCCCTGGGTGTAACGCAAAAACTGCTCATCGAAGTCAATGTGTCAGGAGAAGAGAGCAAGGACGGCATACCAACCAACCAGCTTGACGAACTACTCGACAGGGCAGAAGAACTCGAGGGTATTGAGGTCAGAGGACTCATGACCATGGCTCCTCAAGGTGATATTCGAGCATCTCGAGCAGCTTTTCGAGGGCTCAGGGAACTACGAGACAGCTTCATTTCTTCCTATGGGGCATCCGGACGCATCCGTTTACGGGAGCTTTCCATGGGAATGTCAGAAGATTTTTCGCTTGCAGTCGAAGAAGGTGCTACAATAGTACGTATAGGGAGGAACATCTGGATGTGATCAGATGATCAACCGGAGGCCGGCGCAACGATTGGTGAAATAAAGCCCGCGCCGGGCGTGAAATCGTTAAGAGGTGAGATATGGGTATTCTCGATAACGTAAAAAGTCGTCTCGGTTTTGGCACCGCTGCTACCAGCGATCATAGTTGGCATGATGATTCTTATCCAGATGAACACTATGAGAACATCCACAGCCAGATTAATGATAACGGCAACGGAAACGGTAGCGGCTATAGTGACATATATAGCGCCACAATCAGAAACGGCAGGGTGATCAGTCGCAGTAACAACCGCAGTAATCGTGGAGGCAGATCTTTCAGCTCTGATGAGAATTTCGAGCGTCCTTCCGCTATGAGAACCTTTGGAGTAGATCGAGCAGATTATTACTCTGATAATCATGTACCGCTGGTCTCCCAGCATGATGTTCGATCTCAACCGCTTCCCTCTACTGTCAATACCGGATATGTGCCTGACAGGATTCCTGCTCCCAAGGCTTACCCACGTTTTACACCAAGACAAACGGATGCCAGTCAGGAAGACGATGCCTCAGCCTTTAAAAACGGGCTTGCGCGAACACCCTCATCTTTTGCGCAGCTTCATTCCGCCCGTTTGCGCATGGAGGATTCCGGAAAGATAATTGCATTAGGCACGGATGCCGTACGAGGCTCAAGTGGTTTCTCAGAGGCAGACGATACCGTTGATGGCATGCGAGAGGCTGGCTTCAATCAGGTCAGACAGCGTGTCTACCGTAAAGTTGAGCACGTGGTTCCCATCACTTATGCAGATGCAGAGCAGATAGCCCTTGAGCTCAAGAAGGGTTACGTGGTTGTGCTGGATTTGCGTACAACCCGACCAGATCTCGCAAAACGTATCCTTGACTTCTCGTTTGGAGTTGCCAGTGCACTCGATGGTCAGGTTGAACGCTTTATTGACAGAGTTTATCTCTTTACCCTGAATGGCGCTGTTCAGGATGTGGAACGCGCCGCAATAAGAGTTTGATCCGGGGGAGTTATACAGCCAGCAGCAGGGCTGCAATTAGAGCTTAATCAAGGGGAGATGTAAAGCTGGCAGCAGGGCTGCAACAAAAGCTTAATCAAGGGGGTTGTAAAGCTGGCAGCATGGCTGCAATGAAAGCTTGATTACAGGAAGGCACAGCGTGGACGATATCTTCACAAAGCTTGGAAAAATTGCCATCATTGGCGGAGGAAAGATGGGAGAAGCCATCCTGTCTGGTCTCGTAAATGGCGCGATGTTTGATTTGGATTCTGTTCATGTTGCCGAACCTGGCGAAGAGCGCCGGGAATTCCTGAGTTCAAGGTATGGTATCGCCTGCTATGAGAATGGCTGCGAAATAACCAATCCAACAACCGTAATCCTATCGATCAAACCACAGGTTCTCCCCGAGGTCTGCAGAGAGCTTACCTCAACTCCGGGCTTTGACCCCAAACGGGTTGTTTCTATTGCTGCCGGTATAACCACTACAACGCTGCAATCATTGTTTCCCGATGCGGCTGTAATCAGGGTAATGCCGAATGCTCCCCTGATGGTTGGTGCCGGGATGAGTGCGGTATGTATTGCCTCCGACACTTCAAGAACCGAAGGGGAGATCATTCGCGAGTTGTTTGCTCTGATGGGCGAGGCTGTGCTGCTCGACGAATCAATGCTTAATGCCGTGACGGCTATTTCGGGTTCAGGCCCGGCATATTTCGCACTTTTCACCGAAGAGTTGATACGGGCAGCTGAGATGATAGGCCTTGCTCCGGATGACGCCAGGTTATTGGCAGTTCAAACTCTGATTGGAGCTGCTCGATATATTGAACTGATGGATGCAACGCCCGAAGAACTCAGGATAGCGGTGACCAGCCCCAAGGGGACAACTGCAGCAGCACTCGACGAATTCAGGGCGCAGGGGCTCGATGGGGTGTTGCTGGCAGCGGTTAAGGCAGCCGTCAAGCGGGCAGAAGAGCTGGCATGATGGCTATGACCGATTTGTTTGTAATACCTTTGCTGGCAATGGCCTTCTACAACCTGATCCCCTGGCCTATTGCGCAGATCATCGTCAATACAGTGCATGCCTATGTAATCATCATTATTGTCTGGGCTGTGCTCTCCTGGTTCAGAGTGCGCAGCAGTGGAGCAAACAATCTCTATCAATTTCTCGACAAGATCGTTTCTCCCTATGTCAACATTTTTAAGAAAATCATGCCTGCAACTGGTGGGATTGATTTTTCACCGTTGATAGCGATACTTCTTTTACAGGTTATTGTCCAACTTGTAATCAGACTGTAACCCAGTTTAGGCTATAATATCAGCGCTCTGAGATGACAAAACAGGAGGTTGGAACATGAGTATTACCGCCAAGGAGATTCAAGAGGTCGTTTTTAATCAAGCAAAGAAAAATGGATACGATACGGACGAGGTTGACGAATTTCTGGAGCGTGTTGCTGCAGATGTCGATATGTTGACTCGCGCCCTGACTGAGGCAGCCACACGGATAAAAACAGCGGAAAAGCGCGCTGAGGAAGCCGAAAAGAGAGTAGCAATGCTCGAGGCTGCTCCTCCTCCTCCGCCTGCTCCTGTAATTGAGGCAGCGCCTGTAGTTGAGGCTGTCGACACGGCTATTACCGGTGAGGTTATCGCAAAGGCGTTTATAGCTGCACAAAGAAGCGCAGACGCGCTGCAGGAAGAAGCCAGAAAAGAAGCCGAGAGAATCTACCGGGAGGCAGAGTCCAAGGGCCGCGATATCGTTCGCGATGCATTGTCAGAAAAGCAGAAGGCACTGGATGAGCTTGCTCGTCTCCGCATGGCCTGTGAGAGGTTCAGAACAGAGTATCTCGCACTGCTTAGAAACTGCGAGTCGGATGCGCAAAAACGCCTGTCTAACTTTGACGAGGTTCTGCAGGCGCAACAGACGTCGCAGGCAGCACAACCCGCTCAGTCGTTACAGGCAGCTCAGGCACCACAGCCATCACATTCCGCTGCAGAAACCAAGGTGGTATCACCAGGAGTGTCAGTGTCCACAGATTCTGGTTATTCCGTGGAGATTGGAGATAGAGAGGCGCGTTCCCGCAAGTCTGACCCCTTTGCTCCTCCATCATATCGCTCACGCCTCAATGTTGACGATGACCTTGACATAGAAGAGATTGACTGACAAACAACAAAGCCAAGGAGGGAATATGAGTTACAAAATCATTTCGGACTCAACAGCAAATCTGTCTGATGAGTTTATAGAGCAAGCTGGGATAAGGATCACATCACTCGAGTTTATCGTTGATGGTCAGTCTTATCGAGCTTACGTTGAGGGCGTGGAAACAGATTATAAAAAGTTTTACAGAATGATGCGCGATGGCAAGGTGGTTAAGACCTCGCTGGTGCCAACTACAGAAGTTGAAAGAGTGCTCAGATCCTGTTTTGATGCGGGATACGATGTGCTCTACATTGGATTTGACTCAGCGCTTTCTGCAACTTATGAGCAGGCCAGCGCGCAGATGCAGGGGATTCAGGCTGCAGAGTATCCTGAACGCAAGCTGCGTTGTGTGGATTCTCTGGCAGCAGCATTGGGCCATGGATTGCTCGTTTATGAGGCTGTGCGCAAGAGGGATGAAGGATGTGGGTTGGACGAACTGGCAGACTGGCTTGAGCAAAACCGCCTGACCTTCGCGCACTGGTTTACCGTGGAAGATCTGGAATACCTCAGACGCGGTGGCAGGCTTTCCAAGGGATCTGCCTTTGCCGGAACCCTTCTCGACATAAAACCAGTGCTGCACGTGGATGAAATCGGACGTCTTGTTCCCGTGGAGAAGATACGCGGTCGCAAAAAATCCATCAAGGCGCTGCTTAACCGCTATGTCACTTCAGCACGAGAGCCACGCAGCGAGCTTCCGGTCTTTATCTCACATGGAGATTGCCAGGAAGAGGCCGAAGCGCTGGCAGATATGATAAAGGCAGAATCAGGGGCACAGAATTTTGTGATCAACCAGCTTGACCCGGTCATTGGTGCACACTCCGGCCCAGGAACAATCGCATTGTTCTTCCTGACCGACCAACCTCGCTAGTACTTCGGTGTTACCCGCGGTTTTGATGTATCGGCTTTTGTTTACTTTAAGTTTGCAGCAATGACATCAGGTCGCACGATTGCTATACTGGACGGCAACTCGCTCATGCATCGGGCGTTTCATGCGGTTCCGCCGTATATGACGGCACCTGACGGGCGTCCGACCAACGCCTGTTTTGGGTTTTTGTCGATGTTTTTAAAGCTGGTTGAAGATTTTGCTCCCGATGGCATCGTTTGTGCCTTTGACCATGGCATACCCGCTTTCAGGCTTGAAGCGATTGAGAGGTATAAGGCGCAGCGGCCTCCAACCGACCCTGATCTCAAGGCACAGTTTCCCATAATCAAGCAGATTCTGGCTTCCATGAGCATTCCCATCATTGAACTCGAAGGATGGGAAGGGGATGATGTGCTTGGCACGCTTGCTGAGTTTGGTGAGTCTGGTCAGACCCGCGTGCTCCTGGTGACTGGAGACAAGGATGCCCTGCAATTGGCCAGTGAGCTGACATCGATTGTCAACACCAAGACCGGTATGAGCGATGTGGTGGTGTACGATCCGCCAGCTGTGTATGAGAAGTGGGGGGTAAGCCCTGAGCAGGTGCCGGATTTTCTTGGGCTCATGGGAGACAGCTCGGATAACATCCCGGGAGTGCCCGGTATAGGCCCCAAGACTGCTACCAAGTTGCTTCAACAGTATGGCTCGCTTGAAGAGGTACTGGCTCATGCGGATGAGATACCGGGAAAACTCGGTGAGAACATCCGCAATAACGTGGAGCAGGCTCGTGCGAGTAAAAAGGTTGCGACGATCAGGCGGGATGTGCCTCTCGACTGCGATCTGTCCGCTGTTGTTTTCCCCGCTTTTGACACGCGGAGCGTTACCGAGGCCTTTCGTGAGTTTGAGCTGAATTCGCAGTTGAGGAAGGTGCTGGCGCTTGTGGGCAAGAAGCCGACGGCGTCAGTTGGTGGTGTTGTGCAGGCTGGCGCGGAGGCTGGCACGGAGGCCGCCGGGCAGACTGTCGCGGAGGACATATCTGCCGTGTGGATCGAGTCCACTGCTGCACAAACACTATTCGACACGGATCGCACGCTATATGTTGCCACAAGCAAAGGTGTGCAGAGCCATAAAGGCTCAGACATCGAAAACAATCTCGTTCGTATTATACGTACAGGTACGCTGGTAGCACATAACTGCAAGTCTGTATTGCAGGAACTCATCCCCAGAAACCATAAGAAGCCAACCGTAATTACATTGCAGGAGATCGATCCCACACGCCTGTTTGACCTTTCGCTTGCTGCCTACCTGCTCGACTCCTCGCAGGACTACAGCGCTGTCGATAACCTGTTCATGCACTTTTATCCGCACGAGCTGCCCGAAGCGACAAAGGAGTTGCCTGAGGGAGCTATTCGAGCAACCGCGCTGTTAAAGCTGCACGACATGCTCAGAAGTAAGCTTGTGGAAGACGGTTCGCTTGACTGTTTCGAGCAAATTGAGATGCCGCTTGTGCCGGTACTGGTACAGATGGAGCGTGTGGGAGTAAATGTTGACCCGCAGGTTCTGAGAGCGCTGAGAGAGTCGATGGCAGCGACGATTGCCAGGCTTCACAGTGATGCGGTTGCTGAGGCGGGGGAGGAGTTTAATCTCGATTCTCCCAAACAGTTAGGTGTAATACTGTTTGAGAAGCTCAAGCTGCCGACCAATAAGAAGACCCGAACCGGTTATTCAACCGATGCCTCGGTGCTTCAGGAGCTGCAGAAGCTTCATCCGCTGCCTGCCATCATGATGGAGTATCGGGAACTTGCCAAGCTCAAATCAACCTACCTTGACGCATTGCCGCAGCTTATCGCCAGTGACGGCCATATTCACACCACCTTCAACCAGACGGTAGCTTCTACCGGGCGACTCTCTTCGAGCGATCCAAACCTGCAGAATATCCCCGTCCGAACCGACCTGGGACGTCAGATCCGCACTGCATTTATTCCCAATCCTTCACTGTTTGATGAGGGCGAGGCAGTGTTTCTGTCTGCCGATTATTCACAGATCGAGTTGCGCCTGCTGGCGCATCTCTCTGGCGACGAGGGTTTGATTGCAGCCTTTGTCGAGGGCAGGGACTTTCACAGCTCCACGGCCGCCAGGGTCTTTGGTGTGCCTGTTGATGAGGTGAGCCCACAGTTGCGCTCGCGGGCAAAGGCGGTAAATTTTGGGATTGTCTACGGCCAGCAGGCATATGGGCTGTCACAGTCACTTGGTGTGTCGTTTACTGAGGCGCAGGAGATGATCACGCGCTACTTCAGGGTGTATCCAAAGGTTCGCAGATATCTCGATGATATGATCGCACAGGCGCATGAGCAGGGGTGGGTTGCAACCCTGTATGGCAGGAAGCGCCATATCAGGGAGATTAAGTCCTCCAATGCCAATGTCCGCTCCTTTGGAGAGCGGACGGCCATGAATCACCCCATGCAGGGCAGTGCTGCCGATATCATTAAGCTCGCCATGATCGAGGTGCAGAGGCGTCTTGCCGCAGAGGGCTTTATGTCACAGATGATTCTGCAGGTTCATGACGAACTCGACTTCAACTGTGCTGTCAGTGAGCAAGAGCGCCTATCGCTTATGGTTAAGGAAGCCATGGAGGGCATTGTGCAGCTCAAGGCGCCCCTGGTGGTTGAAGTCAGCTATGGGCCCAACTGGGCGCTGGCGCACTGAACAAGTATCGAGGTGCCTCTGGTGGTTGAAGTAAACTGCGAGCCCAACTGGGCGCTGGCGCACTGAACAAGTATCGGAATAAATGAAAGGAAGACGAGAGGTGTTTCGCTTTACATCGGGAAGGCAGCTGATAATTGCCAGGGTGCTCTGTTGTTTGCTAGCGTTTATTCTGCTGCTTGCGCCCGTGCTTTCTGGCTGTATAAACAAAGGCCGCGATAAAAAGGTAATCATCGGTACGATGATTACCGAAGACTTTCTGCCGATGTGGGTTGCTGAGCATGAAGGCATCTTTGAGCAGGAAGGGGTTGTGGTTGAGCTGATCACCTTTCAGTCGGCCCAGGAACTCACTGCTGCTCTGTCTGCAGGAGAGATAGACCTGGCAATGACTGACCCGATGGTAGCGGCAACACTGTTTGCTGGCGGTATAGATGTGCGTATGGAATGGGTAACTCTGGGTGAGACAGCCTCGCAGGGGCGTTTTGGGATTATGACCAGCCCCAACAGCGGTGTGAAGACCCTTCATGACCTCGCCGGCAAGCCTATCGGCGTTGGCTCAAACACGATACTTGAGTATGTGATGGATATGCTTATGCTTGGAGCCGGTGTTCCCGAAAACCAGATACTCAAAGAGGAGATCAAAAAGATACCCGTGCGTTATGAGATGATGGCGAGCAATCAGGTTGCAGCCGCTGCGCTTCCGGCATCGCTGCTCTATCTTGGTGAGAAGACCGGGATGATCCTGATAGCAGATGATACCAGGGGCAAAAATCTCTCACAGTCTGTCATGATTGTTCGAACAGGTTTTACTGTAACCAATGAAGGCAAACAGTCGCTTGAAAAGATACGGATCTGCTGGAACAAGGCGGTGGAGTTGATAAACGCAAACCCTTCAGCTTATCGTAGCCTGCTGGTGGAAAAAGCATCACTTCCCGAATTGATTGCAAATGATTATCCTGTAAGCACGTATCCGATGGCAAAAAAGCCAACGAATGCGATGATCGACCCGATCCTGGAATGGATGCTGCACAAGGGATATTTAAGCGTGTCTCTGAGATATGATGCTGTTACCGGTGGTTTTATCAAGTGATTCTGTAATTTTGTGGTTTTGTGGTTTTTGAGGTGACTTTTCTGGTGACTGTTGAGAACGTAAATACTGTCAAGCAATGTGAAAACGTTGCAGAACTTGCAGTCTCCTGTCATCCTGAGCGCAAGCGAAGGATCTTGCCAGCGCTTGCAGTTTCCTGTCGTCCTGAGCGCAAGCGAAGGATCTTGCCAGCGCTTGCAGTTTCCTGTCATCCTGAGCGCAAGCGAAGGATCCTTCCTGCGTTTACGCTGAATAAGACCCTTCGTCAACGACTCAGACTGACAAGAAAGCAAGTTTGCACACAGCCTTCCGACATCTGTTGCCCGAGTTGCGAGAGGGTCTGTCGTGCTCACTTACGATAAGGTTTCGCTTACTTATTCCGGCACCGCAGAGCCTGTGCGTGCGCTGAAAAACTACGAGCTCGCTGTTAAGGCGGGCGAGCCTGTCTCACTGATCGGGCCATCAGGCTGCGGAAAGTCGACCTCACTGTTTTTAGCTGCCGGCTTGCTCCAGCCAACTGAAGGACGCGTCCTGGTTGACGGTGAAAGTGTTGATAAACCACGATTATCAACAGCTTTGATACTCCAGGATTTTGGCTTGCTCCCCTGGAAGACGGTGTATGAGAACGCCGAGCTGGGCTTACGCATCCGGCGGTTTTCTCAGGTTGAGCGCAAAAGGCGAACCGAGGCAGCGCTTGAACAGGTTGGCCTCAGCGAGTTTGTTCGAATGTATCCCCATGAACTCTCCGGCGGTATGAGACAGCGCCTGGCACTTGCTCGTACACTGGCACTCGATGTCGATCTGATGCTGATGGATGAGCCGCTCAGCTCGCTTGACGCTCTCCTGCGTGAAAGCCTGCAGGATCTCCTCCTGGAGCTCTGGTTATCTCGTGGTTATGCACAGGTGCTGGTAACCCATTCCATCGAAGAAGCCGTTTTTCTCGGTAAGCGTATCATCGTAATGAGCTCTCGCCCCGGGCGCGTATCGAGTATTGTCGAAAACCCTGGCATGGGCTTGGCAGACTATCGCGGATCTGAGGAGTTTTATCGAACCTGTCAACGAGTGCGCGTCTTGCTGTATCAGGGTGGTATAGCGCCTGCAGGCAACGAGGCAGCTGGAGGAAGTGGTGGAAGGGCAGCCACAGGCCCTCAGGCTGCTGGCAACGGAGTGGCTGCAGGCAACGAGGCAGCTGGAGGTAGCACTTATACCGAAGACAGCCAGGTGTCTGAAAATGCGTAGGTTTGTTAGCTACATGCTGGCGCTTGTTGTCATTTTGCTGGGCTGGCATCTCACCTCACTGGCGTTGAATTCTCCGGCACTCCCCACACCTGTCCAGACCCTGCCAATGCTGCAGAAATTCGCACCACAACTGGCTCCAGACTTCTTCATCAGTTTCTATCGCGTTATTGCCGCCATGTTTCTGGGCACCGTGATTGCCATGCCACTGGGCCTGGCAGTAGGGCGCTCCCCGAGGCTCGATGCTCTACTGGCACCAATCCTGTATATCCTGTATCCCATTCCAAAAATCGTCTTGTTACCAGTGTTGCTTGTGTTGCTCGGGCTTGCCGATGCACCAAAAATTGTTTTAATTGCGATAACCATATTCTTTCAGGTACTCGTTACTGTTCGCGATGCAGCCAAAGCAGTCCCGATGGGCGCAGTACTCAGCGTTCGTTCGCTAGGTGCTTCCCGCCTCGACATCTTTGCCCACGTAGTTGTCCCGTCATCGCTGCCTGATTTGTTTACTGCGCTGCGCATCAGTTCTGGTACAGCCGTAGCCATCCTCTTTTTTGCCGAAGCAATTGCCGGGAGCACAGGGCTCGGGTATTTCATCGTTGATTCATGGGCGATGATCAACTATCCCCGTATGTTTGCCGGTATTATCCTCATGGCCCTGCTCGGAGTCGTCCTGTACGAGGCCTTCGATTTCGCCGAACGCCGCCTCACCCGCTGGCGCAACGGATAAGCACAGTCCGCAACACTTCTTCTTA
>Ga0209737_10002171_pt1 | contig 13796 bp, 11 predicted proteins | sample TergutCu122P3_FD_187284 | JGI IMG/M metagenome (GOLD analysis project Ga0209737, IMG submission 187284) | Cubitermes ugandensis P3 segment gut microbial communities from Kakamega Forest, Kenya - Cu122 P3 (SPAdes) (version 2) | ecosystem: Host-associated > Arthropoda: Insects > Digestive system... | reverse complement strand
GTCAGAATAATGATTAGGCTATGGACTGGACAAACAACAATGGTTCCACTAACAGCAAGGGAAAAAGATTTATCTTCCCTCAAGTAGCACCCAGTCTCTCGTTCAATCGGTATCGCTGTCTTTCCTGGGATAAAAGCGACCAAAGCGGGAAGCTGGCAACTCATCTCAATCTTGTGACGAGGTTAAGAATGAGGGGAGTTACACCTCCATTAGCACATGGGCTTTCATGGCATGCAATCGGACATTACTTTATCATCATTTGTGTGGCAACAACATACTTTGGGCTTCAAAACTTTTACATTTAAATCAACTAACATTTAAGTATCTCACGCACCATATTTTGGGTTCACATTCTTTCTTCACAACGTACTGCCCAAGCAGAAAATCCTCCTTTGTAAGAATTAAAATCCTTTTTACATTACAGTATCCGTAAAGCCTATATAGTTTACCCGTTAAGTTTACTGTAGCCTGCATGGAGTTACTTTATTATCTGCTACGAAATACCATAAAACAAAGACCACACAACAGGTCATTGGTCTCGGCACATGCTCTGTTGCACAATTTGTATGCGACATTTTTTAACACATCTGTTGCATAAAGTGCAAACGCATTTTCCTAACAGAACAGTGACTGTTCTGACGGTATGTTACCTCTAAAAACGCACAACCAAATTGCGTCACTGTAATTGAAACGAATATGCGGTGTGAATACCATAATTATGACCTTGATTAAAGAATGACACACACTTAATGCATTAATTCACTTAAATCAAACGCTTTGCTTAATAAATAATACACAAATACTACACGTACATTTGTTGTTAAGCCAATACAACTTTCGCATTAACTTTACAGAGGCAATTTAAACTTATATAATTCGCTGTATATGTTTGACATGTGTCAGTACCACTGAATGCACTTAGGCACAAACTGACAACGTCATTGAAGACTGAAGTAATCACTACTCTCTCTGGGGAATAAAATATTATCAGCACCCCTACATATTACATAACGGCTTGCACAAAATATCAAATTTTACACCACTGATTACGATTAACAAGTATAGACTGCCTCGTACTAGCAACACAAAGTACACACACACACACACAAAAACGTGTACACAATGTAATGACAGCTATCCCCTCGCGTAACTTTCATATTTGATCATTGTACCCAACATTTGATAAACAACTTCACTGTATTAAATATGAAAAATGTAGAAATTATTAAATATAAGAACACGATTTGAACAGAATGTTAATGATATTTGAGTAAAATGTGTATATTCTGTGAAGAATTCTTGTAATGTAAAGTTGTATCTAATGCAATCTTTTATGTGGGATTGGACCAGTGCAAATTTCATGTGTGCACAGTATGGCGAACTGCTTGACAGCTGTTGCTTACAAATTAGTGGATGTGTCATCAAAAATGACCGCATGCAAAACGTTTTCGTATAACACGCAATGGATGGAACATTTTTAAATATACCGTTCTTGTTACAACAAAGGGGTTTAGCAGTTTTGTCAAAAATTTCAGAAGAGGAACATACAGGTTTAACCACAAAATTTTGAGAACGTCGACAGAAGCAAAATAACAGTTTTCGCTATTATGTTTTTTTTAGTTGCCTAGCTATAAGTTAGGTCAGTAGATTACAAATAGCATGGTCTGAGGCTTACAGAACGCTTCTTTTTCGTGATGTATGGCCCTTTGCAAACAATTTTATTTCTCAAGTCGTCTTTGTTTCACATACGTGGAACTTCGTTGCCTCTGTTACACGTCGTAGTACTAGAGTTACTGGGTAATGTGAGGTAACATATCATCAGGTTTGACTGTAAGTTAGGCTTGTGTTATGGTATTGTTACGATATCCTCAATTTTCGTACATCCTTTGTCACTTAAAATGTACATACACTACAGTATGGTTCTGGATATTAGATTTAATCTACTTTGGTTAGTTTGTTTAATAAACTGTACCCTGCAGTTTAGTGGAGAAGGGGCTCATGGAAATTAAAACTATGATACTGTTCTTTCTTACTTGCAAGGTGCAGAGAAAAGCAATGGGGAGGAAAGTCATTCAATAAATATGAACCTTTCGACAGTCATACACATTTCTTGTGTCAGAATATAGTTTATTTATTTATCATTACATTCCAGAGATCCATAATAGGTAGCAGAACCACTGGATGTAGAATTAGTCTTTATTGTACAGTCAAACAGTTATAACATGACTGAATGGTCCTGGGATTTTCTATCATTGACACACTTTTACCTTAATTATTTGTAGTTTTATCCATTAGGCAAATTTTTGGTCAGTACATTATTGGGATGTCAAAGAAACCCTGTTCCTTTCCTTGGACTTTTTCAGCTGTGTGTTTAATCCATTTAAATTTTGGATAGCCATGTTAGGCCTGTAGATGTAAAGTGTTATTGGTGACTTTAAATTCATAATTCATTTTATCACATTTATGAAAGATAGTCAGTTACTGTAATTTTCATTTCACATTTGATACTGCTTCTGTTATTTATATACAGCAACCAAATTTAATGTTGTTTGATTTGAGGTTTTCCCTCATTTAACATCCAATTTAATTGATCTGAAGCAAACAATCTCAGTGTCAAATTTTCCCATAATAAGATTTTCGTTAGTTTAGTTTTCACATCTATTGCTTTTCAAAGCAGCCTTAAATGAGAGTTTCATTCATAGTTTCAGATGACAAAATTCCAATGAGATCGTCTGTGAGTGTCATTCTCTCAAGCCCTCCACCAGACACAAACATGTCCCATCCAGATTATGAACAAACTGCTCATGATCATGCTGCTATATTGCTACTTGTGAAACATGTTGGTAAGTGATGCATTTTCCTGTGTTGCACTAAACTAACATAGACATGATTTTCAGCACAGATTATACATCTGAGTAAAACTTTGTGATTTCTTTCATAGAAACAATGTGAGTGCCATTCTAATTTGTTTGATGCTGCATGTTTAATGTATTTGTTTGTAAAATGGAATATAACAACATGCATATTTGAGAAAATTATAACTTTTCGCATTGATTTTTGTCATAATCATTGTAAGAAGATGTATTAAATTAAGTTCAGTAGGAGAGTTTTTGCAGCTTCATTGACATTATATGACACTTCTTGTGTCTTAGGTTCTAACATAATGACACTGTAGACCTTAAATATCCAGTATGCAAAGAAATTAAAACTATCATTTTCCATATGTTCTCTTGTCTGACTGATACATCATCTTGTGTCACAGTGACTCACTTCGTAAGGGTGCATGATATTGTATTATAAGGCAGAGATCAATATTTCTTAACTTGCTAAGTTATCTGATAACAGAGAATATGTAATGTCATGACATTGCAGTTATAGGGTTAAGGATGGTTTGCCTCATTTTTTTAAGTATATTCATAGTTCACTATACAATTAGCTTTATATTTTCTAATATACACATAAATCTTTCTGTGCTGCAGGAAGTCAATTTAAACAAAAGAACTTCAGTCGCATCTATGAACGTTTGTCACGGGTGAATCATGTAAAGATAGTCGACTCAGTGGGAGTGTCCCGAGAAGTGTTAGCACGCTACATAAAGGATTATCCTGTAGAAAATAATGACTGGGGTGATTTCCAGACGCATCGCCGTTTGCTAGGACTAATTTCTGTTGGTAAGTTGTTGTAGATGAGACAGTGAGAAGTGTTGTAATAGGCGGTACTGTGTTTCTGTTAACTCTGTTTCAACTCTGATGTCACATAACTTACACACTTGTTATGGTGTTGTTAAGGAAACCAAAAAAGAAAATGAAGCATGAAGAAATATTTGATGTGAGGAAAATGTAAAAGACTGTTATAAAAATTTATGAAAGGGCATTCCTAAGATTAAGATTTTGCATATGGTGAACTAGCTGAAACTTGTAATCGTAAGAGTTCATAGAATATCCCACTGCTTGCATGCATGATACAAGTGTAAAGCCAGTAGTAATTCTGAGAGTTGTACATAAATGATTTTGCTGATGATGGCGAAGCATGGGTTGAAACATGTCAAAATTAACATCTTAAACAAATAAAGGAAGCTGTAATGCAGTCCTCTTGTGTACAGAGATTGTGCTCTATCAATACTCATTGCAAGCTTGTTCATGGTAAGTATGAATAACTTCACAGATGCTTGGAAAATAAATTAAATGTTGTATTGTAGGAATCATTGTTTATTGCAAAATACTTCATATTTGAAATATTAACATAGTTGGAGATGTAAATTTTTGTGTCCTGACACTGCAAATAAAGGCTGCTGTTCAGTAATTGGAAACTAAATAGATCAGTGTACATGCAGATTGACAATTTCAGAGGATGAGGTTGGATTATGAGGAAATTCACAATCAATAGGAAAATAATAGAACATTCATACAGTGTTCATTATTATGTGAGGAGAACATGGATATGTTTATATATATGTGTATATAAATTTTTAAAAATTATGAGCCATATTAAAACATATTTAGACCATTATAATTCAGAAATAGACAAGAGTAAGAATTTTTAACATGTTTACTCTCCCATTGTTTCTTTATGGTTGCAAACCTTGGACAATAATGATTGAAGAAAACTCCAGAATTACAGGTTCTGAAATGAAGTGTATGAGTTGGATTGCAAAATATGCATTGACAGAGTATGAATACTGAAGATTGTGAAGTAGGCCTGAATCCACACTGTTTGGATGGGCAATGAAAAGAAATGTATGTGCCATGTTAAGAGACTGAAAAGATGCATACTTCAAACATTTCTGACTAAATATGGACGATCAGAACCGATAGAGCAAAGATGTCTGTTGAACTAATATCAGAACCATTAACAGATCAGTAATGTCATCAAGCTTGTTGATAGTTTGATGATAATGACATGACATGTAATGTCTTAACTAACTCCATGGAACAAAGTCCTTCTTGAAAAGATGACAGGCTCTCAGCTAGTGAAGAAATTCCCCATATTTTATGGATCCTGAAGGTTCAGTACTGCATTCACAAGAGCCCGCCTATCCTGAGCCAGATCCATCCAGTCCATGCCCCCCTCATTCCATTTCCTGAAGATCCATCTTAGTATTATCCACCCATCTATGCCTGGGTCTTTCAAGTGGTCTGTTTCCCTCAGGTTTCCCTACCAAAACCCTGCACACACCTCTCTCCCCCATACATTTTACATGTCCAGCCTATGTCATCCTTCTTGATTTGATCACCCAAATAATATTTGGTGAGGAGTGCAGATCATTAAGCTCCTCATTATGTAGTTTTCTGCACTCTCCTGTTATGTTTTCCCTCTTAGACCCAAATATCCTCCTCAGGACCCTAGTCTCAAACACCCTCAGCCTACATTCCTCCCTCAGTGTGAGCAATCAAGTTTCAGACTCACAGAATACAACAGGCAAAATGATAGCTCTTTATATATTAATCTTTATATTTTTGGATTTCAAACTGGAAGACAAAAAATTCTGCACCAAATGATAGGAAGTGTTCCTAGACAGGTAATGTCCTATTGAGCTGTCACATTGGAACCCAAAATTCAACACTACTACAATAAAGTCTCATTATTGAACTCAGTTCTGAGCCTTTGTCCAAATTACGTTGTGTCATTCACGTGTTATGGCAAGGAAATTGGGGTTTTCAGTTGTAGAAAGTTGGAAGCATTGAGTGAATGCATATCTGTGTTTGGTAACCTGAGTTTTGTGGGACCAAAATACATCATATGTCTTTTGGTTTCTTACAGGAAAGTATGACAGTCAGCAAGAACTGAATGAATTGTGCCGTGTGCATGAATCTTTGAAGGTTAAATATTCCTCAACTCTTTTTGATTCCCGATGTGTGTTATTTGGTCCACCAGCTGATACAAGTCCTAGTGAACCAGATGTACTTTCAACCCCCTCAAATTTCAAAACACGTGCTCTGTTTTATGAGGACTGTGAAGATTGTGTTGGACTGGAAGACCAAATATCTGAATTTCTGTCTTCCCTGTTTTGGGTTCTGGAATCAAAAAGACTTGAACGGAGCAGGGAGAAGGTGGAACGTGTCAGTTTGCTTCTTGCTCCTTTTGAAAGAAAAGATTTTGTTGGTTTGGACTTGGAATCTCGCAGCAATCGGAAACGTTGTTTGGGGCGCATGACCAAGCATCTGGGGGACCTGTCACTTCAAGCAGGGCTGGCAACAGAAGCACTTAGTTACTACAGTTCCGCTGTAGATATACTGAAAGCTGTAAATGATTGGCTGTGGCTTGGTGGTGCATATGAGGGACTGTGTGCAGCTTCTGTGGTTTTGCTGTATCCAAACCTGAGTAAGAGTTTTCCCCTGCAGCGCAATGCATCATTACAAGAAGGAAGTCCAGGAAAGCAGAGGTATTCTATTGGATTATGCTGTGTATTCTTACTTATTTACCAGGTAAAAAAGGTAAAGCTGTCCCATTACAGGCCTGGAGTGGCCCAGAGGGTTCCAGGAAGTTAAGGTTCCCAGATTTCATGACAACGGCACAGGATGGTGATAGGGTTGTCAGCCTTATGCACCGGCCGCCTTTACCCCCAGGAAATACACCTGGTACTCATTTCTGTTAGAGGCTGAGTCGACCCCAGGGCCATAGTGCGACTGGAAGGATTATGTCACTGAAAAATTCCAATGATACCCTCGGGAATCGAACCCGCGGCCTGCTGGTTTGTAGCGTAGCGCCTTAACCACTACGCCACCGTGCGCCCCTTTATTTACCAGGTAGTTTGTGAAAATCTATGGGTCCACACTTTTTCAGTGTATTTCTGATTACTCATAATATCAGACGATTGTTCATTAGCCGGTTCACCCAGTTCTCAGAATTTCAAAATGCATTATTACACTAGTCAGTATAATTATAAACTGTACCTGGACAGTTGGCAAGTCTGTTCTTTATCATGTCCAGCTTAGTTTTTTGGCTCATCCAGGCTCATCTCTGATAGTCAAATGACCTTATTCAGAAGACCCACTTTCCATTTTGTCAAGATGTTGTTTGTGCCTTGAAATACATTCATTTCTTAAACCTGGTTGTTTTATTAATGGAAAACTCTCAAAGGAAATTATTATTACAGAACTGCACACACTCAGCGGACAATGCTGTCTGTAATGCACAACTTCCTTTTTCTTGAAGGGGAATTTTTTCCTCTTTAATAAAACATTTACTGATTAGGATAAATCTGACAGAAAACTTTAACCAAAGACTTCAGGGAGAAATGTGAAGGTTGCCAGTACAATACCGTGGTTTCATTTTGCTCAATACACCAAAGAATTCCATATAAAAAGCAGTAGAGTTTTCTGGTGTTGTGTCATTTCCATCAATTGGTAAAAATTAGTCTCTTGCACATATCATTTAAGCTGGTTAAAATTTGTCATTGTAACACACTGCTGTGAGTTATGGAGTGTTATAGGCATTTGGTGTTGTACTTGACAAGTGACACAATGTGACAGGATTACAGACTTCTGTCATAAGTCAACATACTCTAGTTGGAAGTGAGATAATAATCATAGTGACAGATGATTATGCAATATTAACCTATACCATTTTATACTCCAGATCAAGATGATAGTTATGGGTATACAAGAATAATACTGTTTATACTACAAATCTGGGGCACACGGTGGTGCTGTTGACTGAGGCACTGTGCTACAAGCTGGAAGGTCATGGGTTCAGTTCCTGATGGAGTCATTGGAATTTTTCATTGACATAATCCTTCCGGCCGCACTAGGGCCCTGGGGTCGACAAATCCTCTAACAGAAATGAGTACCAGGAATAATCCTTGGAGCATAAAGGCAGCCATTGCGTAGGGCTGACAACCTTACTGCCTTCATGTGCTAATTGTCTCAAAATGTGGGTGTCAACCTCCTGGAACCCTCTGGGCCTGAAATAGGCCTGTAAAGGGATGCTTTGCCTTTGTTGTACTATAAATTTATTGGTAGTGCCATTGTTCATGTGGTTAGTTGCCATCCTCTCACCTCAGAATCCTGGTTCAGTCACAGGTTAGTCAACGTAGGATTTCTGACAAAGTGGTACTGGGACAGGTGTTCCTGTAAATGTTTTGGTTTTTTCTTGTCACTGTCATTCCACCAGTGCTCCACACACACATTGATTCTTGTCAATTATGCTTTGTAACCTAAGTAAGTGTCAGCATTGTTAAAGAGCAAACTTACCACATCTATAAAGTTGTCAAAATTATAATAGTAAACAGGTTCTTGTTTTTGAGATGACATGAAATGTTTCTTTTTAGAAGTAGCTCAATTTCTACAAATTCACTGCCCAGTGGCATGTCTCCAGCAGAACTACAACAGGAAGTACAGAATGTTTTGTCACCAGAAGATATTCCTAAACGATATCGTGAAGCAATTATCCACTACAGTAAGGTGAGTTTTATTGCACATTGCAAGGTATAGATTATGGTCACAAAGTTGTGAAAATTTCTTGCATTCTGGGAGGGAAACTGAAGACAGAGGAAAAAACTGTTTGTTTGGAGAACATTTTTAATAACATTACTGCAATCATCCAACCATGCAACCAGGGTTATGGTAAAAGGTAATGGTTGTGCTAAAATTTGTTGTAAAGAAATGGAAAGGAGTTTGAGATTTAGAATTATATTGAAAGATCACAGAACTTTTCATTAACTTCAAGTGGTGGCATTACAATTATAATCTTGAAAGTGTGTTGTGTCTGATGTAGTAATGATAACCGTTTCATTGATTCCAGTACTTGAATGCTGGTATAATTGAAATGGAAGCATGCTTCAAGGCAGCACGTATCGCTGTGGAGCAGGGAAGCACCTTACAGGCATCGGTGTTCCTCCATAATGTAGTCTGTATTAATCTGACCCTCAGTGAATCAGAAAAGGTAAACAATGAAATAAGCACATTCAGAATTCTTTCCTGAGCATATGATTATGTGACTAGATGTTCCCTGTTACAAACACAACTGTTTGTCACTGTCATAACACAACTCTGACATTGAATCCTGTATTCAGCCAATCCAATCCATCTAAAATTAAAACAAGCAATTTTCCAAAGATAATTATGGGTGTTGTCCTTTCACATAAGTCAGTGTGTTTTTGGAAATGACCAACTAGTAATTTTGTATGATAATATAATGTTCTACGTTATTAGTTTTCCTGAATTTTGTGTAATGTAACTGAAATGCCCTCTGTTTATTTTAGACACCCTAAATTATCAAATAATAGAGGAAACCTTTGAGTTAACAGACTAATAGAGGAGAAGAGGTTCAATTGTGGCTGAATACACAGACTACATAACTCTATACTGTGTTAACCAGTGCAAGACATAAGTAATACCATTAAATAGAGAAATACATGTAACTAATACTACACCTGTAAGAGCACTACGAAAACTAATGAAGTGACAGGTTTTATTCTGAGTATGATGAAGACTTAGGTATAAGGTTGGGAGAGGGTGACTTTTTTGTGGTGGGACAGGTATTAAGATGTGTCATGTTTTAACCAAATCTTATACTTGTGTTGCTGCCCTGTTGTAACTTCCCAGATTCAGGTAGGGGAGCATAATAAGACTGCACTTCAGAGTTAGATGATCAGCCAGTTAATTTATGTGGTCACCAAGGTAGCTCTTACAACAGAGAGTTTCAATTCAGTAACTGTCTGTTCTTCCTCCTCCTCTTCCTTCTTCTGTTCTTTGCTATGATCTTCCTTTTTTGGCATAAAGAGCTCATTGAGCAACCCCTCCTTCGGTCAGTGCCTCATACCTAGGTGCACTGTATCTTCTAGATTGTTATCCTATGCTGTTTTCATACGTTTCCAGATAACTGGTGAACAGCTAGATGAAGAATCAACATTATATCTGCTTAAGATTTTCTTGCGCTTGTGAATATCAGACATGGTTTGTGTCTTTACACCGTATGGTTGCAAATGCCAGACGTGGTTTGTTTCTTTACAGCCTATGCATGCAAATATCAGACGTGGTTTTTCTGTACTGTTATTGCTAAATCGTGTTATTCTGTTACAGATACAACGATTCATAAGTTTATCAGATTTGTATACACAAATTGGTTTCCATCGCAAAGCATCCTTTTGCAGACGATTGGCTGCCACTCGTCATGTGTCAACTCAGAATCCTCAGCCAAACTGGGCACAGTGTTACCAACTAATGTTGCAAGCCCTTTCTGGACACAAGTTGTCACTGGATCCTACAGAATTTCCCAGAGGTTTGAAATTTAATTGAAATAAAGGTCACAAGCATCTTTTGAGGTGTTTTTGAAATGCAGTATCCAAGGAATGTGATTTAAACAGCTGTACATTGCGCGTAGGGTGTTGAGGAGAATATTTAGACCTAAGAGGTAGGAAGTAATAGAATTCTGGAGAATTTCTTATGTTTAGGAACTTTATAGTTTGTACTGTTTATCAATATTATTTGGGGTGAGCCAACGAAGAGATGTGCTAGTCATGTACCTCACATGGAATAGATAAACAATTCATATAACCTTTTACACAAAACCTTCAGGGATGAGACCATTTGTAAGACCTGAGTGTAGGTGGGAGGGTAATATTACACTGGATTGAAATAAATATTATATGAATATATGGCTGATATTTACCTGGCTCAGGATAGTGTCAAAGCATGGGCTGTTATGACTGTGATTTGTGGAGTTCATAAAGGCTGAAGATACAGCAGCCAAGGATTGTTTTGGACTTCAATTGTAAGCTGTTCTCACATATGATTGAAATTTAATGTAATAATGTCAAACATGAAACTTATGTCTGTGCTATCCTGATCATAGATGATCAGGATCAATTATATGGAAATTGCAGGGCCAGGGGTTAAGTGACTGGTAATTATTTATTTTTATGCCACTGGCTTCATAATGACAAATTTTACTTTTTCATTGTTTTATCTGTAATAGCTCATACTGGTTCTGGGGTCGACCATCTGCCTTTGTGTATGGTAACTGGGTTATTCGCCCATAAGTAAAGTAACTATTTCATGAAGGTGACCACTTATCTCCATCAAGTGCCAGGCTTAAGATTTAATTAAAAAGAGGAACAAATTTACCTTCCTGTATTATTTAACTTTTTGGTTTTGTTATGTTTCATTGTCCATATTTCTTTCTGTTGTCACTTTATGAGCAGCTGATAGTTATTAAGAAGTTAGAGAAAGCTGAATGCCCATGAGATGTACTAGGTGGAGGATAGTGGTCAGGGCTTCACACCCTGGCCACTTTAAACACAGGGAAAGAACATCTGCCACAATTTGAATAACATTCTGAGTGAATTCTGCAGCCAGTCTGGACATTTCAGAGAAGAGAAAAATGACCCCTACCAGGAGTCGATCCCTGGACTGTCCAGGGGTGACCTAGTCACTATACCGACTGAGCTAACTGCCACTAATATTACAGATGGAATGCAAGGTTGGCCAGCCTTGCAAATCCAGCTGTTACAAGAACTGGTGGTGGCTGCAAGACGTATGGGTCACTCAGCTCTGGCCACTCGACACATGACGTTCCTCCTGCAGACAATGTGGGACCATCTTTTGCCTGCAGAGCAGCGAGACCTGGCAGTACAGCTACAGGTTTTGGCAGCCCAATGTGAAGGGGCACCTGTACCATTAGTTCTGAACTCTGGCATTGTCATACCTCCAGCAAACCTCACAAACTTACCACAGATACGGTAACATTACTTCATTATTTTCAATACACACATTTCTCTCCTTACTACTACATATTGCAGGGCAGAGAAAATGTTTAATATTACACCCTTTTTTTGTAACTGTCCATCTTTGTTCTCTTCTTCTTCTTCTTCTTAGATGGCACTACATTCCATTGTGAACCTTGTCTTCCTTAATGGACTTCTCCCAGTCAGCTCTGTTTGTGATGTCTCTTTCCAGTTTTTAATTTTGCATTTATTAATATGTGTATGCAGTTCCACCATCCTTTTTTTTTGCTTTGTTTTTTTAGGCTACAACTATTTTTATCTTTTATTTTCTTATTCTGCAATATATTAATTGTTCATTCTTGTTGTGTTGAGTGACACGTCAACTATACTGGTAGTGTAGCACTGAATGAGAAATAACATGAGAATTACAGATGCTCAGGAAGAGCAATGTGAAAGGAAGTAGTCTTGACCCGTTACAAGGTACTTACATCAGAATATATATACAGAGGGACTGAGGAAAAGTGTTAAAATCTGCAGGTGGTATCAACACTGACATTGAACTAGGTGTCTTCCAAATATGAAGTGATTCTTGGTTTTTGTCATATTTAATCAACTGTCAGTAGACAAACTAGTGTACTTTCTTCAACACTTATCGAATACTGTGCTGGTAAGTTTATGTTTTATAATACCATATCTTATTTTCTGTTATTTTGTTTATTACAGGAGTTTTGTACTGCAAAACTTGGAGCCTCAACTACGACCTCAGAAGATTGAGAAAATGAAGGAGGAATCAGGACCATTTTTGTTCACTCCAATTCATTTTGGCTCCTTGGAAAGAAAGAATGTTGTGACAAGCAGTAAAATGGGTATTGCTTTTTAATTATACATGTCCATGTTTTCTGTAATCTGTATTGGATTACCTGGTTAGATATTATGGTTACAAAGAACAGTCACAATTTGTATCCCTTTGGCACATAATTTTATCATATACATTCAGTTTTCTTTCACAGTAGCTTTAAGTGTTCATTCTTTTCTCCACCAAAGCAGAAGAGGAACATGCCTGTGTATTCTCAATGGAACACTGATAGAGGAACAGAATTTGTGGGTGTTGTTTGTTGTTTATACAGCAGTGACTATTAAAAGATCTTTCATCTTATATGTGATGATAGATACTAGCATTTCAAAGGAATGTGCTGCCTGACTTCTGCTCTGAAGATAAAGGCAGCATTTACCTTCAGAATGTTGATACTTATCTACTACATCACAGAAGAAAATAATATTCATAGATATTTAAGAACAAGATGCTGAGGAGAATATCCATGAGAGATGAAGCAATAGAATAAAGCAGTAAATCATGTGAAAAAACTCTTCACAGTCTGTAGTTGTCTAAGAGTTAGGATTTTAAAATCTCTAAGAATTACATAGGCATCATGTGTAGCATGCATGTGGAAAATGGAAATGCATTTTTTTGTGGGGGTGAAGCAGGGGAATCTCCAAGGAGGAGACTAATCAGGAGCAGTAAAGCAAGGTGTGACAATCAATGGATCTTGGATAAATAAGTTGTGAAGAATACAGTCAAGACATGCCTTCTTTGCAGTAAAAAGTTGTACAAATTCTGTAAGATTGTAATAAATGACAGATGATAACTGGTCACTCTCATTGCAACAGTATTTGTGAATTCATGATGTTGTGCATGTGAAGGTTGAAAATATAGCAGTGTATCACTTTTATTAGCCGACTAAATGCGCTAATTTATACAAAACTTAGGGGTTAAAATCTATGCTGTATAAAAGTTTAAAAGACACAAAATTAAAAATCACTCCAACATGTTTCAGATCATATGCAATCCATCATCAGGGAGTATGGAGCTGTGCCTGACTGAAATTATTCATAGTGGTTCACAGATGTTTGTCGTGTGCTTGGTCGGTGTTTGGCAGCGTAATTTTGAACCAGTGGTGTGTGTGTATGTGTGTGTGTGTGTGTGCGCGCCCGGTCCGACGGACTGTACATACACACACACCACTGGTTCAAAATTACGCTGCCAAACACGGACTAAGCACACGACAAACATCTGTGAACCACTACGAATAATTTCAGTCAGGTACAGCTCTATACTCCCTGATGATGGATC
>Ga0209737_10002170_pt1 | contig 13801 bp, 11 predicted proteins | sample TergutCu122P3_FD_187284 | JGI IMG/M metagenome (GOLD analysis project Ga0209737, IMG submission 187284) | Cubitermes ugandensis P3 segment gut microbial communities from Kakamega Forest, Kenya - Cu122 P3 (SPAdes) (version 2) | ecosystem: Host-associated > Arthropoda: Insects > Digestive system... | reverse complement strand
ATTGATATGAAACATGAGGTTTTGAAAATAATTCCAATGTACAATTTTCATGTTATGGGGGTAGATATTGCTACGATGACAATGTACGAGAATGCATTAAAAACTACCAAAGAAACTTTGGAAAAATTGGATAAAGTATTGAACTAAAATGAAAACAGTATTGGTGCTTCGTTTTTCCGCGATGGGCGATGTGGCAATAGCCGCTTCGGTAATGCAAGAAATAGCCGCGCAAAACCCTGATACTCGGTTTGTTTTTGCCACACGCGGTTTTTTTGCTCCTTTTTTTGAAAATATTTCTAATTTGGAGGTGTTTCCGGTGGACTTTGTGAAAGAAGTTAAAGGAGTTAAAGAAGTTAGAGGAGTTAAAAGGGTTTGGGATATTTATAAAGAGGTTAGTAATAAGTACAAGATTGATGCTATTGCGGATTTGCACGATGTGTTGAGGACGAAAATTCTAAAATTCCTCTTTCGTGTTTCATTAAAAAATGTTAAAATTGCTACGATTAATAAAGGGAGAAAAGAGAAGAGAAAATTGTGTAAACCGAACTATCACAATAAAAAGCTTTTAGTAACGACTTGGCAGAGATATACGGAGGTTTTTCAACAAATAAAATTAAAAGCAGAAATAAAACCTGTTTCCATTCTATTTTACCTTGAAAAAGTGAAGAAAATCGGGGTTTCTCCGTTTTCTCAACATACAGGGAAACAATATCCGCCCGAATTAATGGAAAAAGTGTTGGAAATGCTTAACCCAAACTATGAAATCTATCTCTTTGGCGGCGGAAAAGAAGAGCGGGAACAATGCGAAAATTGGGGAAATAAATTTACTAATGTTCATTCATTAATAGGTAAAAAAACTTTGGCTGAGGAACTTGCATTTATTTCAACGTTAGATGTGATGTTAACTATGGACTCAGCGGGAATGCACTTGGCATCGCTTTGTTGTATTCCGTGTATTTCTATTTGGGGCACCACCCATCCTTATGCGGGGTTTGTGGGGTTTGGACAAGAAAACAATCCGCAAATTCAGTTAGATTTACCCTGCCGACCGTGTTCTGTGTATGGCAAAAAACCTTGCCGTTTTAAAGATTACAGATGTTTGTATGGAATTTCGCCGGAAATGATTGTTAGAGAATTTAATATTTAAGATTTAAAATTTAATAAGTTACATCTCGCGCTGAAAGCGCAAAAAATGATAGCCCAATGCATCGCGTTGGGTAGAAAATGTACCGAAATACAATTCGCACTGAAAGTGCAGCATATTCTAATGTTTCGCGTACAACCTTTTTCTGAAATATAAATCAATTAAACTGAAAACGAAAATTATAGAAATTATGACAATGTAGATTTTTGAAGGAATTTCAAAACTGATTGTTAATGTTGGGATTTTGAAATCGGTGTAAAAAAATAAATAAACTGCAACGAAAACCAAGGCGAAAATTATCAACAGAGAGTAACCCATTATTTCCAATATCTTTAATTTTTTCTCCTTTTTGTGCACTTTTTCGTGAACGATGTGCATAATTCTTGATGCCAACTCTGAGGATGGCTCTTCTTTTTGACTATCTTTTAACACGCTGTAAAACAGGTTTTTTTCATTTTCATTCATAACGGAGGATGTTATATAATTTTTTTCGTATTCTAAAAAGTTTAACTTTCACATTTGTAGCAGTTTGTGAAGTTATAAACGCAATTTCATCTATTGTTTTTTGTTCATAATAATGAAAAAGGATAATTGCATACTCATCTTTTGACAGCGTTTGCAAGGCATTATCCAATTTTTGGTACCGAAGTTCTGTTTCTTGTTGCGCATAAAAATCATCAATCTCAACCACTTCTTCCTCTGACACTGTTTCATCATCAAAATGAGAAAAAACCACTCTTCTCTTTTTCAACTCATTAATAATTAAGTTGTAAGCAATCCGATACAACCACGTTAGAAACTGTGATTTTTGTTGGAAACTCCTTATTTTTTCAAATCCTTTTACAAAAGCATCTTGCGTTAAATCTTCAGCCAGTTCGCGCTCTTTAGTCATCTGGAATGCCAATTGAAAAATATCTTTGTTATATTTTGTTACAAAATGAGAATACAAATCTGTTTCTCCCTCAATGATACGTTCAATAAGCGCAAACTCTTCTTCTTTCATATTTTATTTGACACAGAAACTATATTTTGGTTACAATTTGTAACCTTTTTTCTCTTTTTGTGTCAAACAAGCAAAAATAAACATTAATTATTCACTTAAACAAATTATTATTATGGACGCAGTTTTTATCGTTGGAATTGTTTTTTTCAGTTTCTACAAAATTATTGAATTATTTGTGCGCCAAAAAGAGCGCAAACTCATGATTACAAAAATGAGTGAAATCTCTCCCGAAATGTTGCAATCGAATGTTAATTCTCTGCAATTGGCAGCAAACAACAACTATTCGGGCAATCAATTTACCATGCTTCGTTTGGGCGGACTGGCACTGGGGATTGGCGCAGGTTGGTTTTTCGGTTGGGTAATAAACATGTGCCAACTAAATTATGATTTATTAAAAGGGGAAATTTTTACCAAATACGACATACAGGATATGATGAATTCCACGTTTATTGCCACTATTGCGTTTGGTGTTGGTATATCGTTAATCATTGTTTACCTGATTGAGCGTAACACGCTACGAAAATCAAAGTAAAAATTTTCAATATCATTTTCTGTTGTATCCCACGAAGTTACCAATCTAATTTCGTGGGTTTTCTCATTCCAAACATAGAAAAAATGGTGCTTCAACATTTCGTTTATGAGGGTGGGAGTAAATTTTACCAGAATAATGTTGACTTCTGTGGGTTGCGTAAATTCAAAGTCTCCCGCTTCTGCAATTTTGCTTCTTAGTAATTGCGCCATTTTGTTGGCATGCAGTGCATTGGAAAGCCACAAATCTTGTTCAAAGTAGGCTAAAAACTGTGCGGAACTAAAACGCATTTTTGAAAACAATTGCGTGGACTGTTTTCGGATATATTTCATATTGTCGGCTAATTCCGGACGGAACGTAATGACCGACTCGCCCATAAGCAGTCCGTTTTTCGTGCTCCCGAAACTGAGAATATCCACGCTGCAATCCGCTGTTATCTCTTTCAACGAGCATTGTAAAGCAGCGGCGGCATTAGCCAACCGCGCACCATCAATATGCAGATACATTTTGTGTTGATGTAAAAAATGAGACAATTGCTTAATTTCTTCCGGTTTGTAAACAGTTCCCAATTCGGTGGCTTGTGAAATATACAACACTTTGGGCTGTGAATGGTGCTCAAAACCAAAAGCATCCAAAAACGGCTCAAGCATCTCAACCGTAATTTTTCCATCTTTTGTCGGGATGGCTTTCAGTGCGGCACCGGTAAGAAATTCGGGTGCGCCACATTCATCCACGAAAATGTGGGCAGTATCTGGACATAAAATGGCATTAAAAGGCTGTGTGCAAGCGCGTAGCGCACAAATATTGGCACCTGTTCCATTAAAAGTGGGAAAAATCGTAGCCTCTTTTCCGAAAATTTTCTCTATTTTTTTTTGTAATTTTTCGGAATATTCATCTTCGCCATACGCGCAAGCATGGTCAATATTGGCTGACTCAATAGCCTTTAGTACGGCAGGATGTACACCGGAGTGATTGTCGCTTCCAAAACTTCTCATCGTAACATTTTTTTGGCAAAATTAACAAATTTGTTAAATGGTTTATAAAATTGTATCTTTGCGGCGTCGTTTTATTTATTATAAATTGCACAACTATTTATGAAAGTTTACCACGGTAGTTTTATTGCCGTTGAAAAACCAAGAGTATTAAAAAGCAAATTTCCAAAGGATTTTGGTGATGGTTTTTATTGTACTGAATTACTTGAACAGGCTATTCGATGGGCAAATCGTTACGATAATGCTGTGGTTACCACTTATGAATATCAACCTGTTGATACCCTGAATATTCTTGTTTTTTCTGAAATGACAGAAGAATGGTTAGATTTTATTGTAAATTGTCGTTCAGGCAAAACACATAACAACGATATTGTAATAGGTGCAATGGCTAATGACCAGATTTACAATTATATATCTGATTATATAGACGGCGTGATTACTCGTGAGCAATTTTGGATATTGGCAAAATTTAAACACCCAACGCATCAAATCTGCTTTTGTAATGAAAATGCTCTGAAATCATTGGAATATATTGGTACTAACATAATTAAGTGATAATGGAAGGTCGAGAAGATAAACTTGCAAACAATCTGTTTTTTCTTTGCTCTTTGATAGAATATATAAGCAGAAAAACGAATAATCATAGAAATGTTATTGTAAATGCCATAGGAAAACCCCATTTGCATCATATTTTAGAAATGGCTGATGTGTATCATAGTGAGAATATTGATAAAGTAACTTTCGATATCATTGATAAATTTAACATTGAAAATGGTGTTTTTGATAATATTTCTGATGCAAAATACTCAATACCAACACATTGGGACATTGGAAAAGTCTATAAACGTTTGATTATTAGTGTAAGTCAAAAAGATAACAAGCCATTAATCGACACGCTTACTGAAGTTTACAATTCCTGGCTTTCCCGTAAAATAGAGGATTTTAATGGAAGTCTTTACTATGAAAGTCCTGATTATCTGTATTATTCTTATATGAAAGGCGACAATTTGTAGAGATACTATTTTTTCATAAATCTAACATTTTTTTTTAATGAAAATCAATATCATTACGCTGGGTTGTTCTAAAAATACGGTAGATTCGGAAGTGCTTGCCGCAAAGTGGAAAGAAAAGGGACACGAAATAGTTTTTGAAAGTTCAAAAAAGTCTGATATTGTTGTCATTAACACCTGTAGTTTTATCCACGATGCCAAAGAGGAATCTATTGAAGAGATTTTTGCCCACATTGCCAGAAAACAGCGGGGCGAAGTGAAGAAAGTGTTTGTGGTGGGTTGTTTGGCGCAACGTTATAAAGAAGAATTGCAAGAAACCATTCCCGAAGCAGATGGAATTTTCAGTTTTTCGGAACTGCATAAACTGTTGGAAGAAAAAGAGTTTGATTTATTGAAATCTCCGAAAAGAGTAATTTCTACTCCTAAACATTACGCCTACTTAAAAATTTCGGAAGGATGTGATAGAGAGTGTTCTTTTTGTGCCATTCCGCTCATTCGCGGAAAACAGCTCTCAAAACCCATTGAGATGATTGTGCAGGAAGCAGAAATGCTGGCGCAACAGGGTGTTAAGGAACTGTTGCTGATTGCTCAGGATTTAACGTACTATGGAATAGATATTTCCCAACAAAGAATGTTATCCAAATTAATGCGCAAGCTGGATGAAATAAAAGGTTTGGAATGGATTCGGTTGCATTATGCCTACCCGATGGGATTTCCCTACGATATTTTGGAGGTAATGAATGAATATTCGGTTTTTTGTCGCTATTTGGATATTCCGTTGCAGCATATCAGCGATGTGGTGTTGAAAAGTATGAAGCGGGGAAGCAGTAAACAGCAGATTTACAGATTTTTGGAAACTATTCGCAACAATGTTCCCGGAATTGCCCTGCGCACTACTTTAATCTCCGGCTATCCTGTGGAGACCCGAAACGAACACCGAGAGTTGATTGAGTTTGTGAAAGAATTCCGATTTGAGCGGTTAGGGGTTTTTGCCTATTCCCCCGAAGAGGGAACTGCTGCTTACGAACTTGGCGACCCCGTGAAAACCAAAGAGAAAAACCACCGCGTAAGAGAGATTATGGAATTGCAGGAAACCATTTCTTTGCAGCACAATCGGGAAAAAGTGGGGAAAGTGCTGCGGGTATTGATTGACAGAAAAGAGGGGGAATATTATGTGGGACGCACCGAGTTTGATTCGCCCGAAGTGGATAATCTGGTATTTGTGAATGCAACCAAACCACTGAATATCGGGGAGTTTTATCCGGTAATTATTAAACAGGCGGAGCCGTATGATTTATACGGGGATTTATAAACTATTACCCTCTGAGAATGTTATACAAATTGCAAGATATTAAACGCAAAGGCGCAGAGGATAGTCGCAAAGGACGCAAGGTCTTCTTTCTCCTAATTTGTTTGTTCATAATTACTTCTTGTGGTAAGAGATTTACTGTTGAACACTATGCTACGGGTAAAGCAGGGGAAGTGATTCTGATTTTAGATAGCAAACACACTTCAGATTTTGTTAGAAATTATATTGAAAAAACATTAATGCAACCTCAGCCTGCGCTTAATCAAATAGAGCCGATGTTTGACATATTGAGGTTGGAAAATAAAGACTTAAATGCACATTTTCAAAGACATAGAAATATTATTCGATTAGAAGTTGACAGCAATTACGATTCATATTCAATTAATTTTGAAGAAAATGTGTGGGCAAAACCGCAAGTGCATATCTATTTTAGGGGTAATTCTATGGATAGTTTGTTGCTATTGTTCCAACAAAATGAAAATGAAATAATTAACAGACTTTACGAGAACGATTTAAGAAGAGTAATATCTTATGCGTCAGATAATAATGATGCGAGTATTGAAAAGAGAATCAAAGAAAAATTTGGAGTAACTATTACTGTTCCAAAAAATTACAAAATTGCTATAGAGGAAGAGGATTTTATGTGGCTTCGTTTTAAAACTGCAAGAAACGACAGATTTATAATGATTTACAGAGTCAGTGGTAATGATTTATCACGAGAATCTTTAATTACTGCGCGGAATATGAAAACCAAAGCCTATATTCCGGGGGCAGTTGTGGGCGCATATCCCATTGTTGCAAAAATAGAACCATTCCCATTATATACTGAAAATGTGTGTGTTGGAACAAAAACAGGCGCAGAATTACGCGGACTTTGGGAAACTGTGGGCGATAAAATGGGTGGTCCATTTTACCACTTTTCTTTCATTGATAGCAATTCCAATCAAACCATCTCTGTGGATGGCTTTGTGTATGCACCCACCGAAGATAAACGCAACTACCTTCGCGAAGTAGAAGCGATTGTAAAAACAGTGAGATAAATATTAAATATTAAATTTTAAATATTAAATATCAGTACTTTGCGATTTTTAAACAAACTCCTGAAATTTGTAAAAAATATATTCCGTTCGGTTGTTCGGAAATATCAATAAATGCAGCATCTAATTTTCCGGTTTTGATTTTTTGCCCCATCGAATTAAATATATCATAATGAGCAGCATTATTGAAATCAGTATTATTACTAACAATCCGAAATTGCCCTTGGTTTGGGTTTGGGGCGATGAAAATGGTTCTATTGTTTTTTTTTTCAGGGATGATGTTAACCTCTTGAATATGAACACCGTGTAGGGTAATATTATCAAACCGGTTATTACCCGATGCCCCTTTACATCCGAGTAAAGTTAACCGAAGGAAAACAATATCCTTGTTATCCAATTCATCTATTGTTCTTAAATCTAAGGTGGTAAGCACAAAATTTCCGTCAACATTCGGGCAGGTAGCGGTATTCTCAATCAAAAAATAGTACTCGCCGTCTAAACTCCATTCCCATTGATGTTTATCAAACCCTGTTGCTGTTTTGCGCACGGCCATACTTAGTGATAAATTGAAATAACCTTTAGTGGGAAATTTTAAGACTACCGATTTTCCATTTGCGGTTGTATTAGCAAAAGCGATAGCGCTTCCCGCCTTGGGCGAAGTACGCGGGTCGCCCACTGTAGTTCCGCTAAAAGCATCCAACTCGGTTCCCGATGATGCACACAGAAAATTACTTGACCCGAAAGTTCCATCGCAATACAAATCCGCCTCCGAAACAGTGTCTAACAGATGATAATCGGCAGCAATGACTTTCGGGGTGTTCGGTTTGCCTTGTAGATTATCGAAAGTCCACGCCAGCAAAGGTTTCTGCTCAACCAAGTAGGGATATTTAAAAGTTAAAACAGTATCGTTCAAAAAAGCCATATTATTTCCCAACAAATGTTTCACAGTTAATTGATAGGTAGCATTTTGGGAAAACAATCCCGCGATATGTACTACTAAAGTGTCATTTTCGCAATGCAAGGAAGAAATAGAAACAGTTTCTTTGATGGTGTAATTCAAAGGATTAGTAATTGTCCAAATAACCATCGGTTTGGTAAAAGTCATTTTCAAAGTACGGTTATCGGTAAGTTCAAACCATTTAACTTTTGGTTTTTCGGGAGGCAGTTCAACTGTAACTTGCACAGGATAAATAGAATCGTTTCCCCAAATTTTTTCTACCCACTCCGGATGGTCTATAAACGGGTTTCTATTTTTTTGCACCGCATAGATATTCTTGTTTCTGTCTCTCTCTTTTTGACTTACGGGGTCAGCCTGATGCCATTCCATCAACATTTTCAGTGCCCAGGGTTGCAGTTGGGATTTTTCAGTCATAGGGGAGGGGTTTTGAAATCCGTTATCTTCAAACATATAGCGAGTTGCCATATAGAAGAAAGAGCGGGCAATATCCCCTTTAAATTCGTCAATAGGTTCAAAACATTTATCATTGGGCGCACCGGAGTAGATGTTTTTCCCTAATTTTGAACCATTTGAAAAAGTAGTTTCGGCATTACCCACAATTCCGTAGGGATTATTGCTCCTTTTCGTATTTATCCAGCCATCCACAGGGTAGAGATGAAAGATATCGGAATAGGGCGCACCTTGTCCGCCCCCAAACCAACTTTGGCAAAAAGAGTGTTCGCGGGCATAACAAACTCCTTCTTTATCCCCAATGTTGATACATTGTCCTGTCTTATAGTCATATTCGTAAAGAGGCATCCCTTGCGGATTATCGGAATAGATATCCCAAATTTTGCCGTTTGGTTTAGTATCCGTATATTGATAGTATATCCAAACTTCCGGGTAAGTAATCGTTCTGTGATTATTAATAATTTGATTTAATGCAATTTGAAGTTCTTTTCCCTTTTTTCCGTTTGCTGCATTGTAATACCCCGAAGGTATTTGTGCAAAAACTTGCCCAAAAAATGCAAAACAGACACAGAAAAATGTAAAAACTACTCTTTTCATTGTTTTTTGTGAAAAATAATTCTGCGCAAAAATAGTTTTTTTATGATTAGAGATTAATGGGTAACGATTAATATTTTTTCCTTTTTTTGCATCATAAATTTTACAGTATGAAAATCTTCATTAAAACACTTTGTTTAGTAACCATTTTATTCTTTTTCTTGTCTATCAATCAATTGTTTGCACAGAAAAAGATGACCTTGCAAGCCTGCATTGATTATGCCCTAGAAAACAGTTATGAGATAAAACAGAGAATGTTGGAAAAAGAATTGAAAAATATTCAGTTGCAAGCCACCAAAACAGGAATTGCCCCCTCTTTAGGCGCTAATGTTTCTCAATCTTTCGACTTAGGGCGGTCACAACAGGCAGACAATTTAAAGATTAATGCTTCCCAAGCGATAACAAATTTTGGAGTAGGACTGAATATGGATTTGTTTCAGGGGTTGCGTACTTATCATCAAATAAAATCTGACAAATTGAATCTGGAAGCCACTTTATTTGATATTGAGAGTGCTAAAGAGAGTATTGAACTTGCGGTTACTGCGTATTATCTACAAATATTAGTCAATAAAGAGATGCTGGAGGCACTTAAAATACAAGTGCAATTATCTCAGGAACAGGTAAACAGGATAGAAATTTTGGTGAAAAACGGCAAAAGTTCCGATGCAGAATTGTATGCAGCAAAATCTACTTTGGCAAATGATCAACTTTCTGTGGTGGAAGCCAATAATGCAGTTCGGCTATCTATTTTAGACTTATCCCAATTGATGAATTATCCGGATGTTAACCATTTCGATATCGAAAATGAAATAGACAGTAATATTGATGTCGTTTTGAATAAAAATATTGACGTAAATGCTGTGAAAGATATTGCCTTGAGTAGCCGTCCTGCTATTAATGCGGCACAAACCCGCATTGAATTGATGAAACGCAGCATAAGTATTGCCCGTTCGGGTTGGTATCCTTCTCTCAGTTTTTCTGCAAATCTTGGATCAGGTTATTACTATATATTCAATGAACCAGATAACATCACTTTTGGAAAACAATTTAAGAATCTTGCCAATGAATCAATTGGACTCTCTTTACGAATTCCAATTTTCGATAAATTATCTACTCATTATGCTGTGAAGCAGCAAAAAAATAGTTTAAAAAGAGAGGAATTTCAGTTGGAAGAGAGCAAAAGAAAAATAATTAAGGATATTGAGCAGGCTTATACCAGTGCGGTGGCATCTAAGGAGAAATATTTGGCTTCGCAGGTGGCATACACTGCATCGTTGGTGGCGTTTCAGTATGAGGAGGTAAAATACAATGCCGGTTCTTCCACCAATTATGAGTATAACGAGGCTAAGAACAAATACTTACGCGCCCAATCCAATCTTATTCAAGCCAAATTCGATTATTTGTTCAGGGTAAAGATTTTAGAGTTTTACGGTAGGTAGTAAGGGAAGGTGCGCCCGTTATTCCGAACAAAGTGAGGGATTTCGAAAAAAATCCTATAAAAAAATTACACTTTTTTTTTCTTTAATATATATATTAAAGTATTTTACTATTTTTGCTGCCATCAATAACAAAACGAAAATTTATGAGGCGATTTTTACTTTTTCAAATAGCCATTTTATTTTTAGGGATTACATCCCTTAATGCCCAAAACACAGACGGAACAGATTTTTGGTTAACGTTCGGGAAAAATTCGACTGCAACAGCAACAACATCTGACCTTGAATTGCAAATTAGGGTGGTTAGCAGGGATGCTCCCTTAACCACAGTAACAATTACTTTTACCGAATTAAACTCAACTGTAACCTATACCTTGGGACCTCGACAAGAAAAAACACATACACTTACAGGAAACGTAACGAATCCAGCCCAAAAGGGTGCTTCGTATAATACATCTACGGGAGTATCCAATAAAAGTATTTTTATTCACAGCGATCATCCCATTACTGCTTATGCTAAGAATACTACTTATGCCTCTACCGATGCAACTAATATTTTGCCGGTAACTGCTCTGGGAAAAGAATATTACCAGATTTCTTACACCCGCACGGAAAATTACGATGATGCTTTTGCTGTTATAGCAACTGAGGATAACACTAAGGTGTATTACGACAACAATCTAACTCCCGTCGCTACTATAAACACAGGGCAGGTTTACTACAGAACCTCGACCTCTGATATGACTGGTAAACACATAACTGCTGATAAAAATGTGGCTTTTTTTGCATTAAATCAACGCGTACTCATTCCTATGGTTACAGGTAATAACGGACGGGATAATCTATATCAACAATTAGCTCCTGTGAATACATGGGGGCACAACTTTTTTGTTCCGGTTTCACATCTTGCAAAAGACAGAGTACGTATCGTTGCCTCAGTGAACGGCACTAATATAACGCAAACAGGAGGTACAATAAAATCTGCAACGGGTTCTCAAATGAGCCTTTCAAATCTACAGGCAGGACAGTTTGTTGAACTTGAGATACTTTTAGGCGACAATGGATGCTATATTCAGGCTGATGAACCAGTAGGGGTTTGTGCTTATCTTACTTGTGAATCGTATAACGGTTTTAGTACTTCAGATCCCGCTCAATGCTGGCTTCCCTCAATAGAACAATCTGCAAAACAAGCTTTAGTGGCTCCTTTTTCTATGAATAATTCTACAGCCACTCATTATGCATTGTTGGTCGCTCCTGATTCAGCCAAAAATGATATTATGGTTACTATTGGAACAAACGCCCCTGTACCTTTAACAGGTACTTGGAAAGTTAACAATAATCCACTCCCGGGCATGGTGCCTATGGCATTTTACACTTATCCGTTAACAAATCTCTCAACATCATACATATTCTCGAATAAAAAAGCAGGAATTTTCGTTTTGGGTTATGGTGCTGCTTATGCAGAATCTTATTACTATTTGGGCTACTCCTCCATGCGCAAATTAGATGCTTATTTTATTGCAAATAAAATTCACTACATGGATTTGCAAAATGATTTAATTTGTGATAATGAAGTTGAACTTGTTGCGAAATTGAAAGATGTTCTTCATATCAAATGGTATTTTAATAGTGCACATCAACCTCTCCTCGACGATGTTGACTCATTAGTACATAAATTCGACCCAGGAACAGTTTCTGTTAAAATGTGGGTAGAATTTGCCGACGGAACTTTTGATGATAATATTATCGGCAACCTCAACATCGGTGCAAATCTCCACGCGAAACCTAATGACCCCGCCTTTGGTTCCGTTTATGTAACAGACACTTGCGTGTTTAAAGGAGAGCAGGTTACATTCACTGCCACTGCCGCCCCAACCTACATCATTGACCACTGGGAAAAGAAGTTTGGCGGTATTACTACAACAGTAGCAGGCGAGGTTGTTACTTATACGCATACTGCAAACAACAACGATACTATAGTGGCCGTCTTCCGCCTAAATACCGTAGATATTACAGTAAATGTGAGCCCCACGGTTAATCCGGTGGCTGGTACAGCAACAGTTCTTGGCGGCTCAGGACCAAACGGAAATACATTCGAAATCGGAGAGCAGTGCTACCTCGTAGCCACCGAAACAAACCCCTGCTACTACTTTGTGAACTGGACAGAGGGCTCTACAGTGCTTAGTTCATCCCCAACTTATGATTTTACCGTTGAAGGCGCAAAAACTATAACTGCAAACTTTCAAATTTACCAATATTCAATATCTGCCTCTGTATTAGGGGGTATAGGTGGAACTATATTTGGTGGTACCACTTATAATGCCACTGTCAATTGCGGTTCTAATGCTAACCTTGTGGCAACCCCCGCTGAGGGATTCCACTTCGTAGAATGGTTGGAGAAAGGAACTAAAATTGCAAATGCAGCCGCCTCTTATACTTTCCAAGTGGACAGCACCCGCATTTTAGTAGCAGTTTTTGATACAAACACTTACAACATCGTTGTTTCTCCCAATGTTGCTGGTTACGGCACCGTTACCGGCAATATTACCGGTATCAAGCATTTTTCAACGCATACCGTTACTGCGGTTGCTCAGTCGGATAGTTGCGAGTTTGTAAAGTGGACCATAAATGGTGTACAAGTCTCCACGGATCTCGTTTATACCTTTGACATTCTTCCTCCATATTTCACAACCGATAGTTCCACGATTCACTTAGTAGCCAATTTCAAGTTAAAGGATTACACGCTTTCGGTTTCTGAGTTTCCGGACAACACTTGTGGCGGAGCCTTTGGGGGCGGCACGTTTCAGCACGGCTCTATTGCTTCACTTTCTGCGGTACCTGTACCGTGTTTCAGGTTTGATAAGTGGACGTTCAATACTGAGAATGGTGCTGTTTATTCTTACAAGGCAGACACTACGATAGTGGTGAAAGGCAATTTGCATTTGGTAGCGAGTTTTGTTCCTAAGGAATACACGGTTACCGCGCAACCCTCGCCACCTTCTTGGGGCTCTGTTTCGGGGGGGGGCAGTTTTCTCTGTCACGAGCCTTGCACTGTGATTGCCATTCCGGTAACTCCATTGTACAAGTTTTCCCACTGGGAGAACTACGGGGTAAAGATAGACACTGCGGGTGCGACCTATACTTTTTTGGTTAAGGGGGATTACCATTTGGTAGCAGTTTTTGTGGAGGAGAAGGTAATTGTTCACGTGATAGCGGAGCCTGATGATGCGGGGCACGTGGTGTATAGCGATTGCTGGCAGGTTGCGCTGCTGGATTCCTGTAATGTATGGGCAGAGGCAGCGGATTGTTTTACATTTACCAAGTGGGCGTCGCTGGACG
>Ga0209737_10002169_pt1 | contig 13802 bp, 16 predicted proteins | sample TergutCu122P3_FD_187284 | JGI IMG/M metagenome (GOLD analysis project Ga0209737, IMG submission 187284) | Cubitermes ugandensis P3 segment gut microbial communities from Kakamega Forest, Kenya - Cu122 P3 (SPAdes) (version 2) | ecosystem: Host-associated > Arthropoda: Insects > Digestive system... | reverse complement strand
GTTTTCGTATTGCTTTGATTGCACCGGGCCGCCGTAACTTGAGAGTTGAATGTCCATTTGATCCGCCATTTTCAGCGAGTTTTTATGTAGAAAAAAATGATCGCATCGTTTTGCGTGGAGATTGTTCATCGCAGGGGGGAGGTGGCACGGCGGGCCGCCATTCGCAGGGTAGCGGGAATGCCCCTGTTCTATCGTTCAGCAAAACCGGGGCCGATATACCGCAGTTGTCAATTCATGAAATGGGTGATGCGGTTATAAAAATAAATGGTAGAAAGATTGGTTCCGATGGGGTCATGGGGGTGGATCGAATGATAACAATCCAGCCCGGAAATCATACCTTGGAGGTGGAGTATCCGGGGGAGGCGCCATTCAGGGCTAGTTTCTATATTGAGGCGGGTGAACGGGCGACATTGCGCGGAAAACTGCCTCAAGGCAAGTTGGAAGGAGGCTGAAATGCTTGAAATCCACACTCTTACTTACAACGGCCAGATGCCTGTTGCACCAATTACGGGAACAATTTCAGGAAACGAGGGCACAATAGGCCGGGCTATGGGCAATACCATCGTCCTTCCGGATCCGTTCAATATGGTATCGCGCCAGCATTTGCGGTTCAGCCTGCAACCTGATGAAGCGTACAAAGTCGTCAATGTCAGCGATGAAAACGTAGTGTTCGTCAACGAAAAAGAGCTTAGATCCGGTATGGAGTTTTTGCTTGAGGATTGCGACAAGATCAGCGTTGCCGGTTATGTGCTGGAAGTACGTTATCTTAAGCGAGACACGGCAAACTCATTACCAGTATCCACCGTCGGAGCGCCGAGGATTAAAAAAATGAGCAATGATTTTCTTATGTCGCTGTCCGAATGCGACACTGAAACAGGTTTTGCTTCTGAAATACCGGAAGAAACCAGGCGGGAGAATGACGACCTGCTCGACTCGCTCATGCAGCAGGAGAGTAAGCCCATTCAAGGTGATCCGACTAAAATGTTCAAAAAACACACTGTTGAGCTTAGCAGTCTCGACAGTAAGAACGATGGACTCATCAATGCTATGGGCGGCGCTGGCACACAGCTTCATGAGTTGCTGCGTGATCCGTTATCTGGCTCAGTGCAGCAATTTCATCGCGATGATTTCAATGATCCATTGAGATCAATGGAGTCCGAAAGCGGAGATTCTTTTGTTGATGTTTTTCAGGTGAACAATAAGGTTGACGTGAACATAAATTCGATTCATATCAATGTCGCGAACGGCTCTGAGCTTGGCGGATTGTTCCATTTACCAAGCTCAGATTTATCGTCTGTCCTTCATTCGGCTACGGAAGCACAGGCAAGTGATTTTGGTAAACGGGCTCAGAAAACACTCGTTGAAAATGCTCCTGTAAGCGATAAAAATCCCTCGGGAGAAATAGCGGATATTGACCAATTCATCTCGGGTTTTTTGGTGCCGCCTCCTTCTGCGCGAGATGATGCGCCCTTGCAGCCCGCCGTTGTTTCAGCTCAGGAAGAGCAACACCAGATCTCCAAAATAATGGTAGAAAGTGTTGATAGTGCTCGGTTGCCTGTACTGACGGACGTCTGCATTTCTGAGGACACGGAGAATGTCCCGCCAATGGCGGACAGTCTTCGCAAGTCTATTTTGGATGAGATCAATAATCTGGAGACCAAGGTTTCACAGGAAGAGGCGGAAAAGCTTTATCAGGCGTTTATTGAGGGGCTTGGTGTCGATATACCCAACCGGACTGCTTTGGATGAAGATTTTATGAATTTGCTTGGTCAGCTTCTTCGGAACTATACGCAAGGGGCTCTGAAGATGATCGCAGATAGGGCACTTATTAAACAGGAAGTACGGGCGGATATTACGGTGATCGCGCCCGATCATAATAATCCGCTCAAGTTTTCGCCTAATAATGAAACAGCAATGTTGTATTTGCTAGGAGAATCTCCTCCGGGATTTATGAAATCCGTTGAGGCAATACAAAATGCTTTTGATGACTTGTGTGCTCACCAGATTGGTCTCGTTTCAGGAGTAAAAACTGCGCTGGCTCATGTTTTAGAGAACTTTGATCCGGCTTCGATTGCTGGTGCCAAGAAACGGAAAGGTTTATTGTATAAAATACTGCCGCTGTGGCGCGATGCCCGGTTGTGGAAGGAATATGTGCGTCATTATAGATTTACTCGCGAAAGCGCCAAGGATCATTTTCACGATTTTTGTGGGTTTGTTTTTCTTAAAGCATATATGGAGGCAGTTTCTCTGGCGGAGTCCGGCAGCGCAAACACGAAGGATGAGAAAAGAGGGTGATTTCCATCTGGGTTGAAAAACGCTGCATCGTTTCAACAAAACGCACGGGAGGTCGAAGGGCATGTTGAGTTCGCATCATTCCTCATGGAGTATGGGCTGGTTTGGGAAGCTGCCTTCAGTAGGTGACTTTGCTGGCAGAGGAATACCACAATCTTTGCAGGGGACTGTCCACGAGTGGACTTCCTCCGGCATGGCTGCGCTTGCGAGAATGTATCCTGGAGAGTGGCGGGACATTTATCTGCTGTCTCCTGTCTGGTATTTTGTGATGAATGCTTCCATTTGGGATAAAAACGCCTTGATGGGCTGCATTGCTCCAAGTTTCGATAGAGTAGGGCGATGCTCGCCGTTGCTGGCATTGCGCTCATTCGATGCGAAGGACATCAACGAGGTTTTGCCTCCCAAGAGTCGTTGGCTATATAAAATTGATACTGTATTACGGCGTATTGTTGCCGAAAAAATCATGGTCGAAAATGTTTTCAATATTCTGGAACAGCAAAATGATATAGAGGCTAATTCGGATAATACTGCAAGTATTCTAAGCGACCTGGGTATTATTGATGGCGTAACTGAAAACCGGTATGGATGGTTTTCATGGCCTGATCTTTCTGTGTTATTTGCCGAACGTGCTGACCGTAGCTTCTGGTGGACGGAGCCGTCTCCAAAACTTCCTCCGAGGCAAATCATACATCGTGGATCGCCCGACGAGAGTTTGTTTTGCCTGCTGGCGGCGAGAGGGTTTTCCAATGGATTATAAAGACAGTGGCAGAAATTATGGCAGTGATTTGTTTGTGCCGGCACTTGTGGATAGGCTTTCGGTACACTCTGGCGGCTCAATGAATCGAAATGCTTTTCGAAAGACAGTGTTGCGAGATTTATCATGGTTGCTGAACTGCACAAACCTGGAAAAGCAGCTACCTATGGAAATTTTTCCTCGGATTAAAAATTCGGTGCTCAACTATGGAATTCCAGCCTTGACAGGTATCCATCTATCCGAATCGGATCTTGATGCTGTGGCGGAAGGTCTCGAGCGAGCGATTGTTTGTTTTGAACCACGGATTCTTGAGAAAACGCTGAAGGTGTCTATTGCGCATGACGCGGAGAAAGATCTTTACAACTACGCCCATTTTCGCATAGAGGCGACTTACTGGTTCGAGCCGTATCCGATAGACATGGTGATACGTGCCCGATGGGATATGGATTCCGGGGGGGTGGAGGTTCAGGAGGACAGGTGACTTTTTAGAGGCGAAGTTTTTCGATTCCACTTTAGGAGGCGGACATGCGGTTCCCAATATTTTCAGTCGCATTGGCGGTGGTTCTTCTTGGATGCACAACGCTTGTTGAAGATGTATCCGAAACTTCAAATTCGACAGAACCAGAAAGCTCTACTAGACCTACTGGAAGAGTCGCAAAGAAATCTTCAGAGCCGAAAGCGGAACGACCTGAAAATAATTTGGTTCGATCTTTACAGAGAGATCCGCATTTGAGTGTCCGCCATAACGATAGCGATGGCACCGTTCTTGTTGTAATTCGGTCAGGAGGCTTGTTTGATAAAGCGGGTGATCTGCTTTCCCCGATGTTTACTCAGATACTTGACCGTATTGCTACAGTGTTGCTTGGGTTCGGCGATTCTGAGATCAGAGTAAGAGGGCATACAGATAGTCATGGGGATCCTCAGTTTAACTTTGAACTTTCGGAAAAACGAGCGGAGACTGTGCGCGCATATCTGGTGAGCAAGGGGCTTGATGGGGCGTCAATCACCAGCGAGGGAAGGGGCTCTCTGGAACCGGTTGCCAGCAATGCAACCCTTGAGGGGCGTGGCGTTAATCGCCGCGTCGATCTTTTGATTCGACTTCGTAACAGCACGCCGTCTAAGCGCTGATTTATTTCTAAAAAGTGTTGACACTTCTATGCACTCAGCACTAGAATGAAGAGGCGGGTTTATGGTAATTGCAGCGAGAGGATGACTTGCAGGCGATGGACGCGATTTTTAACCAAAAGCTTTTCGAGAAGGATATTCTCGTCAATGAAGATCTGGAGTACACCCCGATCTTTGCAGAATTTGCAATGCTCGCTACGCCCCGGGAAGAGCACCAGATCGGGGAACATATCGTGCCTGCGCAGGCCCCGGGATGGGGTGAGGTTTTCAAGATGGGAAGCGCCCTTCTTGAACGAAGCCGGGATTTGCGTGTTCTGATAAAAGTGTGTCATGCTGCTTTGCATCAAAACGGGCTTCCGGCTTTAGCGCAGGGGCTCTCTCTCATGGCGTTTTGGCTTGAGAACAATTGGGACGATTTATACCCGAAACTGCACGTCGAGGGTGATCATGATCCGCTCTTGCGCAGCAATGCCATTGCGGAGATCGCAAATCCGCAAACGCTTGTCCGTTCTCTGCGGCAGGCGATATTTCTTGAGACGCCACTTGGAACAGTAACGGTGTCTGTGGCGGAGCATCTTCTCAACGGAAAGCCGCCAAAGGGCCAGACGTTTGTCTCTTCTCTCGATCAGTTGTCGCGGATGATTGTTGCTGAAAGCGCCAGGAACAAAGAGCGTTTTGCTGCAATTTCCACTGTCCGTTCTTTTTTGAGCGCGATTGGAACTACGGTCAAGAATCGTCTCGAACCGGATTATTGGCCGAATATTGAACTGATCACCGATATCGTTGCTCGCCTGGAACACTTTGTCGTTGCACAGTTGGGAGAAGTCGTTCAGCCCGAGCAGCCCGCACCGGCGGTGTCGCCTGTTTCTTCAGTGGATACGGCAATAAGACACACTGAACCAACCGTTCATGCTCCTTTTGAATCGAACTCGCACGCACAAGCTAACTCGCGCGCACAAGCTATCAGGGCGCTCGCGTCGGCGCGTGAGTATTTTGAGAACAATGAGCCATCGCATCCCGCTCCAATTCTGATTCGACGCGTTGAACGCCTGATCGGTTCGGATTTTATGACGATCATCAAGGAACTTGCGCCGGATGGTTTGCAGCAGTTTCAGACGTTGGCTGGCGATGTGCGGGAGTGAGGTTGTGTGTATCGTTGCAAGGTAACGGCGATTTGTAACTCTTGACAGAGCGAATCGTGTCGGTGATGTTTCAGTACTCTTGGTACTTCTTCATGGGAGGTGGGTTGTGGCTACGCGAAAGGATGTGGCAAAAGGCAACAGCGGTCAGAAGTTTATAGGACGTAATCGTGCGCCTCGTGTCCAGATCGAGTACGACGTCGAGATATATGGCTCTGAAAAGAAGATTCAGCTTCCGTTTGTGATGGGGGTCATGACCGACCTGTCAGGCAAGTCCAAGGACATGCCGCCTCCTGTTGCGGATAGAAAGTTTCTCGAAATAGACATCGACAACTTTGACGAGCGTATGAAGGCCATTAAGCCGCGAGTCGCTTTTGTCGTCGACAACACGTTGACCGGCGAAGGAAAGGTGGCGGTTGATATTACCTTCGACAGTGTGGAGGACTTCAAGCCTGGGGCAATTGCACAGAAAGTGGAGCCTTTGCGCACGCTGTTACAGGCACGAACAGAATTGAACAACCTGCTGACTTACATGGATGGAAAGGCAGGGGCGGAGAATTTGCTTGCCGAGGTTCTGAAAGATCCGGCGTTGCTTAAATCTCTTGCTAGCGCGCCTTCGCAAACGCCTCCTGTTACCGCTGCCGATTCAGACAATAATAGCCAGGGAGATTGACCGTCATGTCCGCAACCAGTGCTCTCACCCCGTCAGCAGCTGCGCTCGCCTTTGAGCAGACGGATTTTACTTCTTTGCTTGAAAAGGAGTTCAAGCCCAAGACTGAGGAGCAGCGTAGCGCAGTCGAAGCGGCTGTTCGTACACTCGCTCAGCAAGCCATTGATTCTGCAATCACTCTTTCCGGCGATGCTTATCGCACCATCGAAGCGATCATTGCAGAGATCGATCGAAAGATGAGCGAACAAATCGATCTGATCATTCACCATGAAGATTTCCAAAAACTGGAATCGGCGTGGCGAGGCTTACATTATCTTGTGAGCAACACAGAAACCGACGAAATGCTCAAAATTCGCTTCATGAACATTTCCAAGAAAGACTTGCATCGAACGCTTCGTCGCCATAAAGGCATAGGTTGGGATCAAAGTCCAATTTTTCGCCGTATATACGAAGAGGAATACGGACAGTTGGGCGGAGCGCCCTATGGTTGTTTGGTCGGCGATTATCATTTCGATCACTCCGCTCCAGACATTGAACTGCTTGGTGAAATGGGAAAAATTTCATCGGCTGCTCATTGTCCGTTCATTGCTGGGGCTGATCCTGGTGTGATGCAAATGAAATCATGGCAAGAGTTGGCAAATCCGCGTGATTTGACCAAGATTTTTGAAAACACGGAGTATGCGCCGTGGCGCAGTTTGCGTGAGTCTGATGACTCGCGCTATATCGGTTTGGCGATGCCGCGGTTTCTTGGCCGCATGCCTTATGGCATTAAAACCAATCCGATCAGTGAGTTCGATTTCGAGGAAAATACTCAAGGTTCGGATCACCAACGCTATCTGTGGGTCAATGCTGCCTATGCAATGGCAGTCAACATCAATCGTAGTTTCAAGTATTACGGTTGGGCCACGTCTATCCGTGGCGTCGAGTCTGGCGGCGTTGTGGAAAACCTGCCGTGCCACACTTTCCCCACCGATGACGGGGGTGTGGACATGAAATGTCCGACTGAGATTGCCATCTCGGATCGACGCGAAGCCGAGTTGGCCAAGAACGGTTTCATGCCGCTTATTCATCGCAAGAACACTGATGCAGCCGTATTCATCGGCGCACAAAGCCTGCAAAAGCCTGCGGAGTACTATGATCCGGATGCTTCGGCAAATGCGAATCTTTCGGCGCGGTTGCCTTATCTTTTCGCTTGCTGTCGCTTCGCTCACTACCTCAAATGTATTGTCCGGGATAAGGTCGGGACATTCAAGGAACGCGAGGAAATCGAGCGTTGGCTCAATGAGTGGATCGTGAATTACGTTGACGGAGATCCTCGCAATTCAAGCCAGGAAACGAAGGCTCGCAAGCCTCTTGCCGCTGCGCAGGTTGTTGTCGAAGAAATTGAGGACAACCCGGGCTACTACAGCGCCAAGTTTTTCCTGCGTCCTCATTATCAGCTTGAAGGTCTTACGATGAGTTTGCGCCTGGTGTCCAAATTGCCCTCAGCCAAGGAGACGAATACGTAGTTTCACAGTTTTGCCCAACAACGAACTCTTGCCTTGCATAGGACGTAGGGATATGAAAGCGTCTGCCTTGATGAATGCCTTGCCGGTCGGTACGAGGCTGAATGAGTTTGAGGTTCGTTCTGTAATCGGAGCGGGGGGGTTTGGTATTGTCTACCTGGCATACGATACGAGGCTTAGTCGAGAGGTCGCGATTAAGGAGTATCTGCCTGCCTCCCTCGCTGTACGGTACGACGGGGTGCAAGTGGTTGCCAAGCCGTCGGCTGAAAAAACATTTGAAAAAGGAATGCAATACTTCGTTAGTGAAGCAAGCATTTTGTCCAGGCTCAGGCATTCTGTATTTGTCGGCGTTCTTCAGTTTATCGAAGCGAATGGTACGGCCTATCTGGTTATGCCTTACTACAGGGGTAAAACGCTTCGCGAAATGCTGGATGAGGGGTATTCAATAAAAAACATGCGAGAGTTGTTGCATGTTTTTTCGCCTTTATTAGACGGCCTATCACAGATTCACGCGATGGATTGTTGTCATCTCGATATTTCGACTGACAATATTCTTATTCTTAAAAACGGATCGCCCGTATTGCTTGATTTCGGTTCTTCTCGTGTTCTTCAAATGGACAAAGAGGATACTTCAACTGTTATCATCAAGCATGGGTTTGCTCCCATTGAGCAGTATTGTAATGGGGATAATGGGCTCACGCTTGGCCCATGGTCTGATATTTATGCGCTTTCCGCAGTGATGAGGTTGCTGATAACCGGGGAAATGCTTCCTTCAGCATGCTCAAGGGCGATGAATGACACTCTCAAGCCTTTGACGGATTCAGGAATAGATCATTTGCCTCACGGCGTATTGAGCGCTATCGATTCCGGGTTGGCGTTGCGACCGGAAGATCGCCCGCAAACCGTGAAGGAGTTTTCCAAAGCACTGAGAAATTCTGAAAAATTTCTGGCTCGTCGCAAAAAGAAGCCATCCAGTGTGCTAGCGCTTGGTAACGCGGACGCCTTGGGTTCCAGCTTGGATGGTTTTTCTAAAAAAACCACCAAAAAACTGAACGATCTTTTTCTGAGTCTACGTACTAAAAAAGCGTCTTTGTGGAAGAGGGTTGCGGCGTTTTCAGTGGATCATGACCATTTTTTAGGTCGGTCTTTTTCTGGAATAAAGTCCTATTTTTCTACCCGTCCAGCCTGGGGAAAGTACGGCGTGGGTATGGCGATGGGCGTGGGGATTTCAGCGCTGCTCGTATTTATCTCTTCTGGCGTGCCGGATCATTCGACGGTTGGAGACGCGTTTTCAAACAAGAATGTCACTGAAGCCAATCATGGAGCAGTAGAGCGAGTGAGCTTGATGTCGCCGCCCATTCAGCCGATCCATTCCGAACTGCTGGAGGATATGATGGCGCAGGAGGATGCTGCAGGTCATTTGGAATATGTTGACGTTCTCGCCAGTCCTGCGGCCGACGAAAGTCCATTCAAGAATGATGCCAGGGTGGTTGAAAAGGTTGTTGTTGATACCCAAAAAACCGATACAGCCCGCAGAACTTCTGCCAGCGCAGCGCCACATGGACAGATCGAGATCACGGTCAAGCCGTGGGGGCATGTCTTGTTTGACGGAAAACTTGTTGGCACGGTTCCGCCGCGCCTTGTATTGAACGCATCAGAAGGCGGGCATACGATCACGGTGAGCAATGAGAGCAGTGAGGTTGTTCTTGATGTGGAGGTGAAGAAAGGTAAGCGGATAAGAATTTTTCATGATTTTTTTGCAGAGACAACGCCTGCGGCCCTGGGTTTTGTCGCGGATGATGCGCTGCTTCGACGGTAGAGCCGGGGTTTCGAGGAGATGATGTGGTAAGTGGTGTCTCCTTGATGTTTCAATCAGCATGACTTGCACGATGGTAAAAGGAACATGTCTCTTACAGCCGAGAACTTGAACCAGGCAATAGATTCAGTGAGTGCCGAAATTCGTCGGGAGCCTCTTGATGCTTCTCATCGCTTCGCGTTGGCACGGCTTGAGCTTGTGCGAGGAAATTTTGAGAAAGCATTGCGTCAGTTGCAGTTGGCCTGCCAATTTAACGCTGAATTGGCTCCTGAAGCACAATTGATTAAAATGCTGGTTTGCGCCGAGCGGGTTCGGGAGGCTGTTTTTGCGGGAAAAATCAGTCCTGATCTCTTGAGTCCGCCTCCTGCGTGGCTCGACAAGATGATTGAGGCAATGCGTCAAACTACGGGTGAACAAGCCGTAGAAATGCGGCAGAGCGCGTTTTCAGACATGCCTGCGTGCAAAGGGTACTATGGAGAAGCCTCTCGATTTGAATGGATTGGAGACGGAGACGATCGCCTCGGTGCAACCGTCGAGCTTATATTGGGGGGGAATTATTATTGGGTTCCATTTGATATGATAGAGAGTCTGCACATTCCTGTGCCAACCGGTGTCGTGGATCTTGTGTGGACATCCGTCAACGTGAAACTGGTCGGGCATCCACGCAAGATAGCTTATATGCCTGCAAGGTACGTTTTTGACGAAAATCTGGAAGAAAAAAGCCATAGTCTTTTGGTCGGTACAGAGACGATTTGGCGAGAATTTTATAGTGGTTTTTGGCAAGGGTATGGACGTAAAACCTGGTTCATAGATGGAGAACCGCTCAGTATATTTGAGACGGGCCAAATATGTATTGAGCGCTAAAAAGCCTCTGAAAAGCCCTGCACCCATCGCTTGTCTTCCGTCGCGTGAATCCTGCGACTTCGCGCAGGATTCACGCGACGCCATCTGGGATTCACCGGGTTTACCTCGTTCCATGTGTTGGTCTATACTGAGGCGGCGAGCTGCTCTGTCGTGCGCAAGCGCGATGTGTTGTTTGAGTGGCGCATCATGAGTTCGGTAAATGGGAGGAGGGTGTAAGGTGTTGAAGAAGGGTTGTCGTGCCAATGCTGCTTCCTGTTTTCTTATTGCGTTTTTTGTTTGGACTCTGTCAGGGTGTGGTGCTATCAGACCCGAGGAGAGACGAGAGCTCCCTGTTCCATTGGAGATTACGCTGGTTGCGGAGGAGCGCGTCAATTTGGCTGCAGGGGGCAGGCCGTCTCCCATCGTCGTAAGGGTGTTTGAGCTTTCGCGTGATTCCCGATTTTTGTCCGCCGACTACTTCGCGTTGATGGGGCAGGAGGGCGTCCCGTTGGATAAGGAGATGCTCACGAGCGAGGAGCACATTCTGCTGCCCGGAGAGGTCAAGATGATACGCAAACGTGCCGCGCTCGAAACCCGGTTTCTGGGGGTCGTTGCGGGGTATCGTGACTTGTCCAGCAGCGTCTGGCGTGCGGTCACGCCTATACCGGAGCCCTACCTCGAGGGACGTGTGTGGACGAAAACGGTATCGCCGACCAAGCACCTGTTTGTGGTGCTGGATGAACGTGGCGTGACAATCCGCGAAAAAACATCCGAATAGCGGCAGCGACGTCCCCCCGGATTTTTGGCCGCTTGAGGGTGGGGGGACGGTGTGGAGTTATCGCATCACACCATGTTCTTCGTTTTTTCAGAGGAATTGTCTTTATTGTTTCGCATGCAGCATGCGTGAGTCTTCGTCTCCCATGAACACCCATTCAGCATATGTCTTAGCCCCGTCGAAATGCGCAAAACGGCCTGAGAACCCGGAAACACGGATCGGTGTTTCCGTGGAACGACTGTATACTCCAAGAATCCCGCCTTGAGGGGCGACTACAGTTCCCCAGTCCGCACGACCTGTCATTGGGTCGGTCTGACCTGCCTAAAAATCAGGCAGAGCAGGTTAAACACCCTGGTCAATTTTCAACGCGCATCAACTACATAAAATGGTCAAATTTCAGCGAGCGTACACACCCTTGCCAAACCCGCAAAAAACAACCATCCTTGAACCACTTTCGAGATGCTCGTTCTCGCTCATACGTGGCCGGTATATGCCGAAAACGCTCTGGCAGGATTATGGCGAGAGGTGACACTGCCCGCTATTGACCGCCCACAGCATAGCTATACAAATGGCAATTAACGCAGAAGAAAGCAAGATAGGAATATATTTAGAAAGTCTAACATCATATATTTTCCCGTTAATATTTTTTATTCTCACTCGCTGGTATTTAACAGGTAAAGTATTTATTAGATTTTGGTATGTAACCCCGCTTGCCTCAAGGCGTTTTGCGTTTCCAAGTGATATATAGCAGAAAAAACCCGTTAATAATATTCCTAAAACGGGGAATATTTTTGGCGTAAATGGAGGTAGCTTAATATTTAAAAATGGTGCAATGCTTGGCAATATTATAAATATTAATATTGCATAAAAATAACGGTTAGTTTGTTCCCATAAAAAAGCGTCACGATGAATCCATTCAGTTAAATATACATCAAGCAGCTGAATGACTGTTTCTGGCTCGAAATCTTTTTCGGCTGTATCTTCCATTTTCAATCCCCTTCGTCTCCTAATCAGCACTTTCCTTGCAAGCGTAGTCCGGATGTAGGTTGGATAAGGTAAGGCGTGCAATCCGACGGTCCTCCCCTCTGACGCGAAGCATCACCAACTTCATGCAACCAGCGAACATTGACCGCGTCGGCAATTCGGGTAATCATCGCTCTGTCCCCGCAAAAAACGAGGTCTCGGATTTGAGCTCTGTGCCTTGTTGGGAGGGCAAATCAGGTTCTTTCCAAACGATATCCCTGCGCCAAACAAAACGTTTTTTATGCATGGAAACCATCTGCCATTGTATCCAGTAAAACTTGCCCCTCAACAGGGCAAAGTGTGAACGAAGCGGTTTGCTGGTTTTGGGCTCAAGCACGTATTTTTCTCGTCCTTCGAGGGGGTTGTGTCTCAATAGTGGCGTTGCGTTGGCACTTACTATTCCTACCGGAAGATTTTCTGGTAGTTCTGTAACTGAAACCGAGCATTCATGCGTATTCAAAAAAACAGCGAAATTACCTCGGTTGTTCCAGACGGCTTTAACCGATATAACAACGTTACTCCGATCTGTCCCAATGGTTTCAACGGAGATGTCGCCATCGAGACATTCCGCGTTTGTGTAGTCATTGCGCCACACGGGATATAGCCACTTGAGACAGACCGAAAACCCGCCCACAATCGCGGCAACAATCATCGCTACGTGATAAAGGCCCTGTAATGTGGTATCCACATATCCCCCCTAACGAAAGATAGGCGGCGGACGAATATCGCCTGCCTGAGCGAAAGGCTAGCACGAGAGCAACCGAGCAAACAACGCCTTATGAGTAACACCTTTGCATGCTAACGTGAACAGCATCTTGAACATATCATATTTATTCGTTTCGGATACCTCTATATCATTATCTCAATCTACAATTTGCGACCTTCCCCCCTTGCATTCCCCCTAATCTACGAGTACCTTTGTCATGCCTGCAAACAACAGGCACGGGATTGCAGTCCCGGACATCTCAGGCGCATGAACCGCGTCTTCAATCGCGGTTTTTTGTGTGCAGCATGGCTGGCTTCAATGGCGGGCCGTGTGGGGAACCGAAAGGTTCGCCGGTTCCTGAGTTCCGGTACTGCAACTCACACGGTTCCGTCCTCCCTCTTGCAGTCGGTAGGCGGAAAACGCAACGATACTCAGGAGATACCACCATGCTGAACCCTGAAACAGCAACCCGCGCCGTTCAGGAAGTCATGAACGCGCAACTCATCATCGAGTGCATGAAACACGCCATACCAGTAGGCAACCTCTGCGAACTGGCGCTCAAACTCGAAGCAAGAAACCTTTCCGGCGGAACGGACAGCCCGTTCAGAGAAAAAGAACGCGAAGCCGTTCTGCGCGCCGCCGGACGGATACCTCCGGCTGTCACAGCCTTCGCTCCCGCAGGAGCCAAGCCATGAGCGCCGACCCCACCATCGAAACCACGCAACAGCACGAGCACAGAATCAACCGCGTGCCGGATATTTTGGGTGCCGTGCAGGAGCTATGGAGCCGGGCCGCGCCGGAACTCTCCGAGAAAGAGCTTCAATGGTTCGCCCAATGCGGCAGTGACGCCCAACTTGCCATAGAGAACATGTCCAACGCGATGGAGTGCATCGGATGCTGTATTGCCGCCGATAAAACATCAGGCGTCTTTCAGCATGCGGACAATGTGGCGTCACTGCTGCACTTCCTTGCCGAATCCCTGCGCGGGATTCATGCGCAGGTGTTTCTCAGGGAATATGCAACCGGCAGTTTACGCATCAGGAAGGGCTCAGAGTAACGAACAGCCGCGCCAGCCGTGTGTTTCTACCGGCTGGCGCGGCTGTTTCACCACAGTCAGAACCCGGACAGAGGAGGAAATATTCCAGCCCCTTGCA
>Ga0209737_10002168_pt1 | contig 13803 bp, 11 predicted proteins | sample TergutCu122P3_FD_187284 | JGI IMG/M metagenome (GOLD analysis project Ga0209737, IMG submission 187284) | Cubitermes ugandensis P3 segment gut microbial communities from Kakamega Forest, Kenya - Cu122 P3 (SPAdes) (version 2) | ecosystem: Host-associated > Arthropoda: Insects > Digestive system... | reverse complement strand
AGATGGAACACTAAACTATTAAAAGACACGCTAATACGTTGCTACGCATTCAGTTAAAATGAAAAAACGGGACAAGTCTATTTCATTTCTAAACATGAATATTACGACTTCAAATGTTTGTTATATCCACCGTAAGTTTGAAAATACAGTTTTAAACATGGTTAGCTATGTTATTTCGTTTTTGGCGATTTTTTTGTGTAGTGTCTTGGTGAGAGTTTGTAGTTTTTGGCTTAACTTTACGGGGTATGTTTCAGCTTTGGTGAGAGATTTGTATTTTTCAGGAAGTTTGGAGAGGTTTTCAGAAGCGTAGGCTTTTATCTGATTTAGCGATGGTAAAGAGTAAGTTGTTTTACCATTGCACATTACATTTACAAGTAAGGGTTCGGCGTCTTTTTTTTCAGAATCCAAAGCGATGATGTCTTGTACATAATTGCCCTCAGAGTCTTTATAACGGTAGATCTGTTTACGACTGGGCAGAGTTAACTTGTCAGGACTTAGCTTCATAATAGGCAAATAATCACCAAAAGAAGTCATGGTTTCGCACAGTTTGTAGACAACATCAAGATACGGCCGATCAGAAGAAGTGCCCATCTTTGTACCAACCCCAAAAGAATCAATCGCAGCACCGTTACTGAGTAACTCAGCAATACGAAATTCATCCATATCCCCACTGGCAAAAATTTTAACATACCCCAAAGCGTTAGCATCAAGAATAGCTCGAATTTTCTTGCTGGTTTCAACTAATTCACCACTATCTAACCGCACACCACCAAGTCGGAACCCTTGAAGTTCAAGCTCTTTAGCTACAATAATAGCCTTCTTTAAACCCGCAAAAACATCATAAGTATCAATAAGTAACGTAGAATCCCTAGGAAAGGTTTTGACAAAAGCACGAAAAGCCTCAAGCTCTGTTTCATAGGACATAATAAAAGAATGCGCCATTGTCCCAAACACAGGAATATCATAAACCATACCGGCCAACACATTAGAAGTTCCCATACAACCAGCAATATAGCTACTTCGAGCCACTTTCATACCCGCATCAACACCATGCTCACGACGTAACCCAAATTCAATAACGGCTTTACCTTTAGCAGCATAAACAACACGACTAGCCTTAGTTGACATGGTAGTCTGCAGATTAACAGTATTAAGCAGAAAAGTTTCAACAAGCTGCGCTTCTATGATTGGTGCAGTGACACGAACAAGCGGTTCATTAGGAAAAACCACCGTACCCTCGGGAACAGCCCATACATCACCTGTAAATTTGAAGTCTTGCAGGTAATCGAGAAAGGCTTGATTAAACCCTTGTTGTTTAAGGTAGTCAAGGTGTTGTTTAGTAAATTGGATGTTTTGCAGATATAGAAGAATTTGTTCTAATCCAGTGAATAGAAAATAGGAACGGTTTTCAGGAAGGCGTCTAATGGACAGGTCAAAAGTGGCGGGTTCAAAGTGTTTGTTGTCAAAATGTGCTGCACACATTGTAAGCTCGTAAAAGTCTGTAAATAAACTCATATCCGCTTCTTTATACGCACCAATAGAAGAGGTCATAGGTATTTTATAAAATAGTTTACGATTTAATTCTTTCTAGATCATCAACGGTTTATCGTATTGTATTCTTAGGGTAATCTCCGGAAACTTGTGTTTTACGCTTCAAATCGATAAAAACAAAAGTAACCCGTATTTCAAGTGTGTTTTTGCTCCAAATAAGCACATTGCCCACACCATTTCCCTTAAACTCCACTACAACACAATACCACCTCAATAGTTAAGAGGTTTTCGAAAGCTGCCTTAGTTATAGTATAATAGTAAATCTTAGTAAGTTACGTAGTTCGATTTTGTCTTTGAAACTTTATATATAGCAAACACTAATCCATTTATGAGGATCATGGCTGAAGTTTGTTCAACGTGTGGGCTTCCAAAGGACTTATGCGTTTGCGGTGAGATTGAGAAAGAGCAGCAGAGGATTCGTATAAGGTTAGAGACTCGGAAATTTGGGAGACCAACTACGATTATAGATGGGATTGATGATAAAAACTCGAATCTACAAAACATTGCACAGAAATTGAAAGGTTATTGTGCGTGTGGTGGTACACATAAAAATGGGCAGATTATGCTTCAAGGGGACCATCGAGATAAAACGCGTGACTTTTTAATTAAGTCAGGTTATCCGCAAGAAAACATTGAACTTCAATAAATTCAATATTTATTGTAAATCTTGTAGGTTGTAGAATGAGAGTAGAGGATTTGCGTAATGTTTTCAAACATTTAAAGCATAGGAAACCGGCGTGTATTTTTTGTCCAAGATGTGCTAGTCAAAAAATTCATCTCTCTAGTGGTCTTGATTTATGGTTAACACCGCAGACTTATGTTTGTTATGACTGTGGTTACAGAGGTTTAATTGTAATGGAGTTGGAAGAAGAAAAACAAGCAGATAAAGAAGATCAAGAAAGCGTTTAAAAAGGGAAAAGTTGTTGTTTTTAGTCTGGTAGTTCTAGGTTTAGTTGTTTTTTGAGGGTTTTGTAGCGGTTTCGGACAGTTACTTCTGTTACGCCTGCGGCTTCTGCGATGTCTTTTTGGGTTTTCTTTTCATTGCTCTGTAAGCAGGCAATGTAGAGGGCGGCGGCAGCAAGCCCCATGGGGTCTTTACCAGCTGCAGCGCGTTTTCGTCTTGCTTCGCGGAGGATGTTTATGGCTGAGCCTTGGGTTTTTCCTGAGATGCCGGTTTTTTCGGCAATTTTTGAAACGTATGTTAGGGGGTCTGCTATTGGCATGTGTACTTCGAGTTCGCGTAGAAGCAGTCTGTAGCATCTTGCAACATCTTTTTTATCAACAAGACTGGCCTCAGCAATTTCTCGCAGGGTACGGGGGGTTCCGCTTCCACGGCAGGCAGCATATAGTGATGCAGCGGCGATGGCGGCGATGGATCGGCCTCGTACGAGGCCTTTGTCTAGGGCTTTTCTGTAAATGACGGCTGCTTTTTCTTTAATTGGAGGGGGAATATAGACTTTGTCAGATAGGCGGTCTAATTCAGCCATTGCTTGTGCTAGGTTTCTATCTATGGATGAGTGGACTCTGCTTCGGATTTGCCATTTTCTGAGTCGCCACATTTGTAGTCTTGTGGATAGGGGAAGTTTTCGTCCAAAAGCATCTCTGTCTACTTGGCTTATGGCTGTTGAGAGACCTTTATCGTGAACGGAATATGATGTTGGAACACCAACACGACTTCTGGAGGCTTTTTCTTCTTGGGTGAATGCACGCCATTCTGGGCCTTTGTCCATCATTTGTTCGTATAAAACTAAGCCGCAGGCTCCGCATACGGTTTCGCCGGTGTCGTAGTCGTGTACTAGGTTGTCGCTTCCGCATTCAGGGCACTTGTCAGCGCGCTGTGGGGGTTTTGGTGTTTCTTTTTTGCTCAATTTCTCTATAACTCCTTTTGGGGTTTGCGTGTGACCTTCACCATTTACCTTTAGACTGAAGAAATAGTACATGTGGTCTGCGCAAAGGGCAGTTAATTATTCGAGTATAAAAACATTATGGTATTATTAAACTTATCGGACACATGATTCAACAAAAACTAAAACACATAAAACAAACTCTAAGGAAAAACCCAAAAAAATGCTGAATTTGATGTAAACACAAACACCTACAGAATAAAGAAACACCCACAACAAAAACCCTCACCTACAAAAATAACACCAAACAACACAAAAAACATAAAAACAAACAACCCAAAACACCCACAAACACACACCCATAAACACCACCTCACCAAATCAACACACCTAAAAACATAAACAACAATCACCATAAAAAACAAATCCAAAAAATCAAAAAACACACAAACAATCAACTCACAACAAATTTCAAAAATACACCCCATAAACAAAAATCCACAATACAACACACCCACAACACGTTTACAAAAAACCCACCTACACAAAATCTCAACCCTCCACTACCCCAATAGAGACAATAAGAAAAGAGAACTTAAATATTTGATTGCTGTGTAGGAATGCGTTGGTTGGGGTAGTAGTATAGCCAGGTATTACGATGGGCTCCAGAAGCAACCAGAATGGGTATGCTGACTTCCTATAGGAAGAGTGACGAAGTTCTGGAGCTGTAGATACCCATTGGTCGTCGGTTCAAATCCGATCTGCCCCACCATCCTACTCACACTTTTACAGGCAACCTTCAAAAACTCGTGTTTTACATTTTAGATTAATGAAAACAAAATAAACCGTCTATCGGATTGATTAACATTTATTGATAAGCCTTTATGGCACAGAATGATTATTGTTGAGCTCTAAAGTGTGAGAGTAACAAGTTTATATGTTTGTATCCCCTCCCCCTACAGGGGATAATAATGCATGCTCATAGAAGAAGAAAAGAAATATCAGACCGTCTATCCCGAATTGAAGGACATGTACACGGCGTCAAAAATATGATTGAAACAGATAAAACCTGCCCAGAGATACTACTACAAATAGCAGCCATACGAGCAGCATTACATAAAGTATCAAAAATAATTCTAGAAGATCATGTCGAATCATGTCTAAAAGAAGCCGCCACTTCAGGTAAAACAGAACAACACTTTGAAGAGCTAAAAGAAGCCTTATCAAAACTCATCTAACCCAGGAAAACAAAAACATGACACCCAAACAAATAATTCTCCTTATTTTTACGACTTTAGGTTTAACAGGCTGGCTAACAGCCACCTTCAACCTGTTACCGTTATCAATAACGCTTTATCTTCAGATTTTCTCAGCAACCCTTGCATTATTAACCATCGGATATGGCGCAATCAAAACACTACATAAACGCATCTTTAGTATGGATCTTCTAGCAACAATAGCCATAATAGCCTCCATAATTAGTGGCGAATACTTCCCTGCAACCATAGTTGCCCTCATGCTAGTAGGTGGAGAAATGCTTGAAGACTACGCTCAAAGAAAAAGCACAAGCACCATACAAAAACTCATAGAAGAACAACCCCAAACAGCCACGGTTCTTAGAGGAGAACAAGAAATTCAAGTAAAACCCCAAGAAGTCAAAATTGGAGAAAACGTCATAGTTAAACCAGGAGCAAAAATTCCAGTAGACGGCATCATACAAAAAGGACATGCATACATAAATCAAGCCTCAGTAACAGGTGAATCTGTACCCATAGAAAAGATAGAAGGCACTAATGTTTACAGTGGAACCATAGTCCAACAAGGAGCCATATATGTAACTACAACAGCTACTGGAGAAAAAAGCACCTATGGAAAAATAATAGCCTTAGTAAAAGATGCTGAAGAGAGAAAAGCACCTATAGAACGAACTGCAGACAAATACGCAAAATACTTTACACCCACCATCCTCATAATTGGGTTAGCTGTACTTGTATTAACGCAAGACATCATGCGCATGGCAGCAGTATTTGTTATAGCCTGCCCCTGCGCATTAATTCTCTCCACCCCAGCAGCCGTTGTGGCAAGTATGGGTAATGCGGCAAAAAAGGGCATACTTGTACGAAATGGGGAAACTTTGGAGAAAATGTCAAAACTTGACACCATAGTTGTAGATAAAACGGGAACTATTACTAAAGGCAAAATAGACATTGTTGATATTCAAAGCTTTAGCCAATACACCCCTAATCAGATTTTGCAATTTGCAGCTGAAACAGAAAAATGCTCAGAGCACCCTTTTGCAAAGGCCATTATGGAGGAGGCCTTTAAAAGAGGTTTAGATGTGGCGCATCCAGATAATTTTGAGCATCATATAGGTTTAGGAGTTTGTATAAACAGTGATGGAACAAACATAATTACGGGCAACATACGTTTAATGCAAAAGTATGCTGTACAAATAACCCTTAAAGCTCAAAAATACATAGCAGAGCATGACAAATATACAGTCATATTTGTTGCAAAGCATCAAACTCTACTGGGTGCAATAAGTCTAACAGATCAACCTCGTGAAAACGTAAAAAATACATTATCACAAGCTAGAAAATGGGGTATTAAACAGGTTATAATGTTAACAGGTGACAATAAAAAGGTCTCTGATGAAATTGCAACTATTTGCGGTGTTGATGAAACTATATCTGAATTGATGCCTGCCGATAAAATGAGCAAAATTAGAGAGCTTAAAGAGCGAGGTTTAACTGTTGCCATGATTGGAGATGGAGTTAATGATGCTCCCGCCCTTGCACAGGCAGATGTAGGGGTTGCCATGGGTTTGTCTGGAACAGATGTGGCTATTGAAACTGCAGGCGTAGTGTTGGTATCAGATGATTTATCAAAATTGCCTCAGATGTTAAAAATTGGAAAAACAACCATGTCTATAATTAAACAAAACATCACCTTTGCCATAGCAGTAAATATTATTGGTATAGCGTTATCTAGTCAAGGGTTAATATCGCCTTTAATGGCAGCGATAATTCATGAAAGTAACGCATTAATTGTCATGACCAATTCGCTTAGGCTTCTTAGGGTAAAATAGAGTTTTAAGAGAAGGTAGTATTTTTTGCCTCTTTAACAGCTTCATCTATGAGGCGCAATATTTCTTTTCTAGCCTCACTTATAGTTAAGGGGAGTTCATCAGCTATGGAGAGATTGTTTTCTTTCTTTAAGACCTCAAACAGATGGGCTATACGGGGGGAACGAAGATTTACTTTTCGAATTAGGTCAGCGTTTGAAAAACTTGCCTTAGGAGTACCTTCAGAGACTATTTTACCCTTATTTAAAATGTAGAGTTTATTTGCAAATAAGGGAACAATGTCTACATCATGTGTGGCTAAAACTAATGTAATACCCTTTTCTTTGTTAAGTTGAAGCAGTAGATGTAAAATATCACTGGTAGCTATGGGGTCAAGACTGGAAGTGGGTTCATCCATAATGATAACCTCAGGCTGCATAGCCAAAACACCTGCAAGTGCAACCCGTTTTTTTTGACCGCTGCTAAGGAAATGGGGAGGTTTATCAGCAAAATCAGCCATGCCAACAGTTTGTAAAACATCGGCAACAATTGTTTTAACCTGCTCTTGGGGTAGTCCAAGATTTAATGGTCCAAAAGCAACGTCTTGTTTTACTGTGGAAGCAAACAGTTGGTCGTTGGGGTCTTGGAAAACAAAGCCGACTCTTTTACGTAGGTCAAGTAGTGATTTTGCATCATATTTTAGGGGTTTGTCGTCAAAAAGTATGTTACCGTAAGTAGGTTTTAGAATACCGTTTAGGTGATTAAGTAGAGTTGTTTTTCCTGAGCCATTAGCACCTAATAAGGCGATACGTTCGGCTCTATCAAAGGTGAGTGTAACGTCATCTAATGCAATTGTTCCGTCAGAGTATTCATGAGTGAGATTTTCTATTTTAAACAACATTATATTCAAAGACTCCATAGATGAATAACATTTAGTGCGATTAAGACAAATATCATATCCATAATCAATATTCCTGCAAGTACTGCCTTACTGGGTTTAGGCTGGTCTTCTAGCATGCGGATGTTTCCATCGTATCCTCGAGCGGTCATGGCAACAAATGTGCGCTCTCCTTGCTCCATTGTTCTTATAAAGAGGTTAGCTGCAAGTAAAGCGGTTGAACGGATGCGCCCTAACCATCCGCGTTGTCCAAGGCGTAGTTTCTGGGCTATACTCATTTTTGAAGCGGTCTCCATGAATACAAAGATGTAGCGGTAAATTAGTAATCCAAGTTCGATGAGCACTCTTGGAACATGGATTTTTCTCAGACTTATAAATAGATCAGTCATGGATGTTGTGAGCACTAAAAAGAACATTGCAGATACTGCGCCAAGCACTCTGAAAAATGTCGTTATTGCAACTATTATGCCGTTATTGTAGATTACCCATGTAAACCATGGAAATGGAATTTCAATAATGGCTGGGCCATATCCAAAGAATAAGGCTATAAAGATGCAGCTTAGTGCTGCAAAGGCTAATGGATAAGTTAAGAGTTTGAAGTAAAATTTGCTAGGTATTTGTGCTACCGTAAGGATTAACACTACGGTTATTATGAAGACAGTAATTGGGATAATTGGTGAAAATGAGAGAGCACTTAGAAGTAACATTGAAATTGCAAAGAAAATTTTTGTTACAGGACTCGTCTGCGCCAATCCATTATTATGAGCATAACTATCGATGTGCCCTGAAATGTTGCTGTGGTCTTCGTCATGATTGTGACGATGTCTATGTCCAGCATGCTTGCGTTGTTGAGAGTTTTTTTTAGCATTGTTACGTCGTGTTCGTATAACGACATAGCTTATTATTAAGAGTCCAATGAGAGCTTGTAGAACAAATAGTGGTGTTTCGAATTCTTCAGGCAGTTCTAAAACAGGGTTAAACCATGGTTGATAACCAGTATTGGTTATTATGTCTGCGGCTGCATCATCTGCACCGGACATATTTGTGGAAATAAACACCAGAGGGGTTATGAAAAGGGTTAGCAGCACTGTAATCAGTATTGCGTAGTGTTTCTTTTTGAGGTGAAACTCTTTGTCTGTGATACCAGTGATAGAGGAGCGGATGACGTTTAGGGATTTTAGGATGTGGCTTTTGTGTTTTATTAGGAAATCAAAGAGGAAAACCGCCAATATGCCTTCAGCTATGGCTAGAGGAATTTGTGTTACTGCAAAAATTCCTATAAATGTAAGAAAAGCGTTGGTAAAGCCTGTTGCGGGGAAAGCTAAGGCAAGTTGAAGAGCGGTTGTTGTATAAGTAGAGAGAGCACTTAGGGCTACTGCTAAAAATATGCCTGCTTGTGTGGGTATTTTAGTTTTTTTGCAAATTATCCATGTGAGGTAAGCAACTGTTGGCCCTATTATGCCCATAGAGAAAACGTTAGCGCCTAAGGTTGTTAGTCCGCCGTGTGCTAGCAGTGTTGTTTGGAAAATTAGGGCGATTAGGGAGAGGACAGAGGCTATGGCTGGTCCGAAGATTACTGCAGCTAAGCCTGAGCCTGTTGGGTGGCTGCTGCTTCCGGTAAAGGAGGGGAGTTTTAGTGCGCTAACAACAAAAATAAAAGCGCCCATTAGTGCTATGAGAGGTTTTGTTTCTGGGGTTTTTTTTACTATTTTTGTTAGTTGGTATATGCCGATGGCTATTATGGGTATTGTGACGGCCCACCAGATTTCCCACCAGGGGTGTGGTAGGAAACCTTCCATTATGTGTATAGTTATTTCACTCCTTGCTTGGATAATTCATCCAACGAGCATATAAATACTTGTTTAACAGTAGTTAACTACAGGTTGAATAGAAAATATGCAAAAACAATCGCGAGATATTTTGTTACGAGACAAAGGAGAATTCACAAAGTTTCAAATTTTACTTGAAGTTATGAGAAATCAACCACATGTAAAACAAAAAGACATAAGCGACACCATAGGAATCACAATTCAAGCCATATCTAAATACTTCAAAAAACTAACCAAAGAAGGACTCCTAGAAGCAGGATCAGAACGAGCAGACTACCGCCTAACCCCAAAAGGCATAACAAAACTCCGCGAAGAACTAAAAGACCTAGACATATACGTTAAATCCATCAAAAGTGAACTAAAAATTGATCACGCATGGATAGCCATAGCAACCCTCCCCGTAAAAATCGGCGAACAAGTCGGGCTTATCACCAAAGGAGGCGTCTTTTACACCGTACCCGTAAACAACCCTGACGTAGAAGCAGTAGGCACAGCAACCAACAACGCCACCCCAGGCGAAGACATCGGCTTAAAAGACTTAAAAGGCAAAATCAAACTAAAACAAGGCAAAATCCTAATAGTCAAACTACCCAGCATCCGCCAAGGTGGCTCAAGAACCACAGATATAACAAAAATCAGAAACTTGATTGACGAGTTTAAACCAGACCGCATAGGAGTTATGGGGGCTGTTGGCAGAGCCGTAATTAACAAATTAGGAATTAAGGCAGATTTAGAATTTGGCATCAGCCATGCAGCTGTTATTGCAGCATCCAGAGGCCTAAACATACTAGTACTTGTAGTTGGACGAATGGTAAACAAAATGATCCAAGAAATTGACACTCAAAACATGCGGTTTACCAACGACATCATCTATGAAGTAAAAGACGCAAAAAACGACACATAGAAGACGTAACTATGAGCATTGAATGCCCAGAAGCACATATTCGTGCAGGTCAAATGAATAATCATTAACTATGAAAAACAGAACAGTCAACAACTTCAAAGGTTTCATAAGCAAAAACAGTGTTTTCAATCAAATAATAAGACACAAAATTCTATTAGTTACATCACAAGGCAACACAATTCTAGTTAAACTTGACAATTATTGAAATAAACATCAATAAAGTAGGCTACAGTTGTGGAAAAATTTCATATCAGCTATATGTAGTATAAGTCAGTTAGGGGTGATAAAATGCAGATTTATCTGTGGGCAAGCGTATTATGTAATGTGTAATATATGCAACGCTATATTTACCTCACCGCTCTGCACAAAAGATGTATACACAAGGCTTTAGGTTATTGCAACGAAGCCAGTTATGGTTTGATAAAGTTTGGAGAGTGAAATAAGAATGGTAAAAAAACAGAGAAATCTTGGGGCAATATGTCTTTTAATTCTTCTCAGTTCGGTTGTTTGCGTGTTAATTACACCCAGTGTACATGCCGCAAAGCTGTCATCGTCTGAGAGGGGATTAGGTGTGTTGCGGGACTTCTTTGGTTTGGATTTGGAAAAGTATGATATAGTAAAAGAAGAAAACAGTTTATCAGAACCATTTCTAGGCAATGCCGCATATGAGAGCGTATTTTTCACGCTTACCTCAGGGGATAGCAAACTTAGGGTGGTTTTCACTTTTGTGGATAATAATTTACGAAATATATACGTGTTTGAAAATAAAGGAGTTCCTTTGTTAAAAGGCGCCATTAAAAGCAGCACTGTTGTGGGTAATGCTCAGAGCTTTCTTGGTGCTTATGAACAGTATTCCTCAAAGCCTCTTTTTGGAGATTTAAAAACAACACTTAACGATGTGACAACTAATAAAAATTATACAAAGACCGTTGGAAACAAAATAGTTGAGGGAATTTTTTATGAAAACAATGAGGCCATGTTTATGTGGCACTATACCACAAAGGACTCAACGATTCCACGCACTGCCGTTGTAGCCTTAGGGTTTAAGGATGGTGATCTGGTTTCTTTTAGTGACACTTGGTCGATTTATGGAATTAACGAAAGAATAAAGTTGCTTGGAGACAGCAAACCAAACGATGTGGAAAATAGTTGGATAATTCAGTCTTTTGAGGAAACAACAGTTTTGTCTATGTTAATAATGTATTTTGTTGTTATTTTACTTGTCACTACAAGCAGCATGTTTGTAGTTGGGTTATTTTTTAGGCGATGTTTGAATAGAGGGTTGTTTAAGCGTTTTTCTGTGAAGGCAGGAGGGTTATTTCTGGGGTTGTTATTGGTTTTAACTATTTTTTTGCCTTTAGCTGGATATGCTAATGCCTCATCAGCAGGAGTTATTTGGGGTTCAAGAAGTTCAGGAGCTCAAAACATAGAGGGGTATCATAGTTGGCGTAAAACGAATGCTGAAATCAGTAAACAAGAATATGTTAGTAGCTTTATTGCATCTAAGTGTCTTACGGCAGCTAATGGATATGCAGGTTTTGCTAATATATGGTCAAATAAAAGCGGAGTACTTTCTCAAGCGCAGAGTTTGAATTCTAAATATGATAATGTTGCAGTTTTTAATTGGGATCATGGAGTTGGAGGATACCCTGGTAGACTTTCATCATATCTTGTGCCTGATGATGAATTGCATTATATGTTTGAGGATGATTTTGGAACTTTTGTGGGTGTACCGTCGGATTATAAAGTTGATTGGAGTCATGGAGTATATGATATTGATATTTATGAGATCTTTACAGCAGGTAAAGTTCATTTTGCTTTCATTAATACATGTCTTTCAGCTAATATTGATCTTTTTGGTCAAGGACACTCTCCTTCAGGGTATCCCTTAGGAATGCCTTACGCTTTTACACATAGATTAGTAGGGCATGGAAATAATGCAACACTTATGAGCTATGATGGATATAATTATCCAGACGCTTTTCCACAGTGTTACATAGGTTTTCCCTTTGGCTCAGCAGCATTAGATCAATATATTGCATACCATAATAATGAACAACCATGGTATGAATGGGTTGTTTACTTCTGTTATATGGCCTTTAACTTTGATGTGTCAGTAAATGATGCCCTTGACTGGGCCTGTAGCATGCAATGGGGATGTTCTTCCTTTGGCATTAGTCCACTACAGGGAGAGGGGTTTACGGCAATTTGGCCTATTTGGGATGACACACATAAAGTATTCAATGAAACCGGTCCTAACGCACAAGGACCCCACAGTACTTTGGCAGTGTATGGCAACGGTAACATTCATCTGAAAAATTTTCAAGCTGAACATATGATAACTTATCCTTGTGTTAGCAGTCCAAGTGTAGGTAATGTTGATACTGTCATTAATTTTTCAGCATACGCAGTTGATTCTCATGGCCACAATATACGATACATTTTCGATTGGGAAGATGGCACACCTCAAACAATAACAGAGTACACTGTAGCAGGTGTACCGGTTAATGTTTCTCATAGTTGGAATACTGTAGGGATATATGAGGTTACTGTTAGAGCGCAATGTGAAGATGGCACCTGTACAGAATGGTCTAAGCCATACATCATTACAATTGGCGGTTATGGGCTATTGATAACAATAACAATAGTAGGACTAATTTTATGCATCATTATGTTGTTGATAATTTTGTGGCGTCACGCCAAAAAACGTGTCAGGACAACAAATAGCTAAGTTCCCATTTTTAGGTATAGCAAAGTTTTAGTGGCTGATACTCTTTTTTCATGTTTAAACCATTAGTGTGTTCAATTTTTCCACATATGGGTCTATAGGCGCATGGTTAATTTGTCATTATCTATAGAAAAGCTCCAAATGAATTCCATGAAAGCATTTTAGGTTTCATGTTTCGTCCAGCATCGACTTGTTGATGGTGAAGCCTTTCATGAAAAGCTATGTTTAATGTATTTTGTTCATAGTTATTAGTTTAGGTTAAAAAGAAGCGTGTTCAGAGTTGGTTGGTTAATATTTTTTACCTTGAGTTATTTTTTCAAGTATGGTTTTTGCATCTGATTCGTTGTCGGCTAATATGTTTATCCACAGTTCGAATTCTGATTTTGAGATTTCTTTTTGCAGATGACCGTTTTGGTCAGCAGAGAAATATTTTGCAGAATCATTAGATGAAGAGAGTAATTTAACGTAGAAAATACGGTCGTCAAGCACTATTTTTGAAGAGCAATTTTCGCTTTCCGCGGAGTCATAGTCAAGGGTGTAGGTCATAAGAATCTTGACAGGTTAGTTTCAAATTTACTTAAACTTTACTCTAAACAAACAGATAACTAGGTAATACTACAAAAAGGAACATGTCACACTTTAAAACACTTAATTAACATCTACTTAAACAGTATGTATTCAGCGTGCGTGTTTTTATAGACTTTTTATCAAGTACAGCCATACATAAATAAGATACAGAATTGCGCTTATCGGATAAAAACAACATAAAATTTAAAATTTAACGAAAAACGAACCAGTTAAAGATGTGTCTTTGTTGAGGGCTAAATACATACCTTAAACATGTCAGTTAATAACTTCAGCTCCCATTAAACCCTAACTCTGCAGGTTTTTGGTAATATGTTTATCTAGTTTTTCAAGAATTTTAACAGTCTTTTTAGGTATCTCCGACAACTCCCAATTATCACCTATCTTAATTTTATAAATA
>Ga0209737_10002167_pt1 | contig 13812 bp, 7 predicted proteins | sample TergutCu122P3_FD_187284 | JGI IMG/M metagenome (GOLD analysis project Ga0209737, IMG submission 187284) | Cubitermes ugandensis P3 segment gut microbial communities from Kakamega Forest, Kenya - Cu122 P3 (SPAdes) (version 2) | ecosystem: Host-associated > Arthropoda: Insects > Digestive system >... | reverse complement strand
AGATGCAGCCATGCTCCAAGAGATATTTAAGACGCGAATTAGGCGTACACCACACTAAACATACACACACAATCCACAAACCTGTATCCTTGTAGCGGCTAGTAACACTGAATCGTTAATATCCACATCCAGCTACCACTCAGCATGAGCACAGAATGCGGTTCAGCGTGGCGACGCTAGCTATATACCACAGATTATGTCAGTCACAGATTATATATGTCGTTCAATCCACCAATTATATAGCACAGATTATTTGTATACAGTTAGTTCCATGGAGGATTGTTCAGCCAGACTACGGCGGCGAAACATTCATCGTAGATGTACGTAGCACGTCTAGTTGGCAGTGATGCACAGAATAAGCATATATAATCCGTGGAGCATGCACTCATAGGAGCACAGGCCGGTTCGCGTGCTCGTGTTACGGCACACTGGAAACCACAGATTAAAATAAAAAAAATCACAGATCAACTTACCATAACTTACGAAGTCAAATGGCTGAACTATGTTACATTGTTTATAGAACGACACGACACAAGTGTATAATATTTATTGTAATTACATAATGCTAACCCTCAACATTTGTTAATACAGTTTTCAATGCTGGAGGCCTTGATCGGTTTCAACGACGTGAAAGCACACTCTATATTCGTTGCCTATTTATCGGCGTTTTTCGTATTATATCAATATTATACCAGCTACGAGGCTTTCCAACATTCTACTCCCTGTGGGTAAATGGGCCGGGGCGTGAAGGTGAACACTGTCCCATGTAGTGCCGAGTGTAAGAGCAGGTGGAGCTGTACCTCCACCATGCCATATGTATTCATGGCGTTGTGCTCAATTAACCACAGGGGCACCTTTCATGTTACAAACCTTTCGAAATGAAACAAATGACCCCGCCAGTAGGCAACAGGGCAAAAACAGTAACAAGTGTATGGGTAATTAAAGTGATTTTTCTGTGCTAAATGTCCTCGTTTTGTTGTCATTTTCAACTAAATTTACTGCAGTTTTACATTACATACTTGCTGCTAATTATGTACAGTGCAAAGGGCAGAAAATGTTGCATTCTCTTATGATTTTTCAATTACCTCTCTCTTTTTTTTTTTTAATCCAGGGAGGGAGAAAGTCTATCATCCAGTGCTGTTGGGGTCATTATATTAAATACTGATCTTAGAACGTCTAATACATACTGCGCACACAAGAAATGCATAAGGAGTTCTGGTGGAAATCCCTTGACTAAGGATCACTTGAGAGGTGTTTAATAAAAGTAATGGTTTCTTCTCTGCCCAACATTAGTTTGTCGCATAATACTGTTAAATATAAACATAATAATTACAACAATACATGATCTAGTATGACATGTTTTGACTTGTATCAGTCACATCATCATCTACATCACAAATAGCATCACACCCTGCTACCACAGAGGATGTTCAAAATCTTCCTAAATAATACCAAAAAGAGTAAGAATGTAAACAAAAACAAAAGAACAAATGCCATTTTGAGTAATATGCCTCTCAAAAATTCATTTGCAGCAAGTACAACAAAAGGCTTGCAAAAAATGAGGGAAGAACTGGGCTCTAAAAAAGAGACAGAGAGATATGTGCCACATATCTAAACAGATTCATAAAAGTGAAACACAAAAAGTAAAAAATCCAGGCAACTGAAAAAGATGACTTGGAGGATACTTCCTATGTCTGTTGTCATGGAATATCTACAGAAGTGTGGATTAAGTGCATAGATTGCAAGTTGGGGGCATACGAACTGATGGCAGTCCCAGACTTCTTTGCTTAATTGTCAGTCTAATGGAATTGAATACTTTATTTAAAATAAAAATGTATATTGCTGGTGGTAGGCTGGTGCAATACTGAGTTACCTCTCCTTCCAATCTCCTTTTTCAATCTAAGTAAATATATTGAATTGCTCGTTTTTTCTTGCTTTTCAACTATTTTATTATCATTACAACATTTTGTAGTTATGTAAAACCTGTATCTGACACAGTCGTATTACAAAACTTTAACATGAATCACTGTCTGTTATTTTTAGACTATGGAAAATTGTCATCTTAACTTTCCATGTATTTTTACCACATGCGAACTTGCCCCATACGTGGGGCAAGTTGGCATATGTGCAGAGGTTAGGGGAAAAGCCTTCCCCTCCTATTCCTTATGAACAGTGTCAAATTTGAGAAGGGCAGATTGTAGCCAAAGAGTGTTACTACAAACATGTGCCCTGACATTAAACTTAATGGGTACCAAGAAAATGTTAAAAATTATATAACATGAAAAGAGTGCCAACTATCTCCCCTCTCCCCTATTAGTATAGGGAAGTCAACATGGAAATGGACACTTCCACAAGGAGTATGGGTGTAGGGAAGCATCATCTTGTAGGTCAATATGGAAATGGGTACCACAATGGTCAGAGACACATCCAATTTGTGACAGACCACCTTCAGCAACACCCAGGGCTATGAGAACATAGAAGGTCATGAATGCGATGCATGAAGCCACTGTGAGGAGTCTGCAGTGGTAAATGGAAGGTGGTGCAGGCAGTGGGCACCTCTCAGACTACAGTACAGCCCACATTACACATGGATCTGAAGTTGCAAACATACAGGCTAGTAGTTGTGCACTCACCAATAAGGACACAAATACCCATATCACATTTTTCCAGTAGTTACTGGAGTTGAAGGTGGCAGAGGCTATCTTAATGGACCACATCATAGTGAGTGAAAAAGCTCATTTCCAGCTTTGTGGTGAAGTGAATAAACAAAATCATTAATATCAGTCTGCTGCCAATCCATGTTTGCTCCATAGAAAACCACTACGTAGTGAGAAGGGCATTTGGTTTTCTCTGATGTACCCTGCTGAAAAAGTGAAATATGTGCATATAGTATACGGTCACTCCATTGTTTTCATTTGGTAAGCTCAGTTTTCCAGGTGTACTGTTTGTAGACTTGTATTACTGTTATATATTTAGGCCATATACATTTACACTGTGTTGAATTTCAGGTTGCTATACTGGCACATATTTACCCTTTACAAGTAAACAGGTGCACAAAGTGTTTAGTTTAGTAATTTGGATTTAATTTATATTACAAGCATTTATGCACGAAATGGAATAATGTTAAAACACATCACCCCCATTCCATGTGACAGTGATCATATGAACATGAATTACAACATACTCTCTGTCTGCCATGATGGTCAAAGTGAGATTGTCTGTCACTACACATGCACAGAATACACATAACAATAATATGGAGGCCCAGAAGGTGTAGTTGGTATGGTGATGGACTACAGGTTGGACAACAAAAGAATCACGGTCCAATTCTCAGCATGGACAATAGATTTTCCTCTACACTGTAGCATCCTGACTCATTTGAAGGCCCACCCAGCATCCCATTCCATGCAAATGGGGGCTCTTTTTTTGGCAGTACAGCAGTTGCAACATGAAGCTGACCACTCAAGTCAATTGAGCGCCAGGGTTAAAAAATGCGTGGAGCTCTACTTCCACTCTCTCATGCAACTTCATGATGTGTACAAGGACAAGTGCACCCACAATCTGATAATACTGTATTTTTCAACTTCAGTGCCATGCCTTAATAACTCAGTGTGATTACCAGTTTCATTCTTGTGCAACAGGAGTACTGTGAATCTGGGCAGTCACCATAAAGAAAGATCTTTAATTTACTTCATCTTTTACAGATTTCTTTCCTCTTCAATTACTCCAACCATTCCTTCATATAAACACATTTCTTAGGATTTATAGATCCAATATCACTACAATTTCCTAGAACCTGAAATGAAAAGCAACAGTGGTTGTTTCACTATAACATTCACACCAATTGTAAAATGTATACATTAAATCAATTCCAGTATGTAACAGACATGACTGCATTCATACATACAGTGTGGTATTACACTGTGCTCTTTCACTTCAACAGCTACTGTAAGCATAACATGGATGACGGAATAAAACATATGCAAGATGTGAAGGATGAAAGAGACAGAAAGAATCAGAAGGAAAAATAGTGTCAGAGAACATGTAAAACAATTACAGGGAGCAAATACGCCTGAGAGGGCAGGAGGAACAAAGGTAAGAGTAATAAAGGAGGACGAATTAAAAAGGAAGAAGGTGGGAGGGGTATAAACAGACTGAGATGGAGAGGAGCATTAGGTCCATTACAAAAATCCAAGAGCCTGAAACCTCCAAAAACATGCTTAAGGTTGCCATGAATCCATAGCTCAGACAGTGGTCCAGTACAAATGTAAAATCGAACAAAGTGCTGCCTCCTGTCACAGCTGAGATAGTGTACTTCAATGTGTTTGATGAAATGAATAGAATCATGTCAGGGACAAAAGTTATTTTTGTGTTAACTCAGAAGACAATAACAGTCATCTTTAGAAACAATTGATACTATGTCACCTAAAAGAAGCCTATATAGAGTTTTAAGGTATAGAAACCAGAGAAGTTGTTAGGCTTTTCAAAATCTGTAGAGTTAAACTCCAAACACTGTGCATTGGTTGAAGGAATGAACCTAAAATTTCATGTGAAAAACTGTATGATTTGACTGCAAATTAAGTAAAAGTTAAGTTGTCCAAAATTACATGTGATGTGCCAAGTGCAAGATGTTACAGGGAGAAAGATGTGTCCAGGGAACAGGACCCTAACACATTTATGTAACACAGGCTGAAGACAAAAATGTAGAGAGTGTAACCTACAGACTGGTGATGACTACTAACAAATCAACTTTGCAAACAGGCATGTAGTCTTGCAGCAACTTTCTTGAGTCTTTGGCTGCAAAGTTAAACATCATGCTTCATCACCCTTTCACCACAGTGTGACAGGAATCATGCTTCCACAGAACTGAAGTGCAGACTTAAAACTGGACATACCATTATTATTTACCTTTTCTGAAAACTACTCCATCACACACTATGATGAACAACATTGTCACTGGATCAGCGTTCAGGCAACTCTTTATTCATCTGTAGCTTCTTAGTCACAAAATGAAATGACACATCACACAAGTGTTGTTGGTACTTCAGATTGTTTCAAACACAACACTGTAGCTGTGTATATGCTTTAAAGCAATTTGTGCAGCTTTCTTTTTTTTTGCAAATTCACAGACTGGATCAAGGTTAACTGTTTTTCTAATGGTACTGCTGCTGGGTAAAAAAAGCAGGAAACATGGTACTATCTCTGATATCATAATGATGATTTTGTTATGGACACCAAGTGCCACTTGTTTGCAACATCACATGGCAGAAGTGGTTGTGACAGAATTGGAAGAACAACTAAAAGGCTAGCAAGAAAGGAACACCTGCAAAAATGAGGAGGCAATCACGGCATCATGACAACTTTAGAAGCTGGATGTCATATGGATTCCCTTAGTCACCTTCAAGTACTGAACTGCTGAAGACCATAGCAAAGAAATCAAGAAGCTCAAGAGAAGTTTATGGATTTACCATCCTGAATCTAGCACAACAATGTGCCATAATGCAATAATTTTATTGCAAGCATACAGAGCTACAAACAGCCTATTTTATGCAGCAGGTTGCAAAACTTTTGGCAATTCACCCCGTCAAATGCCTTGACGAGACCTATACATGCTATATGTACTTGTAAACTACATTCCCTGTGTTTTTCAATAACAGGTTTAACATCCTAAAACCATGCTGTTTATCTAATAACACATCTTGAATATTTGTATTTTCTTTGAAGTTTTATTAATAATTTGTGGCCTGAATCCAATGATGCCTCTTAATTTTCACAACAATCTCTTTTCCTTCTTTGGTATTGTACAGTGCAACCAGCACCAGTTCAATAAGTGAGCAATCTGAACTGCAAGAAAAGTCCACATTATCTAAGCAATTTTAGGTTTGTATTACCCAATTTCTACTTTTGGCATATCTTCCTAATGGAAAATGAAAAAAATGAGCTTTTCATATAAGTGCATTCATATGCACAGGTGTGTGGGTGCATGCATGCTTGTCCATTTCAACTTCTAAACCCTTTGCTGAATTTTCATAAAATCCGGTAATCATATTGTGACTAATGAAAATCCAATGCCACACTTTTTAATCCCTGATACTCAATAATCACAACACAGAAGAACCACGGATTTTTTTCTTTCACTTATTACATTCACTTGAGCCATATCTGCCTCCAATAAGTTATATTTAATTATCTGATGTGCAAATAATTATGACTATTTACTTTACTTTACTGTGGTTCTAGCAGTACTTCTTTTTTGCTGTTATAAAAATTTTCTTTCTTCCATTTTTTATTTGAAGATGTAAACTGTCATATTTCTTGCAAGGGGTATTTTGTTGTTTCCCGAAAAATGTACCCCAAAATTTCCGTGTGCCTTAACACAAGCTGATAAACTGATGTGTAAGTAGGCTATTAAATCCACAAAAATACCATGTTAATTATAGGGTGCACCTCATTACATGTAGTGTCTTAGGGGCAGGAAACAGAGTGCATGGATTTTATTTCCCTGAACACCTTTCAAATCGAGATTCTTTGCCCTCTTCTATACCAAGATATTGCTGCCAACATCATCATCACAGATTCACCTCCATGTTTCACAGCTGGAACCAGGCATTCTTCCTTGGGTGTTCTCCAAACATATAGCTGCCCTGATGTTGGGAAAAACATGAAAAATATGATAGGGCTCATCTGTCTATCAATCCACAGAAAATGGTAATAGTAGCATTCACCCGGAAGAAATTTACGAGGTCTGAAAGAACCAACCCTCAATGGACACACATTACATCTGACTACTGAGGTTAAATACCTTGGACTTATTCTGGACAAGGGATTGACATGGAAGGCACAGTTGGAAAAACCTTGGGTCTGAAACCCAGGGTGGTGCACTGGATCTACACCATGGTGATCAGAACCGTATGGACCTAGAGTTCCACAGTTTGGTGGCCAAGGGTCAGTAACAATGTCAGCAGGACACAGCTCAGTAAGTTACAGAGATTGGCCTGCCTGGCTATAAGAGGGGCAATGACAATGACCTGAACAGCTGCAATGGAGGTCCTTCTGGGACTTCCACTTCATGTGATGCCTAATGGGTACCCAACAGTGGAAACCTAAATCAACTAACATCGGTCACACCAAATAATCTCAGGATAAACAGCATGAACCCATCCTACAGATGGTGTCTGACAAAATACCTTTCAGAAATGTACACCACAAGCCATTCACGATCAAGTTCCCTGACAAATGTGAATTGTAAAATGAGTTCAACCCAGACAACAGAGAGAGCCTGGTCTGGTACACACGTTCAAGACCAATAAAGGCACTGGTGCTGGGGGTGCAAAAATGGGGCCCAAGAAGGGGGCACAGCTTCAGTCTTGGGCTCCACACCACAGTATTCAAGGCTGAAATGCCACTAAGGCTTGTATAATGGAGGATATAGAAGAGGGCTAGACAGGTAGGAACATCTATATTCTTTCTGACAGTCAGGCAGTCATTACGGCCCTTGACAGCTTCAAGATAAATTCCAAATTAGTCTGGGACTGCCATTAATTCCTGAAAAAGCTGACAGACATAACAGGATCCCCCTGGTATGGTTGCTGGGACAAATTGGAATTGATGGAAAGGAGATAGCTGATAAAATGACCAGGCAAGGCTCCTTGCGGCCACTAATAGGACCTAAGCCTGTGCTTGGTATATCTGCAAAGGTTGCCAGAGGTGTGATCAAGGACTGGACAAGTAGGAAACGTGAGGAGCATTGGCAGTCCATACGAGGGCAAGGTAAGATAAGGGTTCCCTTAAAAAACCCTCTGCAAAAAGAACTGGGGAATTACTCAACCTGAGCAGAAACCAGCTACAAATAATGACAGGGTTGCTAACAGAACACTGTCATTTAAGAGGACACCTGTTTAAACTGGGGCTGGTAAACAGTTCCAAGTGTGACAGATGCAAGCAGATCTGAAATGGCCCCACATGTTCTTTGCAAATGTGAGGTTTTGGCCACATTAAGATACAGGCACCTGGGCTGTCACATCATGACACCTTGTGACTTTGAAGACATCTCTGTCAGCAAGATACTGCACTTTGCTCAAGGTACAGGACTGCTGAATAAATGAGCCAAAGGGATGCACAAAAGATCAATCATGGTCAACGTGCATGGGTCACTTGGTGCTTGCCCTTCAGTATTCTATTCTATTCTAATATAGGTCTACTTACTGGACAAACTCCACAAGGGATACGGACAATACTTGGTGCTGGAAGTAAAGACTCCACAGCTCGATAACAACGGTCATTGTCTCCCCTTATCCATCGCTCAACTTTTCCATCGTACAGTAGGGTATCTAGAATTGTCTCCATGTCTTCTACTGACAACTGGACCTGTTAATAACAAATTAGGATTATGTTAATTTGAATGTTCAGGTCAAAAGTATGGAGCCTGTTCATTCATTCAGTATTCTGTCTAATGATAAGTTCAAAGCCTGTATACAGTAACAAATGTTATACAAGCTAAACCTCCTAGGCAGTATCATTTTGGTCACTCTATGAACAAACTTAGCAGGTTTTGTCTTATTAAATATTTAACAATATATGGTAAATCTACAAGTCCTTCTAAAATTTAATCTCTTATTTTGTAAATATCTGCAAGATTTTCAACAGAATACACAGTTAATTAGTCTTCCAGAAGCAGTTGTGTCATATCTTGCTTCACCCATGTCTTGATATCCTACAAGAAAGTGTACCAATAACACCTTACACACTATTTAGAAATTACACTGTAGCAGTTCCAAAAGAAACCAGCATAAGGAACTAACAAAAGGCTTCAATTCTGAAATGCAATATACAAGTATACTCTTTTCTTAGTTGTCGAGATTAAGGAAATGTTCTTACAACTAGGTAAGCTTCAGTCACCCCCACCAGATTTATCTGGCGGAAACCCGCATTTTAGTAGCTGCTGAGTGAATGATACAAAACATGATGAAAGAATCTATATGCCCACATTCAACTTCAAATACTGGAGTACTAGCCTATCAGTATCACTCAGGTAACTTGACTGTTAATTCTAATGAAGAAACAACAGCACAAGTGATCAAATTCAACATTACAGATATAGAAAGCCATAACAATAGAATGTTCCTTCCTGCAGTTGAAAACAAAGACTGATTGCTGTGGCTCACATCTTTTCTCCATAATAACTTCCACTGGAATTTTATGATATTCATAAACAAGGAGTTTGTTGCAACAGTAAAAATGTTTCTTCCTCCCCATGCTTCCAGTCCTGAGGAATAGTTGTGGCTTGATCAAGTGTTCCCAAAACTGTATAACCAGCAGATACATGAAACAGTGTCCAAAAGCTGAATATAAAGCTGCACTATGGACAGAGGAATCAAGCAGTATCCAAAGTTACTGTAACATTTAACACTGCAGTACAGTCTGAAATACTGAGTACATTGCTAATGCCATTTTTACTTCTTGCACAATTTGGGTGACTAATTTTTAAAATAAAATCTCTAAGTTTTGGTTTGCTCCTCACAGATGAGAATCTAACTTCCTATTTCACTTTCCATAACTACATATCATTGTTTGGAAAGTTCAATATTGTGCCATTCTTCCACAGACAAAACTTTCTATTCTGCTTTCAGGAGGTCTGCCACACAACTGGCTGAATTTTCTTTGGTCTGTAGAATTTTGCTGCTGAATGGAATCAAGGTGATGTATGCCAGAAAATTCATTAGTTCTCCTGCTTTTGCTGTTGGTACCTCAAACAGAATAATGATAAACTGGAAAGGATTTGGAAGGATGTGGCTGTGGACTAACTGAAGTACTATGCCAGCATTAACCTAGGAGGAAAATTATAAAAAAAACAAGTCATGACAGCCAGTGTCTAAGACAAGATTCAAACCAGGCACCTCAAAATACAAGTCTTGACCATTACTAATTCACCATCCTGTTTGGTACCATATTAATACATAATGATAATGAAGAGGTAGGTAAAGAGTCATCTTGAAGGTTACATGGTCAGCCATATACCAATAGGAAGTAGTTCAATACAGACTAACTCACAACACCAATGTCACAATCATATCAAAATACTCCATACAGCATAGCCAGTCAAGATGCTTTGGTTTTGTGGGTATTTACATTTAAAAAAACTGTACTTATATGGGCAATTTAGAATTTTTGTGCTACTGGTAAACAATTTTGTAAAACAAGGACAAACATACAACACTGAAAAATATTGATTTCCACAATGATACAACTTTTAATCTTAAAAACTCATGACCATAAGCAAAACATTCTGAAGTGGTAATATTGTAAGTTACTTAGAAAGATGACATTACTAAGCAAATTTTCAGACAGGGAATTTCAAAATTACTACAGCATCACACTGAAGACTGTCATTTGCTAATGATAAACCCAGTACTAAAAAAACATAAGCCAATACACTTGTAATTACCTTACTTATACCAAGTTCACTTATATATTTCCACACATCCTTGGAAGATGCATATGAACTGTTCTGAGCAGCAATAGGGCCCCCTTTGCAGTCCTTGGTGGCCTCCAGTTTCTGCTGCAAATACCTGTAGCACTGCTGATTCAGCACATCCACAAATTCCGCCTCAAAATCTTGATCACAGTACCAGGCTCCCCCAGTCACTGACCGATCCGGTTCCAAATCGTACAACATATATACTTTCTTTTTGCTGGCCTGTAAAAATTAATGAAAAATGATAAAGGTTAGCAACAGACATGTGAAATAACAGCCATTCACAAGTGTAAAGTTCAATGTAGAAAAACAGAATATCCTGTAATGGCATTTCATTAACATCCACGTTCTGCTGGAATTACAGATATGTTAAGACTGCACTTCCTTATTAACAACAAACAGGTGTGTTCTGCAACAAAATTTGTGATTTGCAAGTGCTTTTTCTATAAATGCGGTTACTGTTGTTCCAAAATGCTCAACAAAATGTATTTAAATTAAGCTCTCTTTTAAATCCATCTTATACTGCTGTGTAAACATTTTCACAAATTAATGAATCTGGAAGAAAACCTGAAAAACACACATTCCCTTAAGTCATGCTTCTTAACACACCACTCCAAATATACTCCTATCCAAATGATCAGGTAACATGTTCTTGCAGTATTTATCTTCTGATCAAGGAAATCAAACTTTCTGTTGTCTTATGTCTTAATAAGTTGCTACCAAATAAAGACTTCCATCTTCAAGTTCCAATGAAACATGTGTTGGTATCAATTGAATCATTTAATGATAATCTCAGTAACTCAGAACACATTGCACTATATTATTAAGTGGCACAAATGATGGACTGGAAAGGACATGGAAGCTATCAATCATGGCCTAATTCAAGGCACCATCCTGGACGGACTAATAAAAACCAAAGACAGGATGCATTACTGCCAGGAGATTTTGCAATGTCTGATGAAGTAAGTCTGCTGAAAACATCTGGAACCATGGCAGAACCAGAACTGGTTCATTCACCATGACAATGTTCCAGTACACACTGTTGTGACAGTGCAGCAATTTTTGGCCACTAAAAACATGTCTAGTCCCCACCCTCCGTAGATGCCTGATTGGCATCCTTGTGATTTCTTCTTGTTTCCAAGACTGAAACTACAGCTGTGAGGACAATGTCTCCAGGGTGTCCCAGAAATCCACACACAATTGCTGACCCCCCTTTGCAGTACCTAGAAGTCAGTTCCAGAGGTGCTTCCAGCAGTGGCAGAAATGCTGGAACCATTGCATAAATATGCCAGGTGACTACACTGAAGAGAACATCACCAAAAACCCATAACAAAGGCAAGCATATATTTTAATTCATCACTGACTTAAATTGGGAACTTTTGGATATGCCCACGTTGTATACACAGTGGCTTCACTAGCGAACATTTTTACATCCGTACAAATTGAAAGCTTTACACAACTGTGACATCACACAACTAATTCTAAAGATCACATTTCTGTATTTGCTTTGAGGAAATTTCATATTTTAACATCAAACCAACAAAACTGCATTTTTATTTCCCTATAATCCCTTTATGATAGAGCAGCTAACAAATTTATATACAGTCAAACTTGGTTATAATGTCACAAAAGAGACCAAATATTTGTCATTATAAACAAGTGTTGTTACAACTGAGGAATATAATATTTATGGTTAACAATTAGGAATTTATTGGTACCACAAAATATCTGATACTACAGACAAAGTGTTGCATAAACCGATGTTGTTATAACTGGATTCAACTGCACTTCCAAGCCAAAATGTGCACCATTCAATTTATAATTTTCATCACATATGCTGCAAACCTAGAAAGCTGGTGATAATACTCACAGACACAGATTTCACAGCTTTAATTAACTTCTTGTTTTCCAGGATTTTCAGTATCTTATTGAGCTGTGTAGGAATCAAATTGGACTTGAATCTGATGTCTCGAATCCAAATCCCTTTATTACCAGCCTCTACAATGATATTGTACACTATCTTCTCTTCATTGTCTCCACCTTTCACCTTTTGAGCTGTAGAGGGATCTTTTAGTTTATACAGAAGAGTGCCACCTTGATTAAACAAATCAAAATATCCCTGGAATAAAAGAATAAATAATTACCCACACACTACTTCAGGAGGTGAATATGTACACAGAATATAAATGATGCAAACTGTAATCCTTCAAAAATCTTTTGAATTTAATTTATTAAGCTCTATAAATGAAAAATTTCTGTTAAGTAATGCTTCTAGTATACAGCAAACATTTATTTCATTCCATTCCTAACATAGTATGGGGTATAATAACTCTACAGAAAGATATAAAGTAAAGACAACACCACATCAAACTTAAAACTTGTCTAATGTAAATAACAAAATGAACGGAAAATGGCAGTTCATCATCCAGATTGGGAGACTACCAGCCAAAGAACCAAAAAGATCTACTAGAATTATTGCACAACTGCACACGACAGGTATTAAAGATGTTACATTAGATCAGCGTTGCATCACTTCACTTGAGAACTATAGTCTGCTACACTATGGCACCACACCTTAAAACACAGAATGTTTTCTCTGTACTACATCATTATGTCCCAGATTTTGTTTAATTCATTTTGGAAGTGTTTCATGAAAATGATGCCACACCATTCTGATTTTCAGCACAACTCAACCATGAAACACAGCCTACAGTATAAAAAGTCATAAACAGACATTTCTGTGTTTATCAAACTGCAAAGCAAATTCTATTTCAATTTCAATTTCAATTTCAATTTATTGCCTTCCATATATCTTGTACAAGCATATCACAGATTTGGAAACAGTCCTAGCAAACATAAACATGCACATAAATGACAATAAACATTAATAACATGTCCATATGGACAGTCGTCACATTGTTAAAACATATCAATTCACTATATACAGATCAACAGTAAAAAATCCGGTGAAGTTTTATAGAATTAAAATTAACATTTAAGCTCCATGATTATCCATAATAAAGTACTGTAATATATTAAATTCATAAAAGATTTGCTCCATATTCGTAATATTCCTCCATGGTATAAAAAGGATGTTGATAAAAAAGACATTTTAAAGAAGATCTAAAATATGAGGAGTTTTGATCTAAGGTTTTTAAATACTGTGGCAAATGATTATATGCTTTAATACCAGACATGCATGGTCCCTTAATGAACTTAGTGAGGTTAGGTAGAGCCGGGTGAAGATTTTTATTATTTCTAGTATTATATTTATGTATTTCATTATTAACAGTAAATAGATGCTTATTCTTCACTACAAATAATATTATTGAATATGC
>Ga0209737_10002166_pt1 | contig 13819 bp, 9 predicted proteins | sample TergutCu122P3_FD_187284 | JGI IMG/M metagenome (GOLD analysis project Ga0209737, IMG submission 187284) | Cubitermes ugandensis P3 segment gut microbial communities from Kakamega Forest, Kenya - Cu122 P3 (SPAdes) (version 2) | ecosystem: Host-associated > Arthropoda: Insects > Digestive system >... | reverse complement strand
ATCTGTTCGCACCAGTCAATCAGTTCAAGCATTGCCTGTTTTTTGCTCCATACGCTCCAGCATGTACGCATCAAACGGATGAACATTTCGAGATATTTATCATTTTCGTCCGATGATTGCAGGATGTTGAGCGCTGCTGCCAGATTGCCGTTGCTGATGCGTGCTGTGTTTAACGCAATTTGAAGAGACGGGGCGCGCCCCGTCTCTACCAGATAATCTGCGAGTATTTGCGTTTCAATTTTTGGAACTCGGGTTATTTGTGTTCGCGAAAGTATGGTGGGCAGGATTCGGTCGACTGATTCGGCAATCAACAGAAACAGTGTTTTTTCAGGCGGTTCTTCCAGAATTTTCAGCAATTTATTGGCTGTTTGTATGTTCATCTTTTCGGCAAGCCATATAATCATTATTTTGTAATCGGCTTCGTAGGTTTTGAAACTCAATTTGTTCAAAATTTCCTTGCTTTCATCCACATAGATACCGCCCTGCTTGTTTTCGCCTCCCAATTGTTCGAGCCACTGATTGTAGGTAAAATAGGGATTAGACAGCACTGTTTCACGCCATTCCCTGATGAACACATCGCTCACTGACGCCTTGCCGCTGCCTTGCTTTACTACTGGAAACACAAAGTGAAGATCGGGATGCACTAATTTTTTGAATTTAACGCACGACGGACATTTGCCGCATGGCTCCCGCTCACCGCGGGCTGTGCAGTTGACGTATTGCGCGTAGGCAATTGCCAGCGGCAAACTGCCCGCTCCTTCAGGCCCCAGAAACAAACGGGCATGACTGATGCGATTTTCGCGAACTGTCTGCGCCAATTGTTCCTTTAAGGTTTCCTGTCCTACAATGTCTGAAAAAAACATGAATCCCTTAAATTTACTTTTCAGGTTTTACGGCAGGCTTAAACAGTAACAAGAATAAGATTATCAGCACAATGGTGGAAAAAGTAGCGATCAGGAACAAGAAACCCCAGTCGCATGTTTCACCAAGCCGGAAGGTTTTTATCAGCCATCCACTAAAAAAATTACCGGCAAAAATGCCCAATCCCCAAGTGATAAATGATAGAAACCCCTGCGCCTGCGCTTTATATTCCTGTGGTACCGCTTTATCAGTATACACCTGGCCGGCAACAAAAAATAACCCGAAGATTAAACCATGCGCTAATATCCCAAAATAATACAGCCACTGTAGATCCAGCACAACACCCGTATACAGAGATATATAACGGATCAACATGGCGCACAAACCAAATAGCAACGCATTCCTGACACCGTATTTAACAAGAATGCTGGTAGTGATAAACAGGAAGAACAATTCGGCAACCTGTCCCCAGTTGTTGGTCACGGTGATATATTCGAATCCCTTGTCCTGCAAAAATTGTGATCCGTAGGTATAATACAGTGTAAACGGAATAGTGGCCAAAAAAGTAAGCAGGATAAACAGGTTGAAATTTTTATTTTTTAAGGTAGAGAGCACTTTAAGTCCCAAAATATCCTGAATGGAATATTTAACTGATTTATCCGTTGTTGGCGGCGTTTTTGGCAGGAACAGATTGAACAATGCCGCAACAAATGCCGTGCCGGCAGCACAATATAGCGGAAGTACCGATCCATCAAATTTTTGCACATGAAAAACTTTGATCGCCACTATACTGAAAACCCCTGCTGATACCCAGCCTATGGTACCCATCAGACGTATTCTGGGAAACTGCTCTGACGAAATATGCGTCATGGCAATGGAACTGGTCAGGCTCCACGAGGGCATGTAACACAGCATCGCCAAAGTGACGGTGATCATCAAACCTGTAAAATGGGTTTGTTGCGTGGCCAAAAACAGAAAGACAGCCACCAATAAATTAAGGCCGGCAAGCAGTTTTTCCGAAGAAATATACCTGTCGGCAATCACTCCCAGTAAAGGGGCCGCCATTGAACCTATTGCCATCGAACTCATAAGAAGCGGTATCAGATGTGATTCGATATCAGGCAGATTGCTTAAATATGCGGCAAACTGCACCCACCAGACAGCAAAAATAAAAAACTGCATGAACATCATGACACACAGTTGAAAGAAAACTTTTTGGTTTTTCATAGAAATTGGTTTTAGAAAAATGATTATGGTATTACGGTTAATTAAAAGTCCAAACTCATGGAAAAATAAAACACTCTGGGCAATATCACCCTGTTTTCGACGCCCCAGGCCCAGTCGAACCGCATGAAATATCCCAGCAACTGCGCCCGCAACCCGAATCCGTATCCGTATACAATCGGGTCGCGGCCGGTTTCAATGGTGATTTTCACCGAACCCTGTTCGACGATTTCGGTATCGTAAGCGCTGGTCCTTCTAAACGGCGATACGCCCGACCAGGCGGTACCGGCATCAAAGAATCCTACCAACTGCAAACTCGACCAGAAATTAGACATCGGGTATTTAGAAAAATACTGAATGAAAGGCCAGCGTATTTCATTGTTTATCAAAGCGAAATTATTGCCGTTGCGGATGTTCTGGATGAATCCGCGCATGTTGGTTGCCAGCGCCTGGTAAGCGTATTTTTCCTGATGGTCTACTCTTACGGTATTGTCGTACACGGGTTTGGTGCGGAAAAAAGTAATCCAGTTGTCCACGCTTCCCAAATAATACAAAAGACGGCTTCTGCCGAATGATGTACTTGTGGCAAAACGACTGGCCCATATCAGGTTCCGGTGAATGGGCTGGTAATGGCGGAAGTCGGCGCCGAGTACGAACAGGTCGGAAGCGTCGTTCAACTGCCAGTAGGTTTCGCCGAAAACCTTGTAACGTGTGCCATTGAGTATGTTGATACCTATTTTTCGTGTATTGTCGAAAATCGCTTCCAATTTCAATCCAGCCCAGTTCCTGCGAAAGTTGGGCAGGGTGCGCGGATTGCCGTTGGGATCATTGTCAGTGAGGAAAGCGGTATGGTCGTCGCGGAAGGAAGCCGTTCCCTTCACTGCAAAAGTTTGTGAAAATGGCCAGCGCAGAGAATAAAACATCTCATGCGTTATGGTTTTCAGATTATACAACACATTGCCATATTCATCCTGCATATCATTATTAAATGCCTGCCGGTGGAAAATAACCTGCTGGTCGAGCCGGCGTTTCAGGTTCTCAAAACTTAACAGATATTCATTACTGTCGAAGTCAATGCCAAAACGAACGCCTCCAATAATTTTAAAATCTTCGAAAAGGTCGTTGGTGCCTAACTTGAACAGCAAGTTTAACCCCGGATTGTAATACACCGCTCCACCATTATACGCTTGATATGAAGTTTCGAGGAAACTGAAATCGACCTGCGAAACCAGAATATTCGGGTAAAAGGCCGGCTGGTAGATCCGTATCTTGTTGCGTTCGGCTTTGATCGAATCGTTTTCCAACAGGTAATCGGTCAATTCAAATTCATTTTTGTAGAAATTCAGTTTTTCAACTTCAAACACATACCTGTAAATATTTACACGGTTCATGTCGAATTTCACTGTATCCCCTTCAGGAGTCAGTATGTCGCCGTTGTCGAGAAGAATGGCGGGAATAGCGTTTTTCGCAGCAAGCGCTATACTGTCGGCATAAAGGTTTTTACGTAGTTTTTCCCTGCGGAAATCGGTGGTTGGTAACGGTGGTGTTATATTTCTATCTTCTACAGGAGTACGGAAAAAATTGAATCGTCCCTTTTTCTGGAACATGTTCACCGATTGTCCGTTTTTAGCGAGTACGTCGTGATTGAGGATATTGCGGGAATAACCGGTAAGGGGTCTGGCAGTAGCCGTATAGCGGTAGTGGACGGCAGTGTCGATGAAACTGATCACACTGTCGAACGAACTGGCATAACGGTTTATCACCCCGCTCTGATCGCTTAAATAGGCATAACGGCTGCGCGAAAACTCCTCAGGCTCCGTTTGGTTGGCGTAGGGTTCATCGGCAAGTGATATCAGCGTTTTCGACTTTTTCGCATAATCGTACAGAAACAAACTTTTGCTGTGCGATAATGTCCGGATGTTCGCCCCTTCCATACGCAGGGAATCATCTGCACGGTTGGACGAAAAGAGAATTTTCGTTCCGTTTTCGATAAATTTTGGATCAAAGTCGTCGGCAATATCGTCAGTGATTTGCTCGTTTGTGCCCGACGCAAGTGTATGTACAAAAACATCTGTCCGCCCGAAACGGTAGGCAGATATGACTAATTTGCTGCCGTCGGGTGAAAAGTCGGCGCTGAAAATCTTCTCGAAATAGAGCAGATTACGTGTACTTGTTATTTTCCCGGAGGGGACGTCGTAAAACGTCATCCTCACTTTGCCTTTTTCTTCGTACACAAAAATAAGGATTTCGCCCGACGGATGCCATGCCAGAACGGGATAGGAATAATCCTGTATTTGCTCCAATTTTTGTTCCCTGCGGAAAATTCGTTTTTGTTTTCCTGTTTCCAGATCGCGAAGCCATATCCGCCATTTCCCCATATCGTTGGTAACGTAGGCCATGTGGCGGTTGTCGGGGCTTAACTTTATCTTGTCGTATACTCGATTTTTCTTTGGACGTTTCAGTTCGGGAGGCGAATCAGGATACGGATTTCCGTCTTCGTTGGCATACAGCGTGGTGTAGAATTTCAGCCAGTCCTTGCTCAAACCTTTCAGGTCGCTGCCCAGCACCGACAGGAAACCGCTTTTGACGCTCTTGTTGATGCGCGTGATGTATACAATGTTGGGAATCACAGCCGCCCCGTATTCCTTTTCGATGAACCGCCAAAACGAGTGCCCCGCCCAAACAGCGTCGTCGCCGGTAAGTCTCGTAAACTGGGTGTAACGCTTGCTGGAAATACCATCCTTAATGCGGTCGTCCATCGTCACATTCCACGATTCGGCTACGTAGGCCATCAATCCCCTGTGGAACCATTCGGGGATGTTGATGGTGGCCGATGTAGCCATGTTGGTAGTCAATGCGCTGCCGTAAATCATTTCGTTGACTACCACTTCGGTAATGGCTGCGCGTACCATCCTGATGAACGATTCCCTGTCGCCGTCGAAATACAGGAAAACCTTATTGTCCACAATGCGGGTAACCCCGCCCGTGTTGTACTCGTCGATACCGGTAATCAAGCCGATATTGCCCTGCCGGAAGTCCGTCAACTTGTTGTAGACGATAAAGATAATGCGTTTCTCGATAACATAGTCAAACAAACCCTCAATACGGTCGAGTTCGGGGGAAATCACCGATTCGGCATACAACGCCAACTCATTGCCATCCTGGTTGAAATACACGTCGAAACGCTCAAACCGGTAGTACGACCAGTAGAAATCGTTGTACTGAACGCGGTTTTTGCCAAAAGTCATCCGGTGGCCGTTATAAAATTGCCCAAACACAGCGCCACTACCCATCCATAAAAACAGGAACACGCAAATAATCAATTTCATGCGTTGGGTTCGAAAATACAGATTCATTCGCAATGTAAATTATTCTTACAAGGCGCAAATGTAGAAAATTATTGTGAAAAAACAAGTTTATATATTTCATTGTTCACTAAATTTTAAAAAAATGATTGAATTGGAAATTATATTACAAAATCATGTACCTTTGCGCACTTTTTTGACAAAAAAATAACATGATCAAAATCACTTTTCCCGACGGCAATGTTCGGGAATACCATCAGGGAGTCACTGCGTTGGAGATTGCGCAGGGCATCAGCCACCGGCTGGCTGATGAGGTATTGGCGGCAAGCGTCAATGGCGAAACATTTGACCTCTCGTGTCCTATCAATGAAGACGCAACCATCCAACTGCTAAAGTGGGATGACGCCGAAGGACGACATGCTTTCTGGCATTCATCGTCGCATCTGATGGCCGAGGCTATTGAAGCTATGTTTCCGGGTGTTAAATTCGGGATCGGGCCTGCCATTGAGAACGGTTTCTATTACGATATTGACTTGGGTGACGACCGCAAACTGAGCGAAACCGACCTTCCCAAAATTGAACAGAAGATGCTTGCACTTGCCCGCAGCAAGGAAACATTTACCCGCCGCGAAGTATCCAAGTCTGAAGCGCTGGATTTCTTTACTGCAAAGGGTGAAACATACAAAATAGAACTGATTGGCGAATTAGCCGACGGAACCATCTCGTTTTATCATCAAGGTCAGTTTACCGACCTGTGTCGCGGGCCGCACTTGCCGGATACCTCGCAAATCAAGGCGATAAAACTTTTGAGCATTGCTGGGGCATACTGGCGTGGCGACGAGAAACGCAAACAGCTTACCCGCGTGTATGGCGTTAGTTTCCCCAAACAGAAATTACTCGACGAGCACCTGAAAATGCTGGAGGAAGCCAAGTTGCGCGATCATCGCAAACTGGGACGCGAATTGGAACTGTTCATGTTTTCGCAAAACGTGGGGATGGGCTTGCCGATGTGGTTGCCCAAAGGAGCCAAACTGCGCGAACGGCTCGAAAACTTCCTCAAAAACGTACAGAAGGAATACGGTTACGAACAGGTACTCAGTCCGCATATCGGGCAAAAAGAATTGTACGTGACTTCAGGTCATTTCGAAAAATACGGCAAGGACAGTTTTCAACCCATCAGCACCCCACAGGAAGGCGAACTGTTTATGCTCAAACCGATGAACTGCCCTTTCCACTGTGAAATATACAAATTCAAACCGCGCTCGTACAGAGATTTGCCGGTACGTTTTGCTGAATTTGGTACAGTCTATCGCTATGAGCAAAGCGGTGAATTGCACGGCTTAACGCGCGTTCGCGGGTTTACGCAGGACGATGCGCACATCTTTTGCCGTCCCGATCAGTTGAAAGAGGAATTTATCAAGGTCATTGAAATTATTTTCCGTATTTTCAAGGCATTGGATTTTCAGGATTTCATCGCACAGATTTCTTTGCGCGATCCTTCCAACAATGAAAAGTACATCGGCAGTGACGAAAACTGGGAAAAGGCTGAAGCGGCCATCATCGAAGCGGCAGCCGAAAAAGGACTCAAAACAACAACCGAAATTGGCGAAGCAGCTTTCTACGGGCCAAAACTTGACTTCATGGTGCGCGACGCTATTGGTCGGAAATGGCAATTGGGAACCATACAGGTAGACTACAATCTGCCGGATCGTTTTGAACTGGAGTACACTGGCGCCGACAACCAGAAACACCGTCCGGTGATGATTCACCGTGCGCCTTTCGGTTCGATGGAGCGTTTCGTGGCTGTATTGCTCGAACACACCGCCGGAAAATTTCCTCTCTGGTTGACGCCTGAACAGGTGGTCGTATTGCCGATCAGTGAAAAATTTAACGATTACGCAAAAAAAGTTGGTGAATATCTAAATAATTACGATATTCGCGCCCTGATTGATGACCGGAATGAGAAGATAGGCAAGAAGATACGCGATAATGAATTGAAACGCATCCCTTACCTGTTGGTCGTGGGCGAAAAGGAAGAGGAAACCCGGACTGTTTCCGTGCGTCAGCAAGGCATTGGCGATAAGGGCGCCATGCCTTTGGAAGAATTTGCCGGTTTAATTCAGGATGAAGTGAACCGCCAAATGAATGCGTTATAATATCAATGTATAGAAATTATCACAAGTGAACATTAAAAAGTATAAAATAACAGGGGAAAAAGGTTTTGATATTGAAAGTTTTGATACCAAAGGCAGGAGTGGGTTTAATTCTGAAGAGGATGTTCAAACTGTCATTACTCATAATATAAATAAAATATCGGAACTTCAGGCAAAACTCTATGCAGAAGGGAAAGTAGCGCTATTGATTATTTTTCAGGCTATGGACGCTGCCGGAAAAGATGGTGCCATCAAACATGTGATGAGCGGCATCAATCCGCAGGGAGTGAATGTTTACAGTTTTAAACAGCCTTCGGCAGAGGAGTTATCGCATGATTATTTGTGGCGTGCTGTGAAAGTATTGCCCGAACGCGGTAAAATAGCAATTTTTAATCGTTCGTATTATGAAGACGTTTTAATTGTGAAGGTACATAAACTCTATGAAAAGTTGAATATACCTGACTACTGCAAGGGGAAATACGTGATTGAAAACCGTTACAGGCACATCCGTAATTTTGAGGATTATCTCTGGGAAAACGGGATAGTAACTGTGAAATTCTTTTTGCACATGTCTGAGGAAACGCAACGCAAGAGGTTTTTGCAACGTATTGATGAAAAGGATAAGAATTGGAAATTTTCAGAAGGGGATATCAATGAACGCAGGTTTTGGAATGATTATCAGGAGGCGTACAAATCTGCGATTGAAGCGACTGCAACCAAAAATAATCCATGGTATGTAGTGCCGGCTGATAAAAAATTGTATACGAGATTTGTCGTTTCTGAGGTATTGCTGGATGTTTTAACAACCATTGATCCGCAATATCCCAAGGTTTCACCAGAGCAGGAAGAAGCGCTGACGGTGTACAGACAAAGATTAACAGAGAAGAATTAATAACTAGAAAGAGTGTAGATGGCTTATCAACAATCCAAACCACAAAAATCAACATCGCCCGATTTAAAGATCAATCGCGAAATACGAGCAAAAACGATTCGATTGGTGGGCGAAAACATTGAAAATCAGAACCAGCTTGTTCCCACTTCTCTCGCTTTGAAAATGGCTGAAGAACAGGAACTGGACTTGGTAGAGATTTCACCTACGGCTGAACCTCCTGTGTGCAGGATACTTGATTACCAGAAGTACCTGTATCAACAGAAGAAAAAGCAGAAAGAAATCAAAGCGAAAACCGTCAAGGTGGTGGTAAAGGAAATCCGATTCGGACCCAACACCGACGACCATGACTACAATTTTAAATTGAAACATGCAATCAGTTTCCTCGAAGAAGGCGCAAAAGTAAAGGCTTTTGTATTTTTCAAGGGGCGGGCGATTGTTTACAAGGAACATGGCGAAATACTACTTTTGCGTTTTGCGCAGGATTTGGAAGAATACGGAAAAGTTGACCAAATGCCCAAACTCGAGGGCAAACGGATGATCATGTTCCTTTCGCCTAAACCCAGAAGGAAATAAAGAAAAATTGAATATATATTCTAATACAATAAGTAAATGCCAAAGATGAAGACAAATTCCGGAGCCAAGAAGAGATTTACGCTCACAGGAACCGGTAAAATCAAACGCAAGCACGCTTTCAAAAGTCATATCCTGACCAAGAAAACGATCAAGCAGAAACGAAATCTGACCCATATCACGCTTGTTGATAAAGCGGACGAGGGCAATGTGAAGAAAATGCTTGCAATGAAGTAAAATAGTTATAACCAAGAGTGAATCAGCTCCAAAGTGTCTTTCTGAAGACCGCTGACCATTCGTAAATTTTGAATTATGCCAAGATCAGTAAATTCAGTAGCGTCGAGGGCACGTCGCAAAAAATTGCTCAAATTAACGCGAGGTAATTTTCTTGCCCGTAAAAATGTTTGGACCGTAGCCAAGAATACATGGGAAAAAGGTCAACAGTATGCTTATCGCGACCGTCGCAATAAGAAACGCACCTTCCGCGCGCTGTGGATACAGCGCATCAATGCAGGCGTGAGACAGTTCGAAATGTCGTATTCGGAGTTGATGGGCAGAATTAACAAACAGGGAATAGCCCTCAACCGCAAGGTGCTGGCTGACCTCGCGATGAATCATCCCACAGCCTTCGAAGCAGTTGTAAATGCAGTAAAATAGAATTATCACATTTCCTTTACCGGCACCTCGTCGAGGTTGTCCCATTGGATACCTGTTCGACGGAGGGCATAACCAAGTTCCCTGCGATAATCGCCGTAACAGGTCATCCAGTGGAAACCGGGCATCCGCTCAGCGAGTAGCCGATCGGAAATTTCATATTTAATGTCGAACTGCGTCCGGCAGATGGGTTTGAAAGGAACTTCAACTATCTTCCCTTTTAGTCCGACCCAGCGTTCGGAATTGAAAGCGGGAGCAATGTGTGTTGTAACAGTTCCAAGCGGAGCCTCTACCCATGGTGCGGCGCCGTAGTCCGATTCGAAATGCGTTACGATTCTGACCGGATCGAATTTCTTTCCATCCATTTTTCTCGGTGCGGTGCAGTGTGCGATCGTGATGACGTTGTCTAACGGGTAGGTAGGGTTGCAAAGGAATACCGGTTTTCCTGATATGTTGCCCAACAATGCGCCGCTTGGAATCACAACGAAATCGGATTCGCAAAACGCCAGATAACCGTCATCGTTGAGCGTGGTCAGCGTGAGGCAGGCAGTGGTCTTTGATCTCGGCATGATGGTGCCCATGCACGAATTGACTGTGATCAGGTTCGTATCCACTTTCTTCATCAGCAACCTGAATATCTCGTCGAGCACGAAACAGTTGACAACAAATTCTTCCTTCGTTTCCAATTTCGTTCCCGGAATTTTGAGATAGTCGGCGGTGCGTTTTTTTGCATTCGCCATGACATTTTTGTTGGCTTTGGCCTCGTCTATCAGTTTGGTCAATTCGTCGTAATTAACGTCGTGGTATTGAAGTTTCCAGATTTTTTTGACCAATTCGGGAACGACATTTCCAGGTTGCGCCCATGCGCCGGCGCCGCCAATCGTGACAATTTTGGAACCCATTGTGTTCTTCAGACCGCAGAGGGCGCGAAAACGCCAGTCGAGTTCTTCGACTTTGTCTGTGACAATGTCTGAATGCCTGATGCCTGTATGCACCACTGCATCCGTATGCTGGCGAAGAAAACGGGGACTGACAATTTCATACTGCAGATACACCGGTCCGCTCTTCCAACGCTGGAAGATGATCACATCCTTCCCGAAATCCTGAACGCCATTGATTGCGTAGCCTGCACCGTAAAGCAGAATGGTATCGCATCGCGCAATGTCCTGGTGATCCTTCATTTGAGTGATGTTCGTCACCGTCGAAATATCAAGAAATTCAACAGGATAGTCTGCCCTGGCTTTGATACTAGCAAGTTCGGAACGTATTCGACCAACTTCTTCCTGCGCCGCTTCTTTTGTATGAATGCCACCCCAGTTACGCCACGAAGTTTGTTCTTGCCGTTCAGGCAAATCGTGAACGAGGATGGGTTTGACAATCAAGGGGACTCTTGGTTTCGGCTTTAGAACGGGGTCTTGCTTTTCAGCAGCAAAAACATTGTTCTGCAAACCTGACAGGCTGAGACCACCCAGCAATACGCCGCCCATGGCTATAAACCGGCGACGCGAAATATCCCACTGGCTCGCAGAAACAGACGCTTCAGAGCATTGCGGGCAACAATGGCATTGATGATTTTGTTTTTTTGTTGACATAAGAAAAATGAATTTTTTAAAATGAAAAAGTTTTCAAATGTAATGATTGTTTTCGGAATAAAAAATTTTTTTTACAAATATCCGGCGTTGAACCTTTCAACTGGAATACCCCTTTTCATCGGGAAATGCCAATAACAACACCCGCAATAACTCGCCTTTTTTGTTGCAAACAGGTATGAAATTATGACGGAATACCATCTGTTTTCCCGAAGGCGAAGTTATGGTGCGTACATCTGCGTGTTTTTTCCCCTGTACCATGTCTTTCCATACCGTAGAGAATCCTTCATCGCCAACAAATAACGAATAATGATGGCCAGTAAATACGCTTTTGTCGGCTTCCCAAAGGTTCAACAGATTCTGGTTGACATCGATGACGATGCCATCTGCCGAAAATATGCCCACATTGTTTGATTCGATAATTGCGTTATAAAACTGCTGCATTTCGTATTCCGATTCTTCTGCGGCAATCTGCATTTTCTTCACTTCTTCCAGCGTTTCATGAAGTTCGGTTTCGCGACGTAACATTTCTTCCTGAGTAGATTGCATTTCTTCCATGTTCAAGCGGAGTTCCTCATCCTGATTGGCCATTTCTTCGGCTTGTAACTTGGTTTGTTCCAGTAAATTATTGGTTTTCATATTCACTTTTACCGAACTGATAGTGGAAGCAATACTTTCGGATACCTTTTCGACAAAATCGCGCACATGGGGTTCAAACTCCTTGAAACCGGCTATTTCGACAATCCCATGTACAGTCCCGTTCACTTTAAGCGGGACAATCAGCAGGGCGCGCGGCGAATCCTTACCCAATCCCGAAGTGATGCTGATATACTTTTTCGGAAGATCAGTGATATAAGTGCTTTCACCTTCGAGGAAACATGTGCCTACCAATCCATCACCCAATTCAATTGTTTTCTGGACAAACTTGCGGCGCTCGTAAGCATAGCAGGCATTCAACTCGAGTACAGGCTTTTGGGGGTCGTCATCATTCAGGATAAAGATACCGCCCTGGATGGCCCCGATGTATTTCACTAAATTTTTGATAATCGAATGAGACAGTTCCTCGATATTGTCGTTGTTGGCGCGCAGCAATTCGGCAAATTTCGCAACGCCCTGCGTCGCCCAGTTGCGGCGTTCGTCTTCGCGCTGGCGTTCTTCCTTTTCCGCTTCGGCTTGCAACAGGTTGGATCGCATCTCGAGCATTGCATGGCCCAAAGTGTCATTTTCGCCCAGCAATTCGTATTCGGTATTCAATTCGCCCTTGCCTACATGGTGGGCAAATGAGGCAATTTTTTTGAATGAAGCGACAAGCGCCGACAGCGTGCGCATCATTGCAGACAATTCATTGTTTCCTTTCAGAAACTTTTCGTTGAAACTGATGTTCAAATCGCCCTTGGACAGCAAGTCAATCTTTTTTTGCATTTCATTCAAAGGACGTTTTAACATGATGTATACAATGGCAAATCCAGCAAGGAGGAGCAAAATTGACGTCGGGCTTCCCCACAGTACATTTTGCAACCCCTTGATGCCAACGATAAATCCGATGAACGATGTAACCAGGATAGGAAACACCATCACTGCTATAAAATTAAACATGATACTCTTCTTAAAGAGCAATTTGGCAAATACAATACCGGCTACACCTGCCAGTGAAAACAGCAGACCTGCTGCTAAAAAAATGGAATCAAACATAATTGTTGATAATTTTATTTATTAATTACTTTTTCCGGTTCGGTCAACAGCAAAATCCACAGCAATTTTCCATTTTTATCGCATATAGGCTGGAACCTTTGCCGGAAGTTGATCACCCCTCCAACGCCTGTATTCACAGATTGAAATTCTTCGTGGGGTAGCCCTTGATGCATCCGTTCCAATACCGTGCGACCGGTTTCCTCGCCAAGATAATCCGTTATGTGTCTGCCGATAAATGCCGATTTGTCGGTAGTGTTGAAAAACTTCAGCAGATTTTCGTTAATGTCGGTAAGGACGCCTTCGGTGGAATAAGTGATCACATTGCATGAAGCCCGAACAGCGTTATAGAACTGCTGCATTTCGTATTCCTTCTTTTCTTCGATAACCTGAATTTCCCTCATTTTTTCCAGGGTATTCCCAAGTTCGGTTTCGCGGCGGCGCATTTCTTCCTGCGTAGCCTGCATTTCCTCCATGTTTTGGCGAAGTTCCTCTTCCTGATTGGCCATCTCTTCGGCTTGCAGTTTCGATTGTTCCAATAATTTGCCGGTACGGATATTCACTTTTACCGCACCGATAGTGGAAGCGATGCTTTCGGATACTTTTTCGACAAATTCACGCTGGTAAGGCTCAATTTCCTTGAAAGAAGCCAGTTCGATAACGCCGTATATCCGGTCGTTCACTTTCAACGGACAAATAAATACCGCTTTCGGACTGGCGTCGCCCAAACCCGATGTAATGGTGATATAGTTGTCGGGAAGTTTGGTCATGTATATCGGTTCGCCTTCCACATAACAGGTTCCTACCAATCCTTCGCCGGGGCTTATCTGCTTTTCCGCATATTTCTTCCGGTCGAAAGCGTAACATGCTTTCATTTCCAAA
>Ga0209737_10002165_pt1 | contig 13829 bp, 13 predicted proteins | sample TergutCu122P3_FD_187284 | JGI IMG/M metagenome (GOLD analysis project Ga0209737, IMG submission 187284) | Cubitermes ugandensis P3 segment gut microbial communities from Kakamega Forest, Kenya - Cu122 P3 (SPAdes) (version 2) | ecosystem: Host-associated > Arthropoda: Insects > Digestive system... | reverse complement strand
AAAATCATTTTCTAAAAGTGATCAAAAAATTTGCTTAATTTCTGTTTTTGTTATTCCACTTTCAATATAACTTTCTATTAAATGTTTTTTATCAGAAGTGAGGATTTTTTTTACATTACTTTTCATGGAAATAATCATGTTGGAATTATACCCACTACCGAGGAAGAAATATCCATAGTCAAAAGGAAGAATACTTGCAGTATGTTGTGGTTCAATGCTGAAAAATTCTTCCAAAGATTTCGCGATGAAACGCAGTGGAGTAACAGAAAGTTTATTATAAATCTGAGGCTTATTGGTGTTGGAAAATACAAGGTAATTATTGGCTCCGTGAGTATTTCCATTGGTAGGAATATCTACTAAATTTTTAGAAAAGTTGATCACTTCCAGAAAGGTATCAGATTGAAGAAAGGAATCGTAATTTTTCAAGAATTTCTTTTCAACCTTTCCCGTTAACGCGTAAAGAGCGTATGCTAAAAGACTCATGGACACGGAAAGATATCCCGTTCCTAATCCTTGCGGACTTTCTACCAGTAAACTGATTTTGAGACCAGAAGTATACTTCTGTTTTTTCAAAAAATCCAGAATATATTCCTTTAAGGCTGTAAACCTTGTATCTGCAGAAATATCAATATCATCGAAACTATCGCGAGTAACATCATATTCAGTACTCGTCACAAACTGTATATCAACGGTTTTCATAGGAGAAATACCTAGATATATTTTACTAGGAAGTTTCTGTTTGATATTAAACGCTCCACTAATTCCCAGTCCTCCTCATCGGGTCAACACGGAATTCCCACTAAAAATATGTTGATGATTTTTCCAAAATGTACTATATACTTGGGGAAATTTTTGTTGCAATCCTTGAGTATGGAGAGGATCCCTTCGTTTACTTTCTACCGGAATGTCTCCTTTTACTTCCGCAAAGGTATGTGCAAGAGACAAAAATTGATCCAAATGCTGTTCAAAATCGCTTATTTTTTCCCTTAGATGTCTGAGTAAGGTTTCTGGATGAGTAGAACAAAAATACGTAATCCCTCAGATTTCTTCACTCTGCATCCATCATTTTTTTTCCATATCTTTCAAGATGGAGTAGGTAGTCACCCTTTTGATTTCCGTCTTCCTGGCTAAAGTGCTAGCAGGACTTTTTCCGATTTCGAGAGAAGTAAGATAAAGTTTAGCCTCCTTATCGGAAAATCCATAATGGGAAAGAATATCTGTAAGCATGCTATGAAAGACAAAGGTAAAAGACCCTTTTCTAAGTATACTCTGCCGCAGGTAAAAAAGCAAAAAAAACTGATTATTTTCTAGTTCTCTTCCCTGTTGTAAAATTTTAACAACAGGAAATCGCAGTTAGATATTGATTTTTCCCCACCATTTTTGTATAAACCCTTTACTTTTAACATTTAAAATATGAAACATGAATTTAACTACAACAAATCTAGGGGAACAACAAGGGACGCCCGTTGAAGAAACAAAAGAAGTCCTTGGTGATTTGGCAGAGGCTCTCTCTTTATCCAAACAAGACACGCTTTTACAAAAGTTTAATGAATTACCTGCGGACAAGAGGGACAGTTATTTACATACCGTTTTTGGAACTGTGAGAGGTACGACTGGATTTTTTGATACTTGGTTTACTAGGGGGACAAGAGGATTTAAAGTTTTTGATCTACCTCAGTATGGAGAGTGCAATGCAATTATAACACTATGGGGAGATTACAGTGATGAAGGAGGATGAGGAGAAAACAACAATTACATCACCGTCCTATGGGGAAATAAAAAATACTCTTCTGAAGGAATAAATTTCCGCAACAGTAAAGGAAAGCCCCATGTAGAGAGAGAAGACCAAGAATATAAGGAGATTCTTTCCTGTGCTTTTGAAGAGAAATCCGATACATTCACACTAGAAGTTACATGTGCAGATGGATCTACTAAACAAATTAAAGCTACCTTTGATAGAATATATGAATTTGAAGAAGATGTCTTGTGAAAACTTTGGGTACCTCCACAATTACTGGTAGCAGAAGAGAAAAATTCTGATGTAAAAGAATCTATCAGCATTGAACCTCCCCTTACTGACCCAGAAATTTTGAAAAGAGAAATGAATCAAAGGATTGTAGATATTTTCTGTCTAAAGAAACATTTTAGAGAGATTTGAAAATATTTGGAACAAGGTAATATTTCTCTTAATGAGGAACAGAAGAAAAAGTACCTGCAGTATTTGATAGACAAATACGGGGAGAGATATTGAGACAAATCGGAAAAGGATGCTATTTTACCACAAGCCATCTCCTTGCTGGAGGGAGTCTCTGACGCCAAGTTTGTTCAAGACATGTGTAGAGCATTCCTGAAGCTAACAAGCAGAAAAGAAAACATACTTGCATTAGAAGAACAATTAGTAACCGTGTGAAAGATCGACAAATTAGAATATCAGACCAACAAATTGAACACCATGCTTAGTAATGGACAAGGGTATTGGGGGGATAATAGATCCTGATTTCGCCTTATTGAGAATTTTATATGAGCTTTTGATGAAGCGATCGTCGCTTTCCAAGCAGACGAAAAAGAATGGTATAATAAATTATTAAACAGCATATATGCAGATGATGGGTTCTTTCTACATGTAGGCCAAGAAAAAAGCAATAACATATTATCCCGTCTCTCAGAGGTTTTGGGAATGGACAAGAAAATGCTTGAAAGAGATATTTTTATTCAAAATTTATCTCAGGTACAAAAGTGGAGTAGATGGGGAATAAAGCAGAGAATAGACTGGATTAAAAAAGAATGATATACACTCAAAGAAATTATTGACGTTAGTATCGTGGAAAAAATATTTGCTTCTCCTGAGATTATGGATGAAGATTGACTGAAAAATTATCATAGCGATGAGTGGAAGATGTTTTTACCTCTCTTACAGGAATTAAAAGATGAGTTTTGAATTAATCTTTCTCAAGACTTTTTCGTGAAACTTATTACCAAGGTTTCTCGTCGAGGGGAGGAGAGAAAGAAGAAGTGAGAAGTATTAATGTATCAAGAGATTTGGAATAAGTATGGTAGTGGATATTCTGCAGACGAAAAAGAAAAGATTTTGGAGCAATTATCCGATATCTTTGTACAACCATCTAACCATTGCCACGTATTTTCAGAGACAGATTTGATTCGTTGGGGGCTTGTTGATCCTCAAAGAATATTAACCATTTTTGAACATCTTTTAGATAAAAAATGGGATATCAAGAAGGCAGATTGTTTGTTGGAGTTAATCGAAGATAAGCCATTTTTTAACGATGAACTTAGGCAGCAAATTCATGCTCTCTATAAACAAACAACGAATGCTTACTGTAAAGGAAAGAAAACAGAAGATACTCACTATTGCGACCCTTATTTGGAGCAATGCGCCTCTTATGCGGATGGTGAAGAAGTAAAACACTATTGCCAGACAAAATTAGAGGAATGGAAACAGCATATAGGAAAACGCCATACACGTGACAAAATTTTTTACTTTGAGCATATTGCAACATGCTGGATGAATGCAAAACTGGCATTCTCTGAGATGCAAACTATCATCGAATGACATATACAAAAATGAGAATATCAAATAGCAGCAAATTATATTGAATGATTTGGGATGGATATGGATAAAGTTTGGGTAAATTCTTTGGTGAGCAACCTCTTTGAATCATGAGAGTTTGATGGGACGGAAAAGGTTGCTAGAGCCGCTGGATTGTGGGATCTATGGAAGAAAAAAGTAGAAGTTAAAAGAATGGAGTCATGATGTATGGACCCTTATTATATCGAAAAAAATATCAAAGAGTTTGATCTTGACCCTTCTTATCACAGCTGTTCAATTGATAAATATTTCTCTAGAGGGGAATTTGAGAGAGCAGTAAAATACGCTGAGGAACAGAATATCATTATTACTCCTCAGCAGTTTGATACTTATATTACCAAACATATCCAAATCTAGTACATTTATTATCTTACTCATTATTACCATGAAAAATCTAAAACATTATTCTGCTAATGCTATGTCTAGGAGGCAGAACTTAGCAAAAAAACTAATACAACTTAGAAGCCTTGATGAGACAGGTACAGAACTTGCACAAACTTTACTTGAGAAACAGAGACAGGGGAAACCTGAACGGTTTCAGAAATATTCTTTATCAGAATTGCTAGAAAAAATTAGAGTAGATGTTGATGATAGAAATTTATGACTTAGTGATGAGGAGTTCAGCATTATATCCAACCTCATAGACAAAGAGGGAGTGAAATTGTGGGAAGGCTTAGACGATAAAGAAAAGGCAAATCTAAATGGATTTTTGAAAAATCGTATATTGTGTCAAATGTGAAACGTATTTTCAAGTACTACCTCTTTAGAAATGTTCGATCAACTAGATCAGTGTGATAAGGAAGAAATCATGAGGAAAAGGGTTGATTCTCGAACTGCGGGCAAACTTCGGACATATCCACTTATCACACAAACCATCGAACAAAGTAACAATGAGGAATTCATGTTTAATATGATGATACGTATATGATGCAGTAAAGATTCTCCATCGTCGATTTTACCAACAGAAAAGTGTAAAAGTCTCTTGAGTGATCCGACAAAAACCCCGCAACTTATTGCCGTTGCACATGAATGTTTCAAAAGAGAACGAAGGTTAAAGGATTCCCAATATTCTCGTAGTATATTTGAGTATTTATGGGAATTATGAATAAAGATCTCTTTGGACGTAGCGAAACAATTAGACTCCCAATCCTTGCGTTTTTGAGAGACAGAAAAGACTAGGTTAGCATGTATACTAAAGGAAATTGTAGAAGATGTGGATATTGTTTTTTCTGAAGCCTTGGAAAAAGCGGATGAGGATACATTAAGATTATTATATAGACTATTCCTCCCTATTCAGCTACTGGAAATGGTGGATGAAAAATACAAAAAACCTGAATTTCTCAATCCTCTTTTAGAAAAACACCTAATAAGACTTGACAATAAAAGTATTTCCTATCTTCTTGATAATTACCAAAAAACTTCTCAAACCGGAAAATTTAATGCCAATATTTTTTGCGCCTGGAGGAATAAGGAAGATTTACATCGTGATACTTACAGTACGGACGGAATACACGCTGTACCAAAACACATCATGAGACAATTTATAGATATCATTGATATAGACACCATCTATGCAATTCCTTTCAGAGTATATGAAATATTGGAAGAAAAATGAGTAGACATAGCACCATACTTAGATCGCTTTTCATTTTCTTATGGGGAAAAGGACATCCTCCCTTCCCTCCCGTCCAATCTTTTACAAAAGGCGTTGGAAAAATGAGATCAAAAATTCTTTTCTGTTGAAAAACAGGAATATCAGTTCAGAAAAATTATTCAGCATATTAGTTATGAAGAATCCCACTTACTTCTCCACAAAATAATCGAAAACATTTCATCAGAGGAAGAATTCGATACTTTCATGAAGAAAATTGTAAGAGAAGAGATTCCTGAAAGGTATCGTTGTCGAGGAATTAACAGTCCGATCAAAGAAGAGTTAGAATATATCGTATACCTAGTAACAGGTAAAATAGCATTAAAAGATCCCCACGGCTCTTCACCGGACCGCGACATACCAAAATATCTATTTAAACTCTGTGCAAAAGAGCGACCTAGCTTCATTGAAAATTTTAATAGGGCTATTAAGCCGGATCCTACCGTTGATATGGATGATGTAAAAAAACTTACACAATTTTATATGGCAAAAAAAGAAAAAGATGATATTACCACCGAATAAGAGAGATTGAGAAAATCTTGATACAAAAAACACTATGGAGAATACCAACATCCTTGAAGTACAAGAAACTACCAAGCAGGAGACTGCAACGATACTGGGAAATGCTCTCATTCCCACAAACCAGCTCAGTAATCCAGAACGAGAGGCTTTTATGCAATTAGCACCGAGTGTGGAAAGAGACATCCTAGAACAGGAGTCAAAACGTAGATTCCCAACAGCGGAAAAGAGAGTTGATCAACTGAAAATTAGATGAGTAATTAGCAAACAAACCCCTGTTTTACCTCCATTCGTTGCATTAGTATGCAGAAGAATTGACAGAGAACAATGATGTATATTCAGTGTTATTTTGAAGGAGATTGATTTCTGACACCCGAGAAATAGTTGAGGAGGGATGTTATCTAGCATGTGCGGAGTTGGACCAGAAATTGCACTAGAAACTTATCGCATCAATCCCAACTGAACGTACGATAGAATAGAATATCAACATACCTATGATATGGCTCTATTAGATTGTTTGATAGATAGGAAAGTACAGGAATATGAGGGGAATACGCGGGGAAATAATATTGAACTGATTTATATAAATCACTGTCTGTAGGATAATTACCCTTGCATTTAACCCTCAAATTTCTATAAATATAGCACCTATTTAATTTAGGGGCTACACGAAATGGATAAAACTACTCAAATATTCACTGCAGATGCGGTATTTAGCCTGCAATATGCACAACTTATCGCAACTCAAGGACAGCTTCCCCTCTTGGATGCCGAACGCATTTTTTGGGGAAGCTATGGATTTATCAGAGAGTCTGACCAATATCAGACTTTTTCTGCTTTACTGGGGATACAGCAGGCGAAGATCTTTGATCAATTCTACATCCATCACTACCAACGTCTGATCCAAGAAAGGCAAGGAGCGCCGTTTAGAAGCCAGGTACATATCGAGCCGGGATTCAATTCCGATTTGTTGAACAAAAAGGCAACCTGGAAAATCTCTCAATTGGACTTCTGTTCGCTATTCTATATATCTTTTCTCCATTTGTCCAATGAAAATCAGATTTTGCATCTCTTGCATCAAGATAAAGTAAATCTCCAAAACTTAAAGGGAAACTGCGAAAAATTGCTCTTCAACCCTCTTTCTAGGCAACAGGGGGTGTTTGCTTTTCTCAAAGTTTTGAGTAAAATTTTCAAGAACATTCCTTTAGATTTTAGCAAGATTTCCGTGATGAATATCAACATCAATGATAACCTAGAAAATTTGGAAAAGTTTTTGGATAGCGTAGAAAGTGAAATCGGACAGGACTTTGAACAGCCTATCGATGCGAATGGGACTACAACCAAAAAGAAAGAAGAAAAAAAGCTGAATATCGAATACTTCGGAACCGATCTGACCAGAGAGAGTAAAGATGGGTTTATCGATCCGATTATCGGAAGAGAACAAGAGATCAACCAAGTGATCTACACGCTTTTGAGAAAAACCAAAAATAATCCCCTGCTCATCGGAGAACCTGGGGTCGGGAAGACCGCCATCGTGGAAGGCTTGGCGCAGAGAATTATCGCAGGGACCGTACCCGAAAAGCTGAAAGGAAAAAGGATTTTCCTGTTGGATATGGGTACGCTCGTAGCAGGGACGAAGTATAGAGGAGAATTTGAGGCGAGGATGAAAGCGATTTTGGAAGAGGCCGTAGATCCTACGAATAACCTGATTCTCTTTATCGACGAACTTCACACCATCATCGGAGCAGGAGGACAGGAACACAATGACGCTGCTCAGATGTTGAAACCCCTACTTTCTAGAGGGAAAATAAAACTGATAGGAGCAACTACCTTCGATGAATATCAAAAAGTGATTGAAAAAGACGCTGCACTCAAAAGAAGATTTCAAGAGGTGGTAGTGAATGAGCCTGATAGAGAGACGACCCGTCAAATTATCTCGGGATTGAAACAGACCTACGAGGATTTTCACGGGGTACAGATTTTGGACGAAGCGATCGATGCTGCGATCAACCTCAGTAAAAGATATATCTTGAATAAACATCTACCGGACAAGGCGCTGGATATTTTGGATGAGGCCTGCGCGAGAGAATCTACAATGCAAGAAAAACTTGATAACGATGATTCGTATAAAAATACGGAAAAGAAAATCAAAAAAATAGAACAGCAGATCGAAAAGGCGATCGATGCTCAGGATTATTTTGCTGCTGCAGAATTGAAAGAACAGGAAGAAAAGCTGAAGAAAGAACTGCAAAGCATCAGATCCCACAAAAATATTCCTACGCACTTGAGGAGCGAGATCGACGCAAAAGATATCGGAAATGTGTTAGCCGAAAAGACCGGGATCCCCGTGAATATCGTGAATGAAGATGAAATTAGTAAACTCAAAAGATTAGACGGGACCTTGAAAGAAAGCATTATCGGACAGGATGAAGCAGTGAACGCGGTGGTAAGGACGTTGACGAGAAGCAGGCTTTCTATGATAGAAAAGAAAAAGCCTATTGGAAGTTTTCTGTTCCTAGGACCGAGCGGAGTTGGGAAAACCTATTTAGCGAAACTGATCGCCAAGGATTATTTTGGAGATGAAAATGCGATGATCAGGTTTGATATGTCTGAATTTATGGAGAAATTTTCGGTGAGTAAACTGATTGGATCTCCTGCGGGATATGTAGGATTCGAGGAAGGAGGAGGTTTGACAGAAGCTGTGAGAAGGAAGCCATACTCTGTGGTACTTTTTGATGAGATAGAAAAAGCTGCCCCTGATGTGTTGAACATCCTACTCCAAATTTTGGATGAAGGACAGCTCAAAGATAGCAAAGGAAGAATGATTGATTTCAAAAGCACGATCATTGTGATGACGAGCAATATTGGAAGCGAAGAATTTTCTAGAAAGCAGGTGAATATCGGATTCTCAACCGGGACAGCGAAGGAAATGGACGAGAGAGGCTTCGAGCAGATCAAAGAAAGGATTATGGATCAGCTCAAATCGCATCTTTCTCCGGAAATGATCAACAGAATTGATTACAAAGTGATCTTCAGACCCCTCAGCAAAACAAGCCTGACAAGTATTTTCAACCAACAGCTTTCTAGGTTTTTGGATATTTGGAAGGCGAATGAAAGTATCACCTTGCCGAAGTTTACCAAAAAGCAAATCGAAGAAATTATCGATAAAATTTACGATCCTCAGTATGGAGCGAGACCCGTAGAGAGGTATATTCAAAACGATATCGAAGGGGAATTGATTTCGATGGTGCTAAGTGGGAAGAAAGGAGAAACGAAGAAGGCGAAAAAATAATTTATGCTGCTTTCTGTTTGAGATCTCTTTTGATATACTGTCTCTCATTCCTCGAGCCTTGGTTTTTTCTGTTCTCATATACCGATTTTCAACCGGCATGACGAAAATCCCTGTTGCTTGGACGTTCTTTTTGGCGTTCCTTTTTCTCCTGAAAAAATATAGACCTCCCTCCTCTTCTTCATTTTCGCCCAGGTTGTCCTTTTTTATCAACTTTATTTTGATACCTTGCATTTCGTTCTTCTGTCGGAAAATCTTCTTCAGAAAGCGCGGGATTCACATACGCTTCTTCATCTTCTTCGTGGATATCTGAAGACCACACCGCATTTGGCATATCTTTCGGTACTGGTATAGCGTCTTTTGGGGCCCTTCTTGAAGCAACCTTTCGAACCGATTTATTTTCCGGTTTATTTTCTTCTTGTTCCTTTCAAGGTTCTGACACACGCCCCCACTCAGGGACAGGCATCCCGTTATCTATGGCATCAAATAATTCTGCTTCATATTCTGCAAAATCATCCCCTGCAGAGCGACCAGAAAGCACATCTGCCAGTTCTGTTTTTGGATTATATTCTGTATCCGTGACTACATCTCCATCATCATCAACAAACAGATTTTCTTGGTTGATAGGCCTACCTTCTCTGTCTCAAGATTCGTAAGGGTAGGGAATGTCTTTTTCCTTATAATTTTGCGGATAATATTTCGCCATCATACACGATAAAGAAATAAAATTAGGCCGCACCCACATATTCGTAATGCTTCATTTTCACGAAAGCATCCTGAATGTACTGCTCCTCCATCTCAAACTCCTGAATGATCGGATCTAATACTTCATCCTCCTTAATCATGGTTAGTAACTCTTCTTCAAAGTTCTCGAAATCGCTGTCTGCTCAGGCTTCCATTGCTACGCCCGCTGTTTCCTCCCCTACCTCATCTTCATCATAGTAAGGCTCAAAACCATTTTCTAACATCTTGCTAAGTGTAATTACATACTAAAAGTATTCTAATTATATCCACGAATGCGAATATTTCAAAAAATCAACCTAAAAATCCTGTTTTGAGATTCCCTTTTCCCCAAAAAATGTTGTGATATGTTTTCTTTGAAATTGAAAAGAGGAAAGAAAACTGTATCCTAGAGGCAGTAGCATTTTATTCGAATAATCTGATTTTTGATGTATATTCCTCTCCACGGACATAGTACCTTCTCGTTTTTGGAGGCTGTAAGCCTCCCGAAGCAAATTGTCGCGAAAGCCAAAGCAATGGGGCTACCCGCCATAGCAATTACCGATTACACAGGGATGTATGGCGTGCCGACCTTTTATCTAGCGGCCAAAGATGAAGGGGTCAAGCCGATCGTCGGAATAGAGCTCGGATTTGTGTTGGATATGCAGGCAAACTTCATCGCTAAAAACATTGGGAACATCTGTTTGATCGCGGCAAGTGATGCAGGATATTATAACCTGATGAAGCTTACCTCGTTTGCCAATCAGGAAGGACTAGCCGAAAAAGCGAAAATTGACTTTGCCGTCCTCAAAGAACATCACGAAGGGCTCATTGTCTTTTATGGAGGGATCGAGAGCTGGGTGGGGAAAATGATGTCGGCTGGAGAATCTGAGGAAAGGATTCTGGAGATTCATGAAATGATCAAAGAGGTGTTCGGAGAGCATTGTTATTTCGAGATCACCGCACAGGATGAAGAGATCATCAGCGAACTACCGAAACTCAATCAGTTCATCTTGCATCTCGCGAGGAAAACGGATACGGAATGTATCGTGAATAACAACTATTTCTATCCTGAGCCCAAGAATAAGGAAGCTCGGGAGATGGCTCTTTCGATCAAGGATGGAACGAAAATGTACGACGCTCATCGTAGACAACCTGCCGGACAGTACCACATCATGACCGAAGAAGAAATTAGAGAAATCTGCCTGAAAAATGGCTATAAAGAAGAGCAAATCGAGCAACGACTCGGCAACAACATGAAAATCTCCGAACAAGTGAAAATGGAAATTAAATTAGGACAAGCCCTGTTCCCGGTGTATGAGGCTCCAGAGGAGATTAAAGAGTTGTACGAGAAGTATAAGGATAAAATGATTGTGGAGTAGGTTTTTGAGCAAAAGAAAAATCGCTCCAAATATGAAGCGAAGTTTCGTGAGTTTTGATGACAATTACCACCACACCGGGTCTAAGATGTGTAAGGTTTCCTTCAGAGAGGTCAGATATTGTTCTTGTCCCTCAAATTCTTCATTTTCGTACAGAAACTTGTATACCCAACCCAAAAAGCCAGCTTTCATCCGATCTGAGACTTGTTTTTCTCTTACCAGATCCCTACCCTTTGTAGCTACGATAGCCACAAATCCCGTCATCGTTGAGGATCTCCCATATTTTCCATTTTCATCTTTGGGAACATAGATACCCTTCGTCGTATCCCCCTGTAAACCAGAGTGGAAGTCACATTTGAAGTCAAATCCTCCAAGGTTCCTCAGTGCTGCAGTAAAGTCAGTTGCTGTTAGTAAAGGAATGTTTCTTACCATCTCAATGTAAGCTAGAGCTGCAGGTAGACCATACTCTTTTCGGACTCCTTGGAAGACCAAAATGAGGCGTTCACTATCTAGGTCGTTTGTTTTTACCCCTCTCCCTGAATAATATGCAGGATCTAGGTCCAGCTGACGGTGTGTCCATTCTCCGATGAGTCTACCCAATTGTTCTACTTTTGTTAACTGTTCCATTTTGCATAAATTTTATTTATTTTTAATATTTTAATTGTTATTAGATTGACAGTATAAGTAAGCGATATATATATGCAAGTGTTTTTTTGAAAATTTTCTTCTAAAAAAAGTCGCCCCGAAATATTAGGACGACTATTCATGTTCATTCAAGGAAACACACAAATACTATAGCAATTTCAAGGTTACGGAAGGATTGCCTTCAGCCCACTCAAAATATGCCTGAACCTTGTCTCCCTTTTTGCAGTCCTTGGTTTTTAAGACTCGCCAAACACCAAATTGCCGGTGTCTCAGACTAATTGTCCCTCCATACTGCTCCGCATCTACCGTAAAGGTAAGTGGGGTAGTTACCAAGGATAAGATAATTTTTAATGTCCCTTGTTCGTCACTTAAAATTTCCATTATTTGCAACGGGATAACACAACCCAGCAGTCTTTCTGGCCTCAATTTCCCGTCCCTCTGGAAGACAAGCGTAGCTCCTGTCAGTGCAGAGATGATAGTGCTACTTTTGTCTAGCAACCGTCCATCGCAATAGCCAACTATTTGACCTACATATCCACCAGCTTCTCCGGTCGCTCTTACGTTCATTCCATCTGGTGGTGTAACTACCAGTGAAGATGTAGAAGGCTCAGGACTACTCGTCTGCTGTTCTGCCCCTTGTGGGGGTGCACTTTGCACAGCATTACTACTCTGGTATCCTGCCGAAGCTCTTGCCTGTATTTCTATAGTATTCAGGCTTTTCCCGAGGATCTGCAACGTAGCCTCACTTCGAGAAGAGTTCACTAATATCACCACTAACAGGCATATGCATGCAGTTATAGTAGTAAAACAAGCGATGTAAGCGAGCCACTTATGAAACAAGACAGACTTTTTTAAGGTTTCTTCGATTCGCTGCAACTGATCCGCTCTTTCCTTCTGAAACGAGAGTGATGTTTGCAACTTGACCACTTTTTCCTGCAGGGCATCAATTTCTTTCTCTTTGTCCATGCTCTTAATTTTTTTATTTTTTTAACTACTCTACCTTCACACTACATGGCGATAGGCTCGCCTTTGTAGCGTTTTTTGTACTCTAGAGACACCCGATCATAAGCCTGAGGATACACTTCTTTAAGCTTATTGAGCACAATTTGTGCCTCATCTTTTTCTCCATTTTTTATTGTGTGTATACACAATGTCTCATACGCATCTTGCAGCTTTTTTAGGCTAGCATCTTGTGCTGCGTTCACAGATTCAGGTTTCCACGAATAGCAATACGCTCCGAAAAGAAACCCTGCTACGGGTACTGTCGCTATAACCAGCGACAGAAACGACCAAGCACATAGGCAGACAACGAAAACGATCGCTGTTACAAGCATCACTAGGAAGCCGAATTGCTCGGTTTCCAAATGTTTCAAAAGATTCTTTATCTTTTCCATCTTTGTTTCGGTTCAGTCGCATCCTTATCAGTCAGCCCCCTGTTCCCGGCCTTTAATTAATGTTGTGTTAGGTTTGTGTTTGTAATTTACATCTTTAAGGCATCAGCCTTGTCGGAAAGTTTCTCTACCTCTTTAATCGTGTTCCCTACCAAGGTGATATACTTCTCTACAATACCGAGCAAATCTTTTTTTTCAGTCTTCTGTGACATCTGCCGCAAGGACTCTCGTAAGCCCCCCGCATCATTTTTCATCTCCCTAAGAGACCGTAAAGAGGGTATTAAGCTCTCTTCGTTCCATTCCTTCACTATTCTCCTCCATTTTTTCACTTCAATGGAGTCTCTCACTCTATTTAGCGTCCATATTACGGTCGCTATCACGCCTACTACGGCGAACAAAATTACGATTCCCATAAATATTCCTCCTTTAATTTGTTTTTATTAATTTGTGTTAATTTTTCTATATACGATGGATATAAATATTTCATATTTAATGTCAATCCCATTTTGTGTATTTTAGGGGAGCTCTGTGTAAATCTGTTGAAGTTTTCACTCTAAGGAAAAATCGCTCCAAATATGAAGCGAAGTTTCGTTTGTTACTTTACATAGGATCGACCCTTTTAGGAGCG
>Ga0209737_10002164_pt1 | contig 13829 bp, 13 predicted proteins | sample TergutCu122P3_FD_187284 | JGI IMG/M metagenome (GOLD analysis project Ga0209737, IMG submission 187284) | Cubitermes ugandensis P3 segment gut microbial communities from Kakamega Forest, Kenya - Cu122 P3 (SPAdes) (version 2) | ecosystem: Host-associated > Arthropoda: Insects > Digestive system... | reverse complement strand
AGTGGGTGATATTATCATCATTGATATCCCGCCGTTGCTCAAAGAGTATCGGGGTCTAATTGGCAAGACCATTTTAGAGACTCATAGAAACATAAAAACGGTGCTTGCCAAAGCAGGGGACATAAGCGGGATTTATCGGGTTCGGGATTATGAGTTTATTGCAGGGGAATCTAGAACAAGTACGGTGCATCGAGAATTTGGTTGGGTCTATCATGTGGATGTGGCGAGGGCATATTTTTCACCTCGGCTTAGTCATGAACATGAACGGGTTGCTGTGCAGGTGCAACCCCAAGAGGTTGTGGTGGATTTGTTTGCTGGTGTGGGTCCGTTTGCAGTGTTGATAGGTAAGCGGCAACCTGAGGCAAGGGTTTATGCAGTTGATTTGAATCCTGACGCGGTGGAGCTACTCAGAGTAAATGTTAAGAGCAACAAGGTTGCTGATCGGGTGTTTCCCATTTGTGCGGATGCTAGAGGAATTGCATCGAGTGAACTTTGCGGGGTTGCTGATCGGGTTATTATGAATTTACCTGAAACAGCTATAGATTTTGTTGATGCCGCATGCGGGGTCATTAAACCCTCAGGTGGCATCGTTCATTTTTATGGGTTTGTACGGTTGCCTGATAGTGAGAATAATCTTGTGCATCGCTTCACAGAAGCTGTAGAGCACAACGGTAGAACAGTAAAGGCACTTCTTCAAGCGCGAAGCATACGAGAAACAGCACCCTTTGAGTCACAGATCGTTTTAGATGTACAAATCCAGTAACTCTACAGGGGTTTAGCACTCAAGCAGATTTTTGGTACTTTAGCCGTCGTGGTGTTGTTGCTAGGGTTGGTGTTAGGATGGAGTGGTAAGAGTTAGGGTTATTTTGATTTTTTGTTGGGGATTTTTTAGTTTTTCTATGAGGGTTCTTGAGAGATTGTTTGATGCTTTATCAGCTTGAATTGCTAGGGTGCGGTTGCAAACAAAGCTACTTTTTCTAATTACTATATCAGTTAGATGGGTTAGTTGTAGTTCTGTTGAGCCTGAGGCCTCTATTGTTTCGCATGTATTGTCGGCTTCAATTAGGATGGTTAGTTTGGCGTTTGGTTGGTTTAGAGCGTGTTTAAATTCAGGGTTTAGGTCGGCTACGGCTTTATTGGCTGCTACTGCGACAATGCAGTCGCCTGAGGGTAGAAGATGGAGGTCTTTTGTGATCATTAGGGTGGTGGGGTGTGTTGCTTGGAGGTTTTTGTGTCCATAGGCCCAGATGGTTTCGAGGGTTTTTTTGGAGGGCAATTATTCGCGGACCTCAATGGAGTCGACTTTGCCATCACCGTCTAGATCAAATCCTACAATTACTGTTGCAAATGTGTCTTGGCCTTGGTAGTTTTCTAGAGTTTTTTTCCAGAGGTTGGTGAGTGCGATGACGCAAGCTTTGGTTCCTACGGCTTTATTGCCGGCTAGAACTATGATGCGTTTGGTGGGGTCCCAGGGGTTTTTGATTTTGGCGACTAGGCCGGTTACGTCGGAGGTGTAGGTTTGACCGGTTTTTTTTGATGATAGGCCACCAAAGAGGAAGCCTTGTTGGGAGGATTGCATGTTGAATTTTATGGGGAGGTGGTCGTTTAGTTCTTGCATTAAAAAGTTGGTTCCGGGGCCGCCGACTAGGATGAGGTTGTTTTTTTCTTCTTTTTCTACTTTGACATCGACGTCGAGTTTTACTGCGAATTCTGTGGGCAGATGGGCAAATTGTCCTAGAAAGAGGGCTAGGTGTGCGGCGTAGTGTCCGTCTCGGGCGCTAGTTTTGAAGGGGCCGTGGGGTTGGGGGCTACCTACTATGATTTTGCCATCAAAGGTGCCGTTGTGGATGAATTCTTTGAAGAAGCTCTGGAGGTTGTTGTTTAGATCTATGGTGTAGGGGTTTTGGAGGGGGTGGTATCCTGTGGGGAATTCTGTGCCAAATGCGTGGTAGGTGGTGCGGTAGTATCTTGCGGTGGCGCCTTTCTTTTTTTCTTCGCGGATTATTGTGATGGCGTTGACTTTGGCGAGTTTGCGTATGTGGTAGTATATTTTTTGTTCGTGCATGCCTAGTTGTTTTGCGATTTCTATGGGGTACATTTCTTTTTGGGATAGCCGAGTGAGAATTTTCCAGCTGAGGCTACCAAGGATGGTTTTTAGTTGGTTTGCGGGGAGGAGGTTGATTTCTTTGGCTTGTTGGGTGGTGCCGTCATCTTTGAGGAGCAGTTTTTTGTCTATTGCGTATCACCAGCTTATTGAGGAGGTGTAGTACTATAAAAAAATTATTTTTAGGAGTTTATTAAATCTGTGCACTCTGCAAAGCACAAATGAATCGATTAGTTGAAATCAGCCCAAACGGATAAAAAAAGTTTTTAGTGGTAAAAGGAATGTTGTAAAAATCCTTAATAGCAATCTAGTTCAACCATTGCCAGTCAAATCATCAAAGGTTAGTGTCATGTGTGGAATATTTGGTTGCGTTCTAAAAGAGGGCAACGCGGCACCCATAATTCATACTTCTCTAAAACGCCTCGAATACCGAGGCTATGACTCAGTTGGTATTGCCACCCTAAACAACAAAGAAATCCAGATAAAAAAAGACCAAGGTAAAATCGATGAAGTCCACCAACGCCTAGACCTCGACAATCTAGCAGGCAACATAGGCATCGGACATACCCGATGGGCAACCCATGGTGCACCACTAAAAATTAACAGCCACCCCCACACCGACTGCAAAGGCAACATTGTGGTGGTGCACAACGGCATCATTGAGAACTTTTTAGAACTCAAAACCGAACTCCAAAACCTCGGCCACACCTTTGTCTCAAAAACAGACACCGAGGTTATGCCACACCTAATAGAAGAAACCCAAAAACAAAACCCCAACCTCACCTTTGAACAAGTAATCATAGAGAGCCTCAAACGCATCGAGGGCTCATACGCATTTGCCATCATCTCCACCCAAGAACCCGACAAAATCATCTGCGCCCGAAATGAAAGCCCCATAGTAATAGGTATCAACGACCAAGGTGTCTTTTGCGCAAGTGATGTTCCAGCGTTTTTATCAGTCACCAACCAAGCAGTTATGGTAAACAACGGCGAACTGGTCATACTCAGCTCAGAAGGCTATGAAATCAAAAAAATAAGCAACGCAAGCCCCATCACAAGAAAACCCATCACCATCCAGTGGACCCACGAGATGGCAGTCAAACAAGGCTATCCCCACTTTATGATTAAAGAAATACATGAACAACCCGAAGTTCTCCGCAACACACTACGCATCCAAGACCACTACCTTGACTTATTATGCACCTTTTTAGATCGCGCCAACGAAGTATTTCTAGTCGCATGCGGAACCAGCTACCATGCCTGCCTAGCATCATCATACATGTTCTCAAAGTTAGCGTATCTACCCACCTATCCCGTGTATGCCTCAGAATTCTTAGAACAACACGGCAAATCGGTCAACATTGACAGCACCATTCTTGCTGTGAGCCAATCAGGTGAAACCGCAGACACCATTGCAGCAGTTGCCTGCGCCCAACAAAGAGCCGCCACAGTACTAAGCCTAACCAATGTTATTGGTTCTACCCTCACACGTATCAGCCGCGTCTACATCGGCACCCAAGCAGGACCAGAAATCGGCGTTGCAGCAACCAAAACCTTCACCTCACAACTCTCAGTTCTAGCCCAACTAGCCCTAAAATTAGCCAAGAAACGAGGTAAAATCTCACAAGATGAAATCGACTGCCTTGAAGAAAAACTCCAAGAACTCCCAAACGTAGTAGATACCATTGTAACAACCCAAGAAGAAAAAATCAAACAATTAGCCAAGAAGTATAGCGGATCAAAAATCTTTTTCTTTCTAGGCCGAGGTATTAGCACCGCAACCGCATTTGAAGGCAGACTCAAACTCATGGAAATCGCCTACATCCCCTCTATTGCATTCCCCGCAGGAGAGAGCAAACACGGCCCAATCAGCCTAATCGAAGACGGTTTTCCAGTAGTGTTTGTATGCCCCAAAGACGACACCCACAAAACAACCATAAGCAACATCATGGAAATGAAAGCCCGAGGCGCCCACATAATAGCCATAATCGAAGAAAACGACCAAGACATCAAAAGCTTAGCAGATGACTACGTCGAAGTACCCAAAGACATACCCGCAATCCTCTCGCCCATACCATACTCAGTACCTCTTCAGTTACTAGCATACTACACAGCAGTGGAAAAAGGCTACGACCCCGACATGCCCCGCAACCTAGCAAAATCAGTCACCGTAAAATAATCAAGGTTAGCTCATAAAAAGTTGCAAACAACCTTCAATAATATATTTACCCTTTTATTTAGGAATCCTATGCCCTAAATCATCAATCCACCAACAGAGCTATCTGCCAATCTTAGCCAAACCATTTTTCCAGTGAAGTTTTGCTTTTTGCTTTTTTGTTTCCGGCGGTCATGTGCTCTATGGATTTTTTGATGCGTTCTTCTCCGAATTCTTTTTCACCGCACATAAAATCGATAAGGCCCTGCTCGTTTGGGTCTTTCCAGTTAAGGGTATAGTTATCAGTTGTTTGTGGCTTTAAAAATTCTTGGCGTATTAACTGGGGTTCACATGGAAACGTAGCATTTTTTATGTAGGGTAGGGCGGCTTCAAGGGTGTTGTGTTGTTTGATGAGTTTGAGTGCAGTTTTAGGTCCGATACCCTCGATGCCATCGGGGTTAAAGTCGGTTCCAATCAGTATACCTACATCGATTAACTGCTCATAGGACAAATCGCATTTACTAAGCGCTTTACGCAACTCAACCACCTCAGGAACCACTTCGACAAATGTTTTTCCTCGTCGGCGTCTCCCTGAAATTGTGACATTACGTAAAAGTTTAGGCGCCCCAAACAGCAAACTGTCATAGTCTTGACTTGCACAATAGTCTGCATCACCCTTCTTTGTTAGATAGGCCGCTTGGGCTTCACCTTCACTGGGTGCTTGAATCCAGGGCAACCCCATCAAGTCCAGAACTTGCTTGCTCTCAGGCACCATGTAGTCTTTCATGGTGGTAGCGACTGAAGCATATAAACGCATTTTTTCTTTATCACCGCTTTCCTGAGCTTGGGCATGTTTTATCATTGCTTCAGCTTTGATTTGACGACGACGTTGAACTTCAACGGTTTTGAGTTCAGGAGATTGCCCATCAAACACAAAAACGGGTTTGAGCCCCAGCTCAACAAGGTTACTTGTGCGATAAAACAATCCACTTAGATGACTGGTGATTTTACCAGAACTATTTTTGAGTGGAGTTCCATCGGGCTGACGAATTATACTGAGAAACTGATAGATAGTATTGTAGGCATCAATAGCGATAACTTTACCACTGAGATCTTCAAGCTTGACAGGGTTTTTTGGGATAAGATCTTTAAAGTTTACGCCCAAAATGATTCACAGAAAAATAGGTAAACTCGAACCTTAAGAGGTTTACGAAAACAGATCCAAAAAGCAAGATTTAACGCTCCGTTTACCCGCTTAGTTAACGACAAGAAGGTAAAAATCACAGAAACTATTTTCTCTGACCAGATACAGATGTGGCAAAAACAAATTATTTTACCATTTCTGGCGGTACAATTACCAATAACACAGCCAACAAAGAGAAATGGGGATATACAATAATGGAACGCTCATTAGACCTCTTGTGAAACTAGTTCACCTTTCACAGTTACAGATCACGCAGATCAAACTAAACCATAAACTGAAACATTTCCTACAAACACAACAACAATCAAATACAATTTAAAACAACCACAATAAACCAATCACACACTCACAAGAAAAGATCTATAGCAAAGAATTATTGCGGCAATAACCGAGGTAACCAAGACAGGCACTAACATATTAACAAACGTAAAAAGTGCGGGTAGTGTTGTTGTGCTCAGAGGCCTAATTCAACGAGTTTTCGGGGGCTGTTGATTTCTATGGCTTTGGTTCCAGTGATTATGCTTGATAGTTTGGGACTCGCATCTGACCCCAGAGTAACTACAACACTGTCTTTGTAGGTGAGAGTAACTGTTATGCCGGATTTAGCCAAGTCTTCAGCAACCTCTTTGAGCAGGCCTATGTTGCTACGTGCAGAGCCAAGTTGGCCAAATACACCTGTTAAGCCCTTGTTTTTTTCTGTGCCTTGTGCAACAACAAGAGTATCTTTTATGATTTCTTTATTTAGGGCTTCGATGTCGATTTTTTTGTCGAGAGCTTCGATTTTAAGGGCTTCGGTGTTGTTGGTCGATACAGTGACTTTCCCCGACTTTAGCATTTCTGCTAAAATCGTTGTGATTGGCATCTTGGCTTCCTGCTAGGTTAGGGTTTTATTTCTTTAGCATACACTATATCTAAGACAACAGACCCATTGAGTCTTGCCTTAAATCTGCCCAAGTCAAGAGTTAAATCTTCAAAGCTTAGTTTGATATCAGATTCTTTTCCAGCAAGCTTATCCATAACTGCGATGACGGTTTCAGCCATTTGTTTGGCGGATTTTTCAAGTGTGTTTTCAGTTTTTGTATCTACCATTAAAATGCACCATACTCAATAAAGAAGTATATCATAACGTAAAAAGCTATTGCTCATAGCCAATAAAATTATGATAGAAAATATTAAAATTTAAAAGAAAATTGCAGAATCACATTTAAGCGTGAATTTACCATTCTTCTTCTTCCCATTCTTCATCTTCGCCTTCTTCCCAATCATCTTCCTCTTCAAATATCATTCTTTTTTCACCTCCGGCCCAAACCACAACACGCTATCCTACGCTCAGTTGTGTTTAAGGATTTAGATTCGTCAACTGTCGTTAAAGCCGAACCTAAGCTTTTGGAAAAAACCTTTTTCTACCAAGTTTTGCACAATTTTTCAACTACAAATATCGAAAAAAAAGAAGACCACACACCAGTTATGACGCTAGTTTATTACCTGATTGCCTTTTTCACATAAATACACTATGAAATGATTTCCCGAAAAGTGTGGTATATATGTTTTAATAAAAATCGGATAAAGCGAGTTAAAACACCGAAAATAATGGCAAAATAACACCTACAGGCACAAATAAAGAAAAACGATGCACCATACTGAACTCTCACCAAAAAAACACTTAACATCAAAAAGCATGGTGTGGTATATATAACATTTAGGGGTGTGCATAATTTGGTAGTGTCATAAGTTAAGTGAAGTGTTGTGTCTCTGCTAGCGGTTTAAAAATTCAGAGGTAATTCATCAATGTTTTTGGCATAAGTGGGGTGTTGGTCAGTAAAAGTTTTTCTGACAAACAGACCTCATCAATTAAAACACTTCATGACACCACCCATAATTTTAAGTTTGTTTGTGTGTTTTTGTTTTTATGGAAGCTGTGAGGTAGTTAGGGCTTTTTGTCAACAAGACAATAGTTCCAGTTGAACTTAAAAGGCGTGGTAATCCTGGTTATGGACAAGTTAAAGCATTAAGGGTACTGGTTTATGCAAGACTAAAAGGCCACAACAAAGATACAAGACTAATTGAACATCTAAAGAAACATTACTCTGCAGCTAAAACCCTAAGATTAAACAGTATACCAGACAGAACAACAATTGGCAGATGGTGGAAAAGATATTTAACACTTTTAGAGAAGACATTTCTAAACATTACAAACGTCCTTCAGTTAGTTGAAGCCCTGCTGATGATGTTATTGTATAGGGTAAACAAAAGCGCAATATTGCAGGCATAATCAATTTAAAATCCCTCAAAGTATATGTATTTATGAAATCCATAACGCTCAAAGTAAGCCATTTGGCTATAATCGCGGCGCTTGTCGCGGTGATAATTGTGGGTGCGTACTTTATAATAACCAACAATGCGAACTCTGATAATTCGGGACATAGCGGAGTAGGTTTCATATTAGATGAGAACGCCAAAGACTACATCGGAGCAGACCCATCGAGCCGGTCGGGGGATGTGCCGGGTATAAAAATCCCCGGTTATGACACCGTTACATTGCCCGCAAATACTAAAAATGTGAAAATGATACTGCTAAATCCAAAGGACAATCCCTGTTATTTTCAGTTTGAGCTTATGGTGAAGGGTGAAACGTATTATATGTCTAATTTGGTTGAGCCTTCTAAGTGCATTGAGGACTTAACGCTGACTAAACCGTTGATAAAAGGCGAGTATAAGGCTGTATTGCAAATCCGCGCTTATTCGCTGGACGGAAATTATACCGTTATGAATGGTGCGAATGTGGAATTTGATTTAAAAGTTGTCTAGCTAACCAAAACACCAATGCGAAAACACGCAAAAACATAAATATGATCAATACACAAGATAATAGTAACAATACTAAAGGTGTAATATGACGTGAAAAAAATTATGTGTCTCATATTTGCGGCGACGCTCCTATTGTGCGTAGCCGCCCCCGTTTTAGCCGAAGAAACACGACGAACCGACCTCTCATTTACCCTCGAAGCAGCCGAACCAAGCTACACAGTTACCATCCCCGCATATTTTGGTGATTTCACGTATGTCAGCAGGGAAAGTGGTTGGCATGCCCCCACTGATGAATATTATGAATACGATTACTATTCTACTAGCCTGATGGTCAGCGCGTCTAATGCAGAAAACCTCAACGGAAGGAAAATAACTATTACTTTTGAGGGGTCAACGCTCGATGATGAGGGTCAATTTTGTCTAAAGAATACTGAAGCTGTTGCCAATGGTTACTCACCACATCTTTACTATAGCCTTCACGCTAGCCCCATTGTTCATCATGTTTTTGTTCCTCATGGTTATAGCCTTGGGGACAAAATTGTTACATTTATTGACAATGACACGTGCTTTTTTATTGCAAACGCGTACTTATTTGTTCAGGGTACTCCTATTAAGTCTTTTGATAACTTAGAATCAGATATAATGCCAAACAGTCCCTACACAGGCTATATCATTTTCGGCATAAAATTGGTGGAAGTTAGTTAACCAAGTGAACTACCGCCGCTTTACAGTGACGCACTCCAAATCCTCAATCAATGGCAACTTGGGGACAATCCCCAAAAAATAACCTCTTTTTTTAATTTAATTTGGCACATTAACCGCCGTCCATGCACAAAAAAGCTTTGAAATATCCATGGGAAAGGGTAATTATCCCATTTCTGCCGCTATGCACTCTTGACGCTTTAAATAACGCTCTTCAACCTCTTTTCTAAAAGAGGCGTCATTATAATATCTAATTCTATCCTGCATAGACAATCCTTAGTTACCTCATAATTATAATACCGTATCGCATGAATATCATCAATCGTAAAGTCCGGACTTATTTTTATGGTTAACGAATTTATATAATTGAGCTGTCCTTCTTTTTGAAGGGCAGCGTCCTTCAAAATCACCATCAAAAACATTATGCTACTTGCACAGAATTGGGAACGGTTCAAAGTCATGAATCCAAACCTCTCACAATACAAAATCGACGAAGTAGAAAAAAATTCTACACTGCAGAGATCCCAAATACGGCTTCTTAACCTATAAGTGTGCAAAATGTGACACCACTAAAACTGTTCCTTTGGCGTGTAAGAGTAGGATTTGTCCGCAATGTGGCAAGAAACATGCGGATCAGTGGGCCGCTGAGTTGGTTGATAGGCTTTTTGTGGTGCCTCATCGGCATATGGTGTTTACTATGCCTGAGGAGCTTCGGGCCGTGTTTGAGGTGGATCAGAGTTTGTTTGTGGTGTTTATGGATGCGGTTAGTAATACCGTGCAACAGATGCTTAAGGATAAGCATCGTGCTGTGCCTGGTGTTGTTTGTGTGTTGCATCCTTATGGGAAGGAGTTGAATTTGAATCCTCATGTTCATGTTTTGCTCACTGAAGGTGGTTTAACGAGGGCTGGTGAGTGGGTTTCTGTTTCCTTTTTAGAGTTATAATGCTTTGAGGTGTATTTGGCAGTATCAATTGTTGACGATGGTTAAGTGTGTGTTACCGCGTTCTTTGGAGATTAGGTGTTTGATTGACCGCTTGTTTAGGGGTATAGGGATGGGGTTTATGTTTATGCTAAGCGGCGTGTGTCTAGGCCTATGCAGATTGCTGGTTATATTGGGCGTTATCTTAGGCATCCGGCTATTTTGGAGTCGCGTATTTCTAATTTTAACGTGGAAACAAATATGGTGACTCTGGTATGTGGATGAGAATAAGGTTAAACAATTTGTAACATTGTATGCTTTTGAGTTTATTGATCGTTTGGTTAAACTTGTTCCTGATAAGAACTTGAAGCTTATTTGTTATTATGGTTTGTATTCTAGGCGTACGTCGGCTAAGCTTCAGAATGTGTTTACGTCTCTTGGTTGTGAAAAGGTGTCTGTTAAGTCAAAGTGTGAGGTGGTTTGTTGTTCTAGTTGTGGTTGTGTTATGGATTTTGTGGGTGTAACCAGACCTGATGGGGGTGGTGGTTTGGTTTATGGTGAGTGGGATGATGATTTTGATTATGCTAATTGGTAGGTCTAGTTAATTTGCGCCGAAGGCGCTTTCTTGTTGTTATTGTTGTATATTTTGAAGACTATTGCTATGGTGCCCACGATTATGATGGCTGTGATTATGGTGCCAAGGATTGTTGCTGATGATAATATTGCTGGTCTGTTTGGGGGCGGAATTGTTTGGGGTTCGGGTGTGTCTTCTTTGAAGCAATAGATATTCCAGTCGTTGCAGCCTATGTAGAGCTTTCCGTTGGCTATGGTGGGTGAGGACCAGGTGCTTGAGGGAAGAATGGCGGTTGCGATTTTGGCGCCGTCGTTTGCGGCATCAAAGATAAAGATGTGGCGTTGGCTGGTGGCCATGTAGACTTTGCCATCAGCATAGGAGGGAGAAACATAGAGTTCATCACCTGTGTATGTTGTCCACTTTGTCCAGCCGTTAGAAACATCAACGCATGCCAGATTGAATTTATCAATTAGTAGCACGGTGCCGTCTTTGACATAGATTGGTGAGGATACAATAAATTCGGTGGCGCTGGGGTTTGAGAAGTGCCACAGCATATCGCCGCTGCTGGTTTCGAGGCAGTAGTAATCACCCCAATTAGAGGACGCAAACACTTTTCCCTCTGCAACAGATGGTGAACCTAGCATTTGGGTGCCACCTCCAAACGATATACGATAGGGCATCTCATATGTCCACAAAATTTCTCCTGTGACGGCATCTAGTTTGTAGAGTGCTCCGGCATCGGGCTCTTCGGCGGTAAAATAGACTGCGCCATCGGCTACTGCGGGGGAGGATTCTATTGGACCCTTGGCTTTTGTTTGCCATTTAATATGTCCCGTATTACCATCAAGTGCGTAGAGATAGTGATCTAGTGAACCCACATAAACTATCCCATCGGCTACTGCGGGGGAGGATTTTAAAACTAAATTGCCAAATGTAAAGGGTAGATCACTATTGACAAAGGTCTTCCACAAAAGTCTGCCTGTTTTTGCATTTAGGCAATAAACATATCCATCATCGCCTCCGGTGTAGACTTTGCCATCGGCTACTGCGGGGGAGGACTCAACTGGGCTTTTGGTGGCAAATTTCCAGAGCAGATCGCCTGTGTAGGCGTTTAGGGCATAGAGGTTCTTATCTTGTGAGCCAACGTAGAGTACGCCATCGGCTATTGAGGGTGAGGCACTAACGGCGCCTTTTGTGCTAAACCACCACTCAACCGTGAGATTTTTAGGTCCAATTTCTGCGGTGGAAGAGCGGGTTGCGTCTGCACGCCACTGTGGCCAATCACTCACGGTGGGGGGTATGTTATTTTGCTCGTCGGTGCTTTGTATAGCCCAGATTTGATTAACTGTTGTGTACTCATTACCCGAGATGGTATCCACTGCTGTGGTTACATCTCCGGGGATAAGATAGAGTGTACCATAGGCAATGGCTACTGATTCTCGGGGTGGGAGGGCCTCTATGTTTAGCGACCATATTTTTTTGCCGGTGTAGGCATTTAGGCAGGAAAATTCAGATATGCCGCTCTCAGCGTTATATTGGGCTGATTGACCGGTGGTCATGTAAAGTTTGCCATCTGCAACTGAGGGCATGCCTGGCCACATCAAGGTGTCATTTGGACCTTTGTATTTCCAGACCACTTCGCCTGTGTACATGTTAAATGCATAGAGATAACCGTCTTTGTTCATCTCATATACTAAACCATATGCAACCGCACATCCCGTGGTGAAATAGCCCTCTGTGTCGGGTCGATATCGCCAGACAATGTTGCCATTAGTGGCGTTGAAGGCATACATGGTGTTGTCATCACTTCCGCCCTTAAAGTACAGTCCATCGGCATATGCGCCTGTAAATATCATGGGGCCCTTGGTTGGGGTAGCCCAAATAATGTCGCCTGTTTTAGCATCAAGGGCGTATTGCATGTTTTGGAACGACCCGGTAAAGATTTTGCCCTCGCCATAGGTGATGCCAATGCCTGTTATGCCGCCGCCGCGAATATATGTCGTCCAAGCTACCGTGGGCGGTTTTGAGGGGTTGCTGAAGTCCCAAGCTACAATGGTAGAGTTGACTTTGGTGTAGAACATTTTCTGTTCTGGGCTGTAGACATTGGTGTTAAAGATGCCTGTATAGGTGTTAAAATCTGGGCTTTTCCAAAGTATGTCTCCGGTTTGGGGGTTGAGGCAGTAGCTCTCAACTATCATGTGTGTGTTGTCGATTTTGTAGGCTATGGGCCAGTGTGTCTCTTCTGGGAGTTGGGTTTGCCAAACCATGTCTCCTTCTTGGTTGAGTGCAAAGACGTGGGTGTGGTTGGTGACATAGATTTTGCCATTAAAGGCGGCTATGTAGGGTTGGATGTTGGGTATGTTGGCTTTCCAGATTATGGTTGATGTGTTGGGGGCTGGTCCTGATGAGAAGCGGGTGTAGGCAGAGTCGCCTTGAAATTGGGGCCACTCATATTGATCTAGGCGGTTGATGGGTGCGGCTTGTGTTTGTCCGCCGCTGGAAATTGTGGCCATTCCGGAAATTAGGAGGATGGCAAAAAGGATGGTTGTTACAAAGATTTTTTTGATGATCTTACCCCCGATGGTGTAGATAGGGGGCTTATGGGATATATTGATTTCTTGTCTAAAAGTGGGGTGTATTTGTTGGTTGTGGTTTGGTTGTGCTAGAAATGGTTTGTTTGTGACTTGTTAGTGTGAGTTTAGTTGTTTTTATCATAAATTTAGTGGATATTTTTGTAATTACTGCTTGTGAACGTTTTTGCTGTTTTTAACGAGAAACATAATTGATCGATTTCTCGTGAAAAATAATGAGGAAACTTTGAAAATAAAAAAGCCCTGCTTTCTATGTTTTCAGTTTTTTACTTATGACAATCGCAGTATCAACAATTCTGTTGAGTAGACCTCTTGCAAAACTGTTAATTTTCATAATTACAGATACCGCAGATTAAGTTGAATCTTAAGCTGAAACGTTTACGTCTATAGCACATTGACTTTTTATAGGCGTTTGTTGCAGTGTAATCGTGTGATGATGTCTTGGTTAAACCGATATCAAATGACAAGCGAGCTGCCATTGTTAAACATATGCAAAAGGGTAAAAGCACAAAAGACGTAGCAAAATGGCTACTTGTCAGCATACAAACAGTAGAACGCATCTAGAGAAAATACCAAAAAAACAAAGCCACTACCAACCCGAACCCCAAAACAGCGGACAAAAACCCCTAGTCGACACAACAACCATGAACAAAGTAGTAGAAAAAGTCCGCGAACAACCCGACATAACACTCCAAGAACTAATTGACACATTCAATTTACCCATAAGTCAATCTGCCCTCTGCAGACGACTACGCAAAATAGGATTAACCTT
>Ga0209737_10002163_pt1 | contig 13830 bp, 13 predicted proteins | sample TergutCu122P3_FD_187284 | JGI IMG/M metagenome (GOLD analysis project Ga0209737, IMG submission 187284) | Cubitermes ugandensis P3 segment gut microbial communities from Kakamega Forest, Kenya - Cu122 P3 (SPAdes) (version 2) | ecosystem: Host-associated > Arthropoda: Insects > Digestive system... | reverse complement strand
AACACGAGCCGTATGAAGGGAGACTTTCACGTACGGTTCTGTGAGAGGCTCGTGGGTGAAATTCCCGCTTGCCTACTCGGCCTCAACGACGGCGGGACGTGCGGCTTTGAAAGGTAGTGCAGAAATGCCGCCATCCTGTTGTAGGCAATGCGAAGACAGCGCGGTAGAGAGAATGCCGATTGAAAAAAACGAAAAAAAAACATTCCGAAAACAAATAATTCAAAAAAAGTTGTACCTTTGCAAAAATTTTGAAACTGATTAAAAAATAATAAGGATGCCAAAAGTATTACTTTATATCACATCAAAAACAACGTGGATACTCCTGTTTTTCGGAACAGACGTGTACGAAAACAGAGCGCACGTTCACGTGGGCAAAAAAGCGACAGAGCGATATTGTAAAATTTGGTTGGAACCTGAAATATCAATCGCTAAAAACGGCTCGCTTACCACCGCCGAATTAAACGAAGCGCTAACGATAACCACTGAATATCACGCTCAACTTACGGAACAGTGGAAAAAGTTTACCGAAGGAAAAACAGTAAAAATGATTACCATTAAAAAATAACCATATGTACAAAGTAGAAGGATATTGGAACGTAGAGCCTAAAATAAAAAAGATAGATTTTCCAATGCGCGGAAAAATTCAAATTGATTTTGAAGATGGACGGCGACTAATAAGTCCGCTATCGGCATTCCCAAGCATAAAAAAAGTACCTGTTAGACAACGTCGTAAATGGTATTTAACAGCAGGCGGAGTAACGTGGGACGAGTGCAAGGAGGTTATCCACGTAGAGCAATTATTAGGTAATTACAGCAAATACGCACACGACAATCAAATATGACAAATCTAAATTCGAGTGGCAGATGTCCAAACACGTAGAGACGGACAAAATGCACAGCCTACAACAACGAGCGGTTTGGCGCAACGGCACGCGGGACGTGCGGCTTTGAAAGGTAGTGTAGGAATGCCGCCGCTGCGCCAATCCGCCATCCCGTTGGCTGCAATGCAGGGCGTTGTGTTCCCGAGACGACAGGTTGAAAAATTAGAAAAAATAACGACGAAATTTTATTTTGTCACAAATTTATACTACTTTTGTGATCGAAAATACATAAAAAATATGTGGTTAAATTCAGATATACAGATACTTGCAAAAATAAAAAAAGCGAAGAGGGGTGCGCTGTTTTTTATTAGTGATTTCGCGACTATCGGCAAGCCCGACACCATACGTCAAGCATTACAACGTTTGGTAAAATCGGGCGAAATTGACCGTGTGTCAGCAGGCATTTTTGTTCGTCCGCAAATAGACGAAATTATCGGAAAAGTAATGCCCGACATTTAAGATATTGCCAAAGCCATAGCCCGAGTGAATGAAAAAAATAAAGTTTTATGAAAAATTTGAAAAGTTTTGTTAAGCCTGTTATCATTGATTTGATAATTTTAATTATTATATCAATCACATTTAGTTTTGTGGCAGGGAATGCTTCCGGGTTTATTTTTTCCCGTTCAGGTTTTATGAGTGAAGGCTCACTTATTGAAAATTTGAGAATATGGATGAAACCAATGATGTTTTTTTTGCCTGTTTATGTTGTTGTTGCATTTCTGCTCAGAAACTCTATCGGTTGGTTAGCAACTAATAAAGGAAATTTCGCAAAAGCGTTAAAATTGATTTTTGCAAATGTAATAGATTTTACGGTAATTTTATTGATTACACTTTTAGCAGATTATGCTTTACAAAGTCTGTTTTATTACGACATATTTGTTTTATTGTTTGTCATATTTACAGTGTACCAATTTGTTACTGTATGGTGTAATGGAGTAACGTTTGGAAAATGGTTTTTCGGAATTGAATATGGTCCCGGAAATAGAAAAGCCATCTTCAAATATGCTATTGCCAAAATAGTGTGCATCATTATTTTTCCTGTTATTCTGTTCAGGCTTTTGGGTATTGCTGACCCTTATGCGCTGTTTTTGAATGTTATATTGTGTGTTTTAATTTTTCATGTGTTTTCGTCCCCTGTTTTCAAAAAACCGATTTGGGCTTATTTAGCTAAAATAAGTTACGTGTCAAAAAATCAAAAACTTAAATTTGTTTTTGCGAAACTTGCCTATTTATTTTTAATCATCATCATCGGCTTTTCTTCAATTAAATACATCAACAACAAAATCCATATCAACGAAGCCCGTTTTTTCTTTGGTATTAACTATCCTTTTGATTTTAAAAAGTACCCAAACAGCAAAGATGTAGAGCCTTATACCGCCTTTCTGAAAACTCAAAATCAATCGCCGAAAGAATATATTTTAGGTTTGTTCGAACAATACGATATTGTTGTTCTGCAAGAGAGGTATCATAGCGAAAGTACGCAATGGGACATGATTTCTGAAATTGTATCGGATACGGCGTTTATCAACAATGTGGGGAATATATTTACCGAGTACGGCTCTGCCATACACCAAAACAAAATAGATACATTTTTAAACACGGTTTTTCCAAACGATACGATATTGGAGCAGGAAACGGCTTGTCTGATGTACTATATGTCGGGCGGGTTTTATTATTTCATCAAAAATCTGAATTTGCTTAATTCTGGATTGCCTGACAGTTTAAAAGTCAGAGAACATTATTGTGACATGCAGATAGATTGCGACGATATTGTTACCTTTATACAGACAAAATCGAAAGCAGACAGCAACAGGGACAGTTTAATGGCTCAAGTTACTATTGATTGGTATAATGCGCAGGTTGCAGCCGGAAAAAGAAATAAATGTTTGGTTGTTACAAATTACAGGCACGCACACGGTTATGCGGGCGGTGTCGATTACGTTAAAAGTCACAAAAACACTTTCCGTTTAACACAAGGTAATCAAGGACAGTATATTTGGGAACAATTTCCCGAAAAAACGGCTGCGGTTATGCAATCGCAATATGGCAATTTTCGCTCTCTGTTTATGCCGATATCACGCCCCTCGCACAAGGGAAAATGGGATTTGGCATTTGAAATCAATCAAAATAAACCTGTCGGGTTTGATTTTAAAAACACTCCTTTTGGCAACGACTATTATGACTTGTACCCATTGAGAGGCGCAAAGACAAAACTAAAGTATGAAGACATTTTTACGGGTATGATTTTTTACAAGCCTTACTTGGAACTGAAAGAGGTAGTGCATCCGTACCGGCGACACGCTTTATTGCAGTCAATAAAAACAAAAAACATAGATTTGGAAGACCCTAAAAACAGTAGATATTTATTTTACTCACAAATGTTTGATGACAAGGCGCAGTTGGAAAATGGCTTACATGATGCTATGAATATCAGCCTTTCAAACTTTGTGCCAATTTTTGTTTATGTTTTGTTGTCAATAGTTTCGTTATCAAGCATGTTAATATATTTTGTAGGTCTTGCATTTTGGAATAAGGTTAGTACATCAAAAAGCGAGAGTGCTTACCAGCAGCTTCGATAGAGACTTACCGCAAGGCCGGTGATTGGGAAATTTCTCTCTATATCTACCCGGCGCACTTTCATATGTGTGCAAAACAACACAAATTGAAAAAAAAAATGTATCTTTGCAGCCAATAAAAAAATCGTACATGAAAGGAAAGGATTTGGGAAGTATGGGTAGCCTGATTGCGAAAGCCGCTCAACATGGAATCTCATCCATGATGAATTTCTTTAAGAAAAAAGGGGAAAAAAATCATGTTGAGCAGCCTGCTGAATTGCCTGTTGAGCAGACGCCGGTTATTGACGAGAAGGCGGATAATGTTGAGGCTCCGCAACAGCCTGAACAGGTAAAAGTTACGAAAGTAAAACGATTGGTAGAACATGATATGTGCAAAACAAGCGAATTGAAAGTAGTCGGGAAAATAGACCTTGATGCGCTGAACCAGCGAACGAGACCTGTAAAGAAATCAAAAAGGCAATTGGAAAAGGATAGAAAGAAGCGAATTAAAAAAAAGGATGAAATTTAAATTGATTTACCCTAAGTGGGAAAAACTTCGCGGGCAAACCACTTTCAACCTTCCGCCTCACGGTCCTGCGGTATTTGCGGCATCATTACCCAATGATATACAGGCGTCGTTTACCGATGAAAATGTAGAAGCCATTAATTTTGAAGAGGATTGCGATTTGGTGGGCATATCCATGATGCTCAGCACGCAGGTAAAACGCGGCTGGGCTATTGCCGATGAATATCGCAGGCGCAGCAAAAAAGTAATATTCGGCGGCATAGCAACTATGTTGCACGCCGAAGAAACTATGCTGCACGCCGATTCCGTATTTCTTGGCGAAGCGGAAGGACGTATAGAGAGTGTTATCGACGATTTCAAAAACGGTACGCTCAAAAAGGTGTACAACTTCATGGGCAGGCATCCTGCGATTGAAATGGTCGGTCCTGCACGTCGCGACCTGTACAGGCGGGATTTGTACAATCACAAGGGCGTACAGATGGTAGATTTGTTTCACGCATCACGAGGTTGCCGTTTCAGTTGTTATCCCTGCGCAGTATCATATCTGGGCGGTCGCACGTTCCGGCCGCGCCCGATGGACAGGGTGATAGAAGAATTGGCTTCGATAGAAAACAATCGTCTGTTTGTGGTGGACAATTCGCTGGCGCAGGACAGCGAATGGGAAATGCAACTTTTCAAGGAAATGATTCCTTTCAAAAAGAAATGGATCAGCCATACCATTGAAGATGATCCCAAAATTCTTGATCTTGCGGCACAGGCCGGCGCATGGTATGTATATCAGGCAGTTTATGATACGTCAGATTACATCAGGGAGCGAATCAAACGTTATCACGATCATGGCATCGGTGTGGAAGGCACTGTATTGCTGGGTCTTGACAACCAAAACGAGGATGACGTCAAGCGGCTCATTGATTTCTTGCTTGAGATAGATTTGGATCTGGCTGAATTTACGATAATGACACCGTTCCCGCACACCAAATGTTACGACGATTTACTGCGAGAAAACCGTATTATTGATCACGATTGGGATCACTATAATGCCGGGCAGGTTGTATTTCGTCCAAAACAAATGACAGCCGGTAAGTTGCAGGAACTGTACGATTATGCCTGGGCAACATTCTACGCCGGCGAGACCCAGGAATCTAAAATGATGCGTTTGTTTACCAAGGTGATGATACGCGAAATGGAAGAAGGCACATTTCGTCCCCGCGAACGCCATTTAATCAATAAGTCATTTGGAAAAACAGTGTTGCCTCGGATTACACAAATTAATACGAATAAATTAGTGTAAATCAGTGTAATTAGTGGCAAAAAATTTAGTGAGTGTAATTAGTGGCAAAAAAAGATATGAAAGTTCCAAAAAGATATTATGACGAAATTTTTGAGTTTTCCGGACTCTGGGATCAGCCCTCTGCCTGTGGATTGAAAATTTTCGACAAAGATCATAAAACGATTGTTGCAGTAACTGAACTGTACCAGGATAATCCCGGCACTTCGGTCACTTCGGCAGGAAAAAAGCTTGCGATACAGATATGCGAAAGAAAAAACCTGTCCTTACCGGAAATCATGTATCTGGAATGTACGCCCGACACCAATTCTGTGTTATCGTTTTACGACGAACAGTATTATGAAGTAACATTCAACGACATACAGCAAACGACCTATCGCAAATTATCAAAAGAAGAAATCGAATACTTATTTTACCAACAACCCAAATAGTTTACCAAAAAATGGGAAACACTCCATTAATCGAATATCAACCCCTTTCCGGAATTAAACGCTTTCAGGAAGATAAATTAGTTGAAACACTCATTTATCTAAACGACCATTCACCATTCTATCAACGATTATTCCGGGAGCATAACATTGATTCGTTCAAAATCAAAAAACTGGAAGATTTACAGCAGATTCCCTTTACCACCAAGCAAGATTTGCAGTTGTATAACGAAGATTTTCTTTGCGTTTCACGCGAAAAAATTGTGGACTACATCACCACTTCGGGAACGCTCAGCGATCCTGTAACCTTTGCCATGACAGATGCCGACTTGGAACGATTAGCCTACAATGAGCAAATTTCGTTTGAGTGTGCAGGCGCAAAGAAAGGTGATATTTTTCAGTTGATGACCACCATGGACAAGCGTTTTATGGCAGGGTTGGCCTACTTTCTGGGAATTAGAAAATTAGGCGCAAGCATTATTCGCGTGGGTAACGGTATTGCCGAATTACAGTGGGATACCATCAATCGTATAAAACCCAACGCGGCTGTGCTTGTTCCGTCTTTTATCCTGAAACTCGTCAAATATGCCGAAGAACACAACATCGACTATAAAAATTCAAGCATCAAAAAACTGGTTTGTATAGGCGAAAACCTGAGAGAACAGGATTTTTCGCTCAACCTGCTTGGGCAAAGTATCAAGGAAAAATGGGATGTTGAACTCTACTCAACTTATGCATCCACTGAGATGGCGACAACGTTTACCGAATGCCAGTACGGTTGCGGAGGCCATCATCATCCCGAACTGATTATTTGTGAACTGATTGATGATCATGGGAATATCGTTCCAGAAGGTGAAACAGGCGAACTGACCGTTACTACTCTGGGCGTTGAAGGTATGCCGCTCCTTCGTTTCAGAACAGGCGACTTAGCGCGTTTTCACTATGAACCCTGCAAATGCGGACGCACAACCATGCGCATAAGTCCGATTGTTGGACGGCTCAATCACATGATCAAATACAAAGGTACAACCCTCTATCCACCTGCTATTTTTGATGTATTGGACAACATTTCCTGGCTTGAAAATTATCTGATAGAAGTTTCTGACAACGAATGTGGAACTGACGATGTACTCGTCAAAGTAGGATTGCGCGAGCAGCCAGACTATGATGCGGTAAAAGACTTGAAAGACCGTTTCAGGGCGCGTATTCGCGTAACTCCAGAAATAGTAATATATCCTGCGGAAAAGATACGAGCCATTAATATGCCCGATATCAGTCGTAAACCCATAAAATTTATTGATCATCGCAAAAAATAATAATTCTGCAAAAAATTGAAGAAAAGTATCATAAAAAACATCTTTCTGCTTCTTTGTTCCAGTATCAACATTTCTGTTGCCGCTCAAAATATTCCGGTTGAAGGCGCTTTATTCGGACGTCCATTTTCTACCAGCGTTGATCATGAACTGGCTAAAATCATGTTGACAAATCCTGAAGACAGCAGCGTACTGCAATTCTATTCAAATTATGATACACAAGAATTAAACACTGAAACATTATCGAAAATTGTTAAAAAATATTCATTTGATGTTGCTGCTCTTTACTTTGTAAAAAGAATATACGGACTGGAAAAAAACAGGCACATACAGGATGATTATCTGGCGGCAATAGATACGCTGTCACTCAAAAATGCTGCGCCGGCGCTTTCGTTTTTACAAAATTACTTCATTGCTTTTGTTCCCGGATTTAGATACAAGCACATCAACAATGGCGGTGATTTTATACGGCAACGACTTCTTCTCGAATCTGCCGGAATTGCTCACGAATTAATAGCAATAGAGGAAACCGGGTTAGTGGATGTGAATGCTCATATAATTGCTGATCGACTGCAAAAACTGAATCTTTTGCATCGAAACATTATCGTTATCAGCGTGAGCAAAGGTGGACTGGAAACGGCAATCGCTCTTGGGAAATTAGCAATTCCTGAAAGTATCTCATCTGTAAAGGCATGGATCAATGTTGGCGGCATTCTGAAAGGAACACCGGTAGCCGACCGTTGGGCTAAACCATTCATGCGTTTTTGGATATCCTGCGGTCTTTTTTGGAAAGGGATAAAAGTTAATCTAAACGGTTTGTTGACCGACATGAGTTACAAAAATGGAGTTGAGAGGTACAGTAGTTTGAAAATTCCTCAGGAAATATATACCGTCAACCTTACATCTGTTCCATTGGGGCAGCAGGATAAAAGCGCAACCTTTACTTCGCCCAATGACCGCTTTTCCCCTTTGGCCGACGCAGTAACCGAAAACGGATCTGTTGTCATAGAGATGGGGTTGGATCATTATTTTGGTGAGATAGATTTAAATATCCGAATGACGGCGCTCCTGCGTTATATTGTTAAACAGTTAAATTGAAAATTTTACACCATGAGTTCAAAATTCGACGATATTCGTCCATATACCGACACCGAAACGGCAGAAGCCATGAAGCGCATTGTTGAAAACGAATACTTTCCGGCTCTGGCGCAATTTGTATTTCCTGATAAAGACGTCGTCGAGGCGAAAAGAATTGTGAGCAGTTACACCACCATCAACGATTTTCAGTTGGATGCCATGTTTGTATTCAACCAGCAAGTCATAGCGAGATCAATCGAAAAGTTTACTTACAGTGGAACTGAACAATTGTCGCCTGAAAAAGGTTATCTTTTTATATCCAATCACCGTGATATTGTATTGGACTCGTCGCTGTTGCAGTATCTTCTGCATTTAAACGGGTTTCGCACAACGGAAATTACATTTGGCAGTAACCTCATGAGTTCACAGTTGATCATTGACATTGGCCGGTCAAACAAAATGTTTAAAGTAATGCGTGGTGAAAATCCACGCGACTTTTACAAAACCTCAATGCATCTGTCCGAATATATCCGCGATACTGTTGCCAGACGCAACGATTCCATCTGGATCGCCCAACGCAGCGGACGCACCAAAAACGGAAATGATGCAACGGATCAGGGCATACTAAAAATGTTTTGCATGAGTGGCGGCAAAGATGCTGTAGAGGCGCTTGATTCGCTGAACATAACGCCCATCGCTATTTCCTATCAATACGAGCCTTGTGATTTTTTCAAAACCCGCGAATTGTATCTGTCCCGCAATGGAGCAAAATACGTTAAGGAAAAGAACGAAGACGTTGTTAGCGTACTGACCGGCATCAAGCAGTTTAAGGGGAATGTCAACATTAGCATTTGCGAGCCGTTGCGGAAGGAAGAACTGCAATCGATGGCATCCGGAAAAACGACCAATGATTTTTTCAAACGTGTGGCAAATCTTATTGATCAACGAATCTACAGTAACTATCAACTGTATGACACCAACTATATTGCACATGATCTTCGCTCTGGAACAAACACCTTCGCAACACGTTATACTCCACAAAGCAAGGAGCAGTTTGTACAGCGGATGAATCAAACAATAAACAAATTTGACGCCGACAAAGAGATCGCCGGTCAGATACTTCTGGGTATCTATGCCAATTCGGTGGATAATGCAATCTGAAGAATGAAACATTTATATATATTGATCAATTTATGTTTCGGCGGAATTTGTTGTTGTTTTGCGCAGGTAGAAGGAAATGTCAGCAATGCAAAAGACAGTGAGGTTCTGCCATTTACGCATGTTGTCAACCTGACCAAAGTCATTGGCGTATATACCGATATCAACGGTTATTATCGGATTGAAGCGGCGCAGGGCGATCTGTTGCAGTTTTCATACGTGGGTTTTGTGAAACGTGATATACTTGTGGGAAACATATCGCAGATCAACGTAAAATTAGAGCCTGACGAGTTGACACTGAGCGAAATAGTGATACGTCCGGGCGTCAATCCGGCGCATCGAATGATCAACAATGTGATCGCCAATCGCACCAGACACAATCCCGAAAACCGGAACAGTTATTCATGCATCCTTTACAACAAACTGATAGTTGATATTTCGGCTGATTCAGTCACTCACCCTGAAATATACGCAAGTTTACGAAAAACAGTCGGCGACTCGCACATGCTGATCAACGAAACAGTGATCCATCACGAGTACAAATTCAACGGCAACGTAAACGAACAGATTTTATCGTCGCGTACAAGCGGATTCAATGAATTTCAGCAGTTAGCGTTTCTGCAGCCGAAATTGCAGTTTTTCCATTTTTATAATGATATGTTGGAATGGAAAGCGCCTGTCAAATTTTTCTTGAATCCCATCAGTCCGGGCAGTACGTCGAAATATTTTTTTCTGCTTCGGGATACCATTGTTTCAAATGTCGATACTACATTCATCATTTCCTATCAGCCGCGCCGCTCGGTTAATTTTGAGGGTTTGAAAGGTTTGCTGCACATTAGTACCAATGGGTGGGCAATACAAAAAGTAGTGGCTGAACCGGCTGATTATTCGCCAGTTCGTCTGAAAATACAACAAAGTTATGCACTGCTTGACTCTGTGTGGTTTCCATCGGAATTGAGCCTTGAGTTATTTTTTACCAATATGAACAAAACGGGCAGGGACATCACTTTTCGTGGAAAAAGCCACATTACCAATGTCAATTTGGCGCCCAACCTGTCGGATTTAAACTTCAAATCGCGCAAAATCACAATGGCAAATGATGCACATCTGAAGTCGAAATTAGTTGAACAGTACCGAAGTACAGAACTTACAGCATTTGAAGATTCTACTTACAGAAAATTTGACAAAATAAATTTCGATTATATTTTCCAGATTATTGAAGGATTTACAGATAAGAATGCACTGTCAGTAAAAATTTTCGATTTTCCGTTCAACAAAATCTTCACACAGAATTATTCTGAAGGATTGCGCGTCGGTTTGGGCATGTACACCAACCGGCATTTATCGCCATGGTTTTCGGTGGGCGGATACTACGGATATGGCATCAACGACGGACGAAGTAAATACGGAGCGTCAGTATCGGTGTTCCCGGAAAAACATTTGGATTCGGAAGTCAAACTGTGGTTGCAAAAAGAACTGGTCAATCTTGCCCTGAATCACGAAGCCGGTATTTCCGGACGCAAATTTTTTGGCAACTTTGATATTACAACAAAATTGGTAATGCAGGAACTCCAAACTACATTCGTTTATTCATTTTTGGAGTTGGACATGTTGCAGCGCTGGACGCGTAACCTCGAAGCAGGTTTCAAGTTGCGGTATGCGCACAGGGAGGAGCGCATCAAAATGTTCAAACGTACCCGGCCGGCTTTTACGACGCGTCCCATCGTTTATCTCAACGTTTTCTATGGCATTCCCGGTTGTTCCGGCAGCGCGTATCAATACCTGAAAACCGAAGCCGGAATTGAACGGAACTGGTATATCCGCAATCTGGGCACAGCCACTATTTCGCTTTGGAGCGGATGGATGAGCCATAGCGTACCTTTCCCGCTGGCGTTTACCGTAACCGAAACGGAACAGTCGCTGTTTCATTCCCGTAATCCCGATTCGCGAAAACGTTTCAATGTCCTTACCGGCGATGTGTATGCCTCAAATCAATACCTGAATGCCTTTCTGTACCACGATTTCGGCACATTGCTGGGAAAAACGCGGTCGAAGGTTTTTCGTCCGCGCATAGCCGTAGCGCAATCGTTCGGCTGGTCGAAACTGAACAGTATAGAATCGCATATCAGTTCCGGTATCAATATCCTTGATATGCGTCAGGGATATTTTGAATCGGGCGTAATTGTTGAAGACGTCATCCGTATCGAATTTTTCAACATGTTTTTTTTCGGAATAGGAGGAGGCGTCTATGGAGCGTACGGCAATAGCGTACAAAAACCTTTTGAGAAAACATTGATGCCAAAAATCCGGTTGACAGCGTCGTTTTAACTTCCGCATGACGCGCAACTATGCAGGCTAACACATGCGATAACTGGCATGTTTTGGAAAAAAATATTTTTTTTTGAATATTGAATTTTTCTTTTACATTTGCATTTTCTATATTTCTAAAACATAAAAGCCGGAAAACCCCACCGGTAAAATTACCATGACTACGAAAGCTTCAAAAGTGGAGTTTTTTGTGATAGGAACAGGAGATATTTTCATTGATTGGGGTGATGGCAAAAAAAATAGCAATTTGAATGACGCATTTTACGATGAACCTCACAAACAGTTTGTGTTTACTCGCGAATATTCAGGCACTACCCCGCGTAACATTGCTATCAACGGAAATATCACGAGGTTGGATTGCACCTATAACGGGTTAACCGATTTGAATGTGAGTGGCTGTGCCGGGCTAAGGTCATTGACTTGCTACACAAACACATTAACCACTTTGGATGTGAGCAAAAATACCGCACTCGAAGAGTTGTTACTTGATAATAACCAATTAACTAATTTGGATGTAAGTAATAATACCGCGCTAAAAATTTTGAGTTGCGATGATAATCGACTTATCCATTTGAATTTGAGCGTCGCCAATACTGCGCTGTTTAGTTTGTATTGCGCATATAATCAATTAACAGCTTCTGCGTTAAACGATCTGTTCAGAGCGCTGCCTGACTTAACAAAAAATGAGGGTTACGATGCAGTTAGAAATCCAGGGCAAATATTTATACAGGGTAATTCCGGCTCTGCCGTTTCTAATCAAAGTATTGCGCTGGAAAAGGGATGGAAATTTGGTATATACAGAAATAGATTATGATAGAAATTATGAACAACAGAAGTATTTTAACAAAGTCCGCCGCTATATTGGCGTTGAGCGTATGCAGTATTTTACCTGCCTTTGCACAGAGCGTCGTCGTTGGGTATGCACATCCTACGGGACCCATGAATGGTAACAGCGTGAATAATTTTCCGTCAGACGCGCAACTATCCAAGCTTACCCATGTGATAGTGACCTCAATAGGGGTCTACTTAAATGGAACTTTGAATATCAAAAGCAACAACATGCCAAACACTTGGAACGGAAACAAAAACACATGGCTGCAGGGTCTTGTGAGCAGAGCCAATTCGAAGGGTGTAAAAGTTAAGTATCAGTATTAGCGGATCGAGTGATGGATTTAAGAACGCTACAAACAGTTCAAATCTCAATGCTTTTGTGAGCGCAATTGCAACTTTTGTGAGCGACCACGTACTTCACGGAGTAGATATTGACTGGGAAACTCCGAAGGATAATACTGAATGGGATCAATGTGTCAACCTTTTAACCAGTTTAAAATCGAATCTTCCTGGTAAAAGGATATCAATAGCCGTTGCGGGATATCCAAGTGCTTTACCTTCTACTATCTCGCAGAAAATTTGGAACGCTGTAGATGCTATTCACCTGAAGACTTATGACGAGGGTAGCCCCTGGCCAAGTCATTCTGATGCTACTTATTCAACTTATCTTTTTGATGGGTGGGCAACTCAGGGAGCGCCAAAAGGTAAATTATTTCTTGGTTGCGCTTTTTACGGTTGGCATCCGGTTGTGGGAGCCGCTAACGGCGGCAGCAAAGTACCATATAGAAATATAGTACTGAATGGAGCCTCCTGCAACAAACCCGGCGACAACACTGCGAGCATAACCACAAAGACCGAGTACTGCTACAACAATGGATATGGCGGCGTGTTTATTTGGGAAATAGGATTCGATATTTTCAACACATTATTAAATGCTACTTGGCCGGTCATCAGCGATACCTCTCCAATTTGCTCAGGCACGTCGAAATCTTTTTCTTCGACTAATTGGCATTCTGGCGATTATTCTTGGGAAAAGAGCAGTAATTTATCTTTATCAAACACTACGAATTCTACGACAACGGTCTCTCCTGCGAATAGCAGCAGTTACGGCGCTGCATGGGTAAGAGTAAAAAATACAAACACTGGGGCTGTATTAGCTACATATGAAGTGTGGATTGGAGTGCCCGATCCTTTTCTGTACTTACTCATAGAAGGGCAGGATGGGCTATACCCTCCCGGCTGGTATATCACAAATTATATTACGGCTTGCCCCTTGCAGTTTATCGCTTTATATCCCAAATATTACGAGCCAGCAGGCGTATTGGAGTTTCAGGGGCAGTCATCCAATATATCAAGAATAAAGTTTTCATCACCCACTTCAATTACATTTAAAACAACTAAGAAGGTTGGAGAGATGTTTTCATTTGATATTCGCTACCGGAATA
>Ga0209737_10002162_pt1 | contig 13832 bp, 13 predicted proteins | sample TergutCu122P3_FD_187284 | JGI IMG/M metagenome (GOLD analysis project Ga0209737, IMG submission 187284) | Cubitermes ugandensis P3 segment gut microbial communities from Kakamega Forest, Kenya - Cu122 P3 (SPAdes) (version 2) | ecosystem: Host-associated > Arthropoda: Insects > Digestive system... | reverse complement strand
ACGCTTTTTTCTTTGCAAGGATTTTGGCGATGTCTTTGGACATATCATTGATATAATCGTTCTCTAGTTGATCCTTTGCTTTTTGTAGGTCTGCGATTTTCTGATTAATTTCATCAAGTCTTTTAGTGTTTTTTGCCAGCATATTTTTATCCTTTTTGGATCAAAGTATCACACCTGATATCATATGTAAACACTATAATCTCAACATAATCTGCAACATATATAAAATATAACCGAACAAAAAAGAAGAATCCACAGTCACGAAGCGGATCGAAGATTCGCTAAGTGCGCACTGTTGCACACCTTGTTTTTATCAAACAAGGTGTGTTAGGATTAGCCTACGGCGTATTTGGATTTTCAGGAAACAGCTATGGCAATGTTTCACTTACATCATGGTTTTGTAAGCAGGAGTACAGGAAGGAGTTCTGTGCAATCCGCCGCTTACATCTGCGGTGAAAAACTATATGAAGACCGCAGAGATAAAAATGTAGATTATAGCAATAGAAACAAAGACGTAGCTTTAGTAAAAACACTAGCTCCGGAACATAGCAAATATAAAGATTTATCCGTTTGGAACGAAATAGAAAACTTTGAAGATCGCTACGCTGAGAAACATTTCAAAACCGATGAAACTAGAGAAAAGTATAAATCATGCGCTCAGACTGCATCGACAATCGTATTAGCATTGCCAAACGAATTTTCGATAAAAACATGCGAAGAGTTATTAGATAAATTCATCGATATTCGATTTACCTCAAGGGGATTAATCACCACATACGCTATCCACGATGCGGAAGGCAATTTACACGCCCATTTACAAATCAGCAGAAGAGCAGTTGGTGAAGATGGCGAGCTTCTGCTAAAAAAAGACAGAGAGATTTGCGCCAGAGGAGCAGCAGTTGAAACACGTGAATTATTCGCTGATCTAACAAATGAGTTTTTGGAAAGAGAAGGATTTAATGAGCGAGTAACAGCAAAAAGCTTTGAGGATTTAGGAATAAACCTTGAGGCTACAAAGCATCGTGGATATTACGCAGACAAACTCGGAACAGATAGTAGAATAGTTCAAGAAAATATTGAAATTAGAAAAGAAAACGAAGAAGGGTTGTTATCAGATCCAAGTATTATTATAGATTTATTGAACGAGAAAAAAGCTGTGTTTACACAGAAAGATATTCTGAAGGAAATTGCCGATAGAGTATTTGATGAGAAAAATATATCTGTGATCTTTGAGAAAGTAGTTGAATGGTCGATACATGTTGGAGAAAACGTCAACGGAGAGTTTTTATATACAGGAGAGAAATATCAACAACTAGAATCGGATGTACTTTCAAAATTTGACGCTCTTTCGTCTCAAGCGACCAAAACCAGCGTGACGCTGGACTCGAAATTATCAGTCATTAACAAATATGACTATCTGAGTGAAGAGCAGAAAACAGCAGTTATCGGACTTACGAAAGATAATAATTTCGGAATATTGCTCGGCAAAGCCGGAGCTGGTAAGACAACGACAATGAAAGCGATATCTGAGATATACGAACAAAGTGGCTCTCGTGTTATTGGTATGAGTTTATCAGCTGTAGCGTCTGAAAATCTCGGTAAAGACGCAGAAATAGAAAGTGCAACGATAGCATCTTGGTCTCATAGATGGAGAATATACGAAACAGCAAAAGAAAAGTTTTTGTCGTTTGATTCCGTAGTAACAGACGGAGTTTTGAAACAACTGGATTGGTACAACGATCTTCAAAGATACGAGCAATACCAGTTGAAATCCGGAGACGTGATTATCGTAGACGAAGCAGGTATGGTCGGTACTAAAGAATGGAAAATCATATTGGACGCTGCGGAGAAATTCAATGCTAAAATAATCTCTGCGGGAGATGATAATCAGTTCAAACCAATCTCTGCGGGTGATTGCTTCAGGTACTTTGTGAATCAGAATGAAGATGTACTTGAACTAAGCGAAATTCGTCGCCAAAAAGAGCTGTGGATGCGCGAGGCAAGCGTTGAATTATCGAAACTTAACGTCGGTACAGCTTTAGAAAAATATGAGCATCACGGGAAAATCCACGCAATTGATAATACAGAGGTATCCAAACGAATAGCGGAAAAATATCTTGAAATAGAGAAGCTAGGAACTTCCGCTGTTTTGTGTTCCACAAACGCTGAATGTGCGACGATTAACGATAAGATCCGTGTTTTGAAAAAAGAGAACAGAAAAATTGGAGAAGACATTGTTAAGATAAACAGCAGGTTTTTTTCCGAAAACGACAGAATCATATTTTTAGAAAACAATAAGGGCTTGGACGTAAAGAACGGACAATGCGGGAGCGTAAAATCATTTTATGACGGCATATTATCTATTCAGACAGAATCCGGAATAAAAAACATAGATATTGAAGAATATTCTAGGATAGACCATGCCTACGCCATTACATTGAACAAATCTCAAGGAAAGACCTACGATAACACAATACTGCTTGCAAGCAAGTTAATGGACGCTAAGGCGGCTTATGTTGGTCTTACGAGGCATCGTGATAGTGTAAATATCTATTACAGTAAATCTGTTTTTGGTTCGTTCAAAGATTTAGTGAACAGCGCATCTAAGTACAGTCACAAGGATTCTTTGGTTGATTACGAACATTCAGAAAACTTGAATAAAGTTCGAGTATTTGAGTATCAAAGTTTGCGATTGGAAATGGCCTCTGTGTTGAAAGACATCCATTGTGGCGAGGCTACATGGAAAGACTACAACGCATTAAAAGCTATCAGGCTTGAAGTTGAGAAAGAAATTCTCGTTAATTATGATGCTTCTAAACTGTATCTCGATCAGCTTGGAATAACAAAAGAAAAGATAGAAGAATCCGCTGGACTAAGGCAACGTCCTATGACTCGAGTTGAGTTAAATGCAAAAAGTACAGTTGCATTGTATGCAAAAGCGTCTCAGGAAACGAGAGCAATGTACGATTGCATGAGAAAAGAATGTTACAACATTAAAGATCACAAAGATTACGAAAAATACTGTGAAATTCGAAAAATACGCAATGAATTAGCAAAAGAAATATTATACAATCGTCCGCTTCATCGTGAGTTTGTAAATGAAATGTCACGTGAATGTTTTATCTCCTTTAAAGCTATGGAAAATCAAGTCAGTTACGCAGAGAAAATAAATCCTGAAAAAGCCTTAAGTATCGTTCATGATGGAATAGGAAAAGAAGCGAAATTCCTTCGAGATATAAGCGAAATAAAAACCCCTGATGATGGCAGATTTATAGTCAATACCAGTGATTTTATAAAATCAGAGCAAAATAGCTCCATTTACAAACTTTCATTGGAAGCCCACAGAGAGAATGAAGGATACGGTTTATATGTCAGTAATTCCATGTTAGATACTTACATCAGCTCAAAAGGCATAGAAATAGAAGCGAAAGAATACATAAACGAATACGCCAGTATGTTGGTTCAAAAAATAATCGATGAACAAAAACTCAAAGAAGTATCTCCGAAATTGATGGAATCTTGTATCAAGCAAGCAGTATGTTTTGAAACCTTAAAACAGGCCACTGATCAAAAAGAGCTTACTCACGAATCTGTAAATATCCTGCACAGCAAAGCTCAGACATTATCTGAAAAACTTGGAGATGATAATATTCGTGTACTCAATGATAAGAAGCTTATGAAGCAGGCAAATGAAGTTCTTGCATGTAAAGAAATTCAATCTCTATCGGAAAATAACGTTAAGCAAATCATTGACTCAAATGCTCGAGAATTAAAATCTGAACCAAATAACATTAACATCGAGCGATCACTTGAAAGTTTCTGCAAGATTTCTGGCAGAGAATCATCTTATACAAGGGAAGAACCTGAAATATCAAGAGATAGAGGAATGAGTAGGTGATCTTGGTATTAACTCTATACAATTCCACATTTTTCTGATAAAAAACAAGATTATATTCTATATATTTTGGGAAAAACGCAGAATATAATCTATAAATTCGAGGAGATTATGAAAAAAAGAGAGATTTTATCAAGAATAACTAAACAATTATACAATGAAAAAGTCATTGTTATTTTCGGAGCCAGGAGAGTAGGAAAAACTACGTTATCAAAACAAATACTTTTAAACGAAGAAAACGCAGGAAAAAGAACCGCATTTTTTAATGCTGAAGATTTGCGCATTTCTTCACAATTAGAAACGACTGATTCTCGTATACTAAGAAATGTAATTGGTAACGTTGATATTGCAGTTATAGATGAAGCTCAACACATAAAAAATATAGGTCTTGTTTTAAAAATCTTAAATGATACTTATCCGGAATTACAAATTATCGCCACAGGATCATCAAGTTTTGATCTATCAAATAAAACAGGAGAACCTCTTGTGGGGCGAGCAAGATATTTCAAGCTGTATCCGTTATCATTAAAAGAAACATCAGATCATTATATAGACCAATACGCTAATATCGATCAAATGCTTGTTTTCGGCGGATATCCATCTGTCTTTGAAAAATATAAAAATGACAGAATAGAAGAGTTAAACACTATCGTTAGCGGATATTTATACAGGGATATATTGTCTATAGATGCTATAAGGCACTCTGATAAATTGGTGAAACTATTACAATTATTGGCTTTTCAGATAGGTAACGAAGTTTCTTACAATGAATTAGGGGTTTCTTTAGGAATGGATAGAGCCACAGTTGAAAAGTACATAGATTTATTAGAAAAATGCTTTGTTATCTTTCGTTTAGGAACATTATCAAGAAATTTAAGAAAAGAGATATCAAAAAATAATAAAATCTATTTTTACGACCTCGGAATACGTAATTGTTTAATTCAAAACTTTAATGATTTGGATCTTAGAACGGATATAGGAGCATTGTGGGAGAATTTTTGTATTGTGGAAAGGATGAAGCGCAATTCTTTTGTTGGTCATTATTCTAATAACTATTTTTGGAGAACTTACAAACAACAAGAAATCGATTACATAGAAGAGTATGACGGAGTGTTACATGCTTATGAATTCAAATACAGTAAAAAAGCAAAAGTAAAAACTCCAAACTTATTTTTAGAAACATATCCGTCAGAATTTTGCGTTGTTAATAAGGAAAACTTCCTTGATGGATTTTTTATATGAATAACGCTGTGGATAAGTAAAGTTATCCACGCATAATCGGACGACCTTTTACGCATAATCGGACGACCATTTTATGCATAATTGGACGACTTTTTACGCATAATTGGACGACTTTTTGAGTATTCTAACTACTCAAAACAGAACAAAACATCATCTGCCTAATTACAAGTATATATACTAATATATAACATGTAGTTGGCGTTCAAATAGTGTGGAAAACTTAATTATAAGTTTTCCACACTATTTTCGCCCAGCATCCAACATTTTAATTTTTATTATTTTTAGGAAATACGATTCATTTTTTGTAGATACTTTTTTGTGGCATCGTAAATAGACAAGGATTAACACTAGACACTAATGAGCTTCTATAAAGTGGATGATCATAAAAACTGCCTCAATAACGTTATTGCGCCTTTTTTAGGACATCTTGTGCATATACTTTAGTTTAGTTAATATTTTAAAAAACTAAATTCTAATTATGTTATGAACAACATAAATTCCAAGAGACTAATAACAGATTTTGTTTCCAAATACAGAAAACACATAATTTATGCTTTTATTGTTTGGTTTATTGCTACTGCTTTCGTAACTTACAAAATGCTGATGAATTCGGAGATTTTTGATGTTTTGGTATGCCTTGGATATGCAAAAGCCAAATTTCGATCTCTATTCTTTTTTATTCCTGATAGTTGGTTCAGTAAAATTAACTCAATCATTATCAGAGAAAACTTCAAAAGCGTCATTTTTAATTATCATGAAGACTTTAGCAGAAACAGTTGGAAGCTATACCTTTATATTTTTTCTGTATTTATAGGCAGTTTTTCAATTTGCTTCTTTGCGGTATACAAGTATTTCCAATATCACATCAAAAGGTTCAGTCAAAATATATTAACTACAGGACATCTATTGAACATAAATGAATTTCAGACGAAATACCAAATGGCTTTCGGAAAATACTTGAAATTTTCAGGATTAAATCTTTCAGAAAGAGTATTTTGGACTCCTTTTTATGTTTGGGGAAATGATGAGCAAATACACAAAACAGTTGGACAGTTTCTAACTGATGCAAGAACAGATAAAAGAAAAATAATAATTTTTGAAGAAGGAAACGATCTTTTTAAAAATTTAGCAGAGAAAGAAGATGTTTTGCTGAACCCCCAGGGGAAAACGGGCGTCTCTTGGAATTTTTTAGAAGATCTCAGAGTTAATAGAGATACTTTTATTGAAGCATTAATGAAAAGAGTAGATACTGGAAGTAAATACCAAGAAATAAAAGATCTGGTAAAATATATTGCTAATCTTGATATAAACACAAAAGAGTTCTTTCAAATATTGTGCTTTGCTCCGTTCAAACAGATAAAACCAATATTAAAATCCTTCACCAATGTTGAGGATAACCAAAACACTTTTATCAGTATTCGAAATCAAATTGCAGACTCTCTGTATTTTTTTAAAACTATGACTTCAAAAACAGAAGAGTTTTCTATTAATGAATATTTTAAATCTGATAAATCAGTACTTTGGATATCATGTGAAAATAATTCTCAGGTGAAATCAATAATTCCGTTTATAGAAAAAATAATCGACTCTAAAACTATAAAAATTATTGTTAGAGAAAATTTAATCGAGCCCACAGAAAATACGATAGTTATCAATCATTCTTTGTTTAATTCTTACAAATTGTACGGAGAAAATATGTTAATACTCACTGGAGCAGATAAATGCAGAGAATTGATTCCATTATTCGGGGAAATAACTACAAAGTATCCTTCTTTCTTTGGGATTAGATACGAAAAGGAAACAAGGCAAATAATTCCTGATTTTGCTATTGATACCAATAGATTTTTCAAATTCGGTTGCATAAAAGACGTTTTACGATTTTAGGTTTCTATATTTAATTATATTAAAATATGTGAATTTAGAGTAATCGCATGTGTTGTGTTTTGTGGTGGTGTGGATAAAATTACAATAATTACATGTGTAGTATCTTATTTTAAAGTAATGTATATAAAGGTGATTGCAAGTATTGTAATGTGTTGTATTGTAATTTATATATATCTATAGTAATTACAGATGTTTTATTTACTTATAAAGTATATATATGCATTGCATATAATATAATTGTGCGTAATATACATATGTTAATTATTCGTTAATAATTTTAGTTGTATCGTTTATGCATATACTTTAAGGGATTAATTGAAATGATAGTTATAGTATCAAGTGAAAAAGGCGGGACGGGGAAAACAACCATCGCAACTAACCTATCTATTATCAGGGCTCAAAAGGGAGTAGACGTATTTTTGGTTGACTCCGATTCGCAAAGATCAGCTACAGATTTTTCTGCTGTAAGAGAACAAGAAGGACATGAGCCTTCACTTTGTTGCGCTGGCATATCAGGTCCTGGCACTTATGATGAAATTCGCAAAATGTCTCAGAAATTCGATGATACGATCGTGGATGTTGGCGGTAGAGATACAGTGACTTTGAGAAAGGCTCTATTAGCTGCTGATATTGTAGTAGTGCCATTTATCCCTAGCCAATTGGATGTGTGGGGCTTAGACAGAATGAACGAAATAATCGGTGAAGCTAAGTTAATGAACGAAAATCTGAGAGCTATATGCGTTATGAACAAAGTTGATTCGAATCCCAAAATAGCTCTGAAAGATGAGGCGCTGCTTATCGCAAATGACTTAACAAATATAAAATTTACTGGATTGACTGTTGGATATAGGGTTTCTTATAGACGCTGTGTAGCAGAGGGTATTGCAGTAACAGAATTGTCCAAATCTAAGAAAGATGAAAAAGCTGTCTCAGAAATGATGAAATTATATGAGGAGGTATTTGGAGATGCTTAGAAAGAAAGATATAAAAAACTATAATGATTTTTTGAGAGAATCTGCTTCTGAAAAAAGAGATGAATTAGGTGAAATTGATGATTTACACCAATATGTCAGACCAATAGACTGGCCTCTAGACAAGGAAACAATCTCGCCATCTTTAGCTGATGGAAGTTCTACATTAAATAAAAATATGACAATAGCTGTTAAAGAAAACGAATGGAATTCTATCGATAGGCATGTAAAGGCTCTTAAGCTCAATAAATCTAAGTGGATCAGGTACGCCTTATTTAAACTAATGCAAGAAGAACAGATATACTGTTTTAAAAACAAAAAAGAGCAATGAAAGAAGAAAAATTATTAGAATATGTTACAAGATGTGACACAGACTATATAGCAGATATAAACTTCATATGCCGTATGATGATTACTTCTGCCTTGCCGTATTCTAAAATCGACAGCAATACTTATAATAGAACAAGCGGGAATTGCAAATTAAGCATAACTAATGGTTATAACGGCATTCTACCTTATGGTTCGTATCCAAGGGTTATACTTTCGTGGATTATAACGGAAGCAATTAGAACAAAATCCAGAGAAATATATATTGGGGACAGCTTATCTAATTTCATGAAGCAGTTAGGGATTTTGGCTACAGGCGGAAAAACAGGATCATTTAATAGATTTAAGCAGCAATTTATAGGCTTAATGACATCGAATATCACATACTCTTTTGTTGATTCAAGAACAAAGAAGAGCATTGTACTGAATTTTCATGTTGCCGATGCTATTAAGTTTTCATCCGATAATCACGATGATTTTTTTAAAACAAAAGTCGTTTTGGATGAATTGTTTTTTAATGAGATTATAAAATATCCGATACCAGTTGATAAAGAGGCGTTAAATGTTCTGATGAGCAGCTCTTTAGCTTTGGATATATATTTTTGGCTTACTTATAAAATGAGCTATATAAGAGAAGAAACAGAAATATCCTTTGCAAGCTTAAAAAGCCAATTTGGATTTAATTATGGAGATACAAAACACGGCAGATATGAATTTCGTAGGAAATTTATGGCTCAATTAAGGTTTGTATTATCCTTGTATAACACAGCCAAGGTGACCATTAATGATGATGGAATATGTCTTTATCCAAGCCCAACTCATGTAAGGAAAATAAATTCTTCACCAAAAAATGAGCAGCTGTCTTTTAAGTAAATGGGTTTCATTTTGATATCATTATAATATCAAAATTATATCATAATGATATCATTTTGTAAGTAATTAAAGATTTTCAGAGCTATCATGTTTAATCCATTTTAATATACCGGCTTTCTTGAGATCGTAAATAAGAGATGGCAATGATGCTTCTATTGTTATGTATGTTTCCAATATTTCTTCTGCTTTTCTCTTGATGCTTTTTAAATTATTTCGTAAATGCTTAATTTCTGCGTCTATGCTGATATTGTGCTTATTATTCATTTCAGCCTTCCTTTTACATCTTCTTACTTCTTATAATTTCACATTATCTCTTCTTTTTTGTTTCTTGTCAATGCCTTTCTTATCTTTTTCTTTCTCCCTATTTCTGATATTCTAAACTTTGATGTGTGAGGCTAAAAATGGACGAAAAAGACATATACAATAGTGATGAAATAATAAAAAAGTTTTTTATTACAAAACGTACATTGAGTGAATGGATAAAAAACAAGCCTAGCTTTCCAAAGCCGTTTAAGATAGGTCGTAGATTGCTTTGGAAAAAATCTGAAATAGATGAGTACATAGAAAAATTAAGTTAGCACGGGTATGGCAATCAATGCTTTCTAGTTCGTGTTCCACCTATAAAGGCGAACTCATCAAAAAGTCCTTAAAAAATCACATTTTAAAATAATAGCTCAAAGCTCTCAAAATTGACATTTTTAGCGTAAAGCGCTATCTTAAAAAAATCAATGCAAAGCGAATTAAGTTCGCAATTTTTGAAGAAAAACGAACTATGACGACTTGTAAATGCCAAAAAACGATTAAGCAATTTTGCGTGATATATAGTTTTTAAAAAGCTAAACTATATACTTGATATTTTATTGCGTATAGTATATAGTTGTAAAAAATGAAAGCTATGTACTATGTATAATATTTATAAAGAAATACAGGAAAAACAAAAAATCGTAGATTTTTCTAATAAAGATATGATTGCGGAAATTCTCAAATGGCTGAGAACTGAGCTTACGTATACATCCAACTATATAGAGGGCAACACTTTAACAAGAGAAGAAACAGCCTTAACAATAGAAGAGGGAATAACGTCAGGATCAAAGCCTGTCAAGGATTATATTGAGGCGAAAAATCATGCTGAAGCTTTCGATTACATAGTTTCATTGATAAATGAGGAAAAGTTATCGTATGAAGATGCTATCCTAAAAATCCATAGCATTATTCTTAACGGAATCAATGATGACAACAAAGGATGCTACAGAAATATTCGAGTAAGGATATCCGGATCGGACGCTGTTCTCCCCAATCCGGTAAAAGTTCCTTATCTGATGGAAGAGTTTTCTCGAAAGTTGAATAACAAACAAGAAGGAATATTAAAAGCTTTAGAAGCTCATTACAAGTTGGTTGAAATTCATCCTTTTGTAGATGGCAACGGTCGCACAGCAAGATTGCTTATGAATCTAATTTTGTTGAGATCGAATACGCTTCCTTTAATTGTTGCTCCGATAGAAAGAAAAAGGTACATTTCCGGCATTAACAGAAGGAATACCAAAGGGGAATTATTGCATTACCACAAATACATGCTTGGATTGCTTAATAAATCAATGAATTTGTATATAAAGATGTTCGGAAAAGCAGAAGAAACATCGTCGCCTTTGATGACAATAAGTGGGTTCGCAAAATATTGCGGAGTTCCTGTTACAACGATCAGATATTATTTGCGTATTAAGAAGTTGGAGCCGTATTCTTATACAAACGCAGGGTATATGTTGTTTTCTGTAGAACAATCCGAAACATTAATTGCATTTCTGATTAATAAATGATACATATTAAAATAATCGCGATTATTTTATGATGGATAGATAATGAATCGGATATACGAAAATATTATATATAACAATTTGCGAAAATATTCTCAGATGGCGTTTTTGGTAGGAGCGCGGCAAGTAGGAAAAACCACTATAGCTAAGAGATTACAATCTCGTTTTCAAAAGTCTTTGTATTTAAATTATGACTCAGTGAAGGATCGTCAGTTGATTTTATCAGGTCAATCGTTTATTGAAGACATTTTTCCGACCAATGTGCTTATGGGATCGAAGCCTTTAATCATTTTCGACGAAATTCACAAATACAAAGATTGGAAGAATTACGTAAAAGGTTTCTATGATTTATACAAGGATTATTATTCTATAATAGTTACCGGAAGTGCTCGTTTAGATATATATCAGTTAGGCGGAGATAGCCTAATGGGGCGATATTTTCAATATAATATCCATCCATTAACTGTTTCAGAGTTGTTATCAGCTGATAACGTTAATTTCCTGAAAAATCCTAATGAATTATCACAAAAAGATATTGATACACTGTACAAATACGGCGGTTTCCCTGATCCGTATAATAACGCAACCGATCAGTATTATAATTTGTGGCAGTCGACTAGATTTAAACAGCTGATACATGATGAAATAAGAAGCCTAGCTAATCTTCAAGAAATTTATCTACTAGAAACATTGGCTGAGATTCTAAAAAGCAGATCAGGTCAGTTGCTTAACAGTTCTGATCTAGCGAAAAAGATCAGCGTTACATCTCAGACCGTTTCAAGATGGATAAATATACTGGATAGATTTTATTACTGTTTCACAGTACGCCCATGGTTTAAGAATGTGACAAGATCCTTAATTAAAGAACCGAAAATTTATCTTTTGGACTGGTCTTTGGTTACTGACGAAGGTCAGAAATTAGAAAACTTCATCGCGTCTCACTTATTAAAATTCGTGAATTTTTATTCGGACACAGGATTAGGAAAATTCGAACTTTTTTACCTTAGAGATATAGATAAAAAGGAGGTAGATTTTCTAATCGTGAGAGACAATAAGCCATTTATGATGGTTGAAGCAAAATTATCAGATGTAAGGATGTCAAAATCAATTGAGCATTTTAGAGCACTGATAAATCCTGATTACTCGATTCAAGCGGTTTTTAATGAAAGCTTTGTAGCAAAGACTTGTTTTATTAACGATAAACCGTTAGTAGTTCCAGCAAAAACATTCTTATCTCAATTGGTATAGGTGAAAATACATGACATATCAATTTGTGCGTGAACCGTTAAGATCAGAAGAGGCTGATCAATTGTGTCATGCTTGCACGACGATGTTGGAAAAGCTGGTTGTGTGGATACTTCTTGATACAGGATTGCGTGTATCAGAATTATGTTCCCTAACTCCGCAGGATGTTTTATGGCAACAGAAATCTTTGCGTATTTCGGGGAAGGGCGGAATTTACGGAAAGAAATCTAAAAAAAGAGTTGTGCCGATACCTAACAGAACTCGGATTTTGTTGGAGTATTTTTTTGCCATGAACGATAAATTTCCTGTAGGAGTGAGGCAAGTACAGAAAATAATAAAGGTAGTTGCAAACAAAGCTCAGATTTCAAAAACAATCACGCCTCACATATTGAGGCATACCTTCGCGACATTAGCTCTCCAAAAAGGAATATCTCTTGCATCTGTGCAAAAAGCTCTTGGACATGATCGACTGGAGACCACAGCTATCTATCTCAATTTTACCGATGCTCATGTGGTCGAGGAGTTTAGTAAGAAGTGGTGAAGAGATAGATTTGAAATTTAAATAAATTTAATATTAATTTCACTAATTGTCTCTATAATTGACGACATATCTACAAAATGAAGAATATATGCTACAATGCTACTCATGGTAGATAATGAGGTTAACTATGTTTAAGAAAATGTTGTATACTGCTATTTTTATGATAAATATATGCGAGATTAGCAGTGGAATGCTTGAGGAACAATCTAAGTATTCTGGTGCAGAGTCCTATGTTTTATCACCAACTACAAGGCAATTAGTTGAAAAAGATAAGAGTCAGTCAATTTTTGCAGAATTGAATATAGAAGAATTACAAAAATCTTGTTTCAGAGAGGAAGAAATAGAGGCTTTACAACATGATGCCACAGAGTTATCGCGGGAAGGGCGGATCAATGCAGCTGTTGAAAAACTAGAAGAGGCATTTTGTGGACATAATTTGATATATGAAAAACTTAAAGTTTTTTTAGCAAAGTTGAGTCAGAGCTCTCCAAAATCAATGGATAAAGAAATTGTTATAGAGTCCAGTGCGCTAGTAGGAGTGTATCAAGGTAATAGAACTTGTGCAAAAAGTTTAGCCTTAGATTTAAGGTCACATTCAGAGGCAAGTCAAGCATATTTGCCGATATATTTATTTTGGAATCATGTTGCTAAAATTTTACATTTACCAATGGGAAGATAATATAAAAAAATAGTGATAAATTATGCTTATTAGAGTTATTGGTTCAATTTTTGCTTTTTTTATTTATACTCAAAAGCTCTTTTGCTATGGACGATATATTAGGGCGACATTTTCGATATTCTACAAACGCACGACCTGAATTTAGAGAATTGTTTGATAGTTATCTTGTGAAGATTAATAAAAATCCTATAGGAAAACGCTTATTGGTAATAGTAAAAGATCACTTAAAAAGCCTAAATAGTCGTCCCTGAAGAAAGTGTTTTCAAGTGATTGGGTTAGCATTGGTATGGTAATTTTTGAAATTTTCCAACCAAAGCAACATTCTTAAAAAGGCAAAAAGCTTCTTTATGAAACTGAGGATTAG
>Ga0209737_10002161_pt1 | contig 13833 bp, 13 predicted proteins | sample TergutCu122P3_FD_187284 | JGI IMG/M metagenome (GOLD analysis project Ga0209737, IMG submission 187284) | Cubitermes ugandensis P3 segment gut microbial communities from Kakamega Forest, Kenya - Cu122 P3 (SPAdes) (version 2) | ecosystem: Host-associated > Arthropoda: Insects > Digestive system... | reverse complement strand
CAAATGTAAAGCGGACACTCACAATCCGCTTCGCTACTTGTTCGTGAACCTTGGTCCGCATAGCGGCCCATCAGTAGGAGCTTCTAACTCCTACTGATACAAGCAGAGGACTGCTTGTCAAGGTTCATATGATTCCCGTCAACTCCTGATACAGGCGTTTCGCATAACTATCTGTCATTCCACATACATAATCTGTGACAAGTAATAGTCGAAGGTATAACTTTTCTCCTTCCGGTTTCCCTTGTGATAAAATACGATAAGCATTCATATAATTATCGGGGAAAAATGCTAACATCCTCGTATTAAGCGAATCTAAATCTCCATTGGTATCGTAATAGAGAGAAGCATGAACAAACTTATTCATTAAAAAATCCATGATGACTTGCTCTTTCACTTCCATCTTGTATATATCCTTGGTGATGAATACATAACGATTGGCAATATCTCCTAATAGTTCAATAATGCACTCGCCAAAGGTACCATGGAAGATATCCTTTGTATAGGTACCAGCCATAATTTCATCGTAATGATAGATAAATCCATGGGTAGCACAATTTAACAAATACCCTTGTATACGAACAATCCAGTTCCTCACAGCGTAGGATTCTGGATCTTTTTCGTTATGTGTGACCGCATACTGATATAAGGATTCTAATCGCTCTAGTGCATCATAATTAGAGTTCGGATACTTCGTATTAAGTTCCGCCAACTCGCGTTTTAGATCATAAAAATTAAGATAACCCTTAATGAAAGCATCTTCAATATCTGCCGTATTATAGGCAAGGTCATCCGCTGCTTCTAGTATATAGGTAAGAGGATGTCGATTCTCACCTGCACCCGTTTCCTTAGAAACCATCTCAAATAAGGCATGGTCTGCATAGAAGTAACCGATCTTTTTGTCTTTGATATTACCTGATGTTTTATTGATTTGAAGAGAGGAAACCGGATACTTGATGATGGTATTTAGTAGGGCAAATGTTAAGTTCATTCCACAATCATCCACTAGATAGTGCAATCGAGTCACGAGACGAAACGCTTGTGCATTGCCCTCAAAATGATAAAAATCATCCTTCATCTGCGGTGTTAACATGTCTTCTAACTTTCGACCGGAAAATTGAAGACGTGGAAGATTTCGTACAAACCATTCTCGAATAGACAGTTCCCCAAAATGCCCAAAGGGTGGGTTCCCAATGTCATGAATCAGACCCGCACACTCTAAAATATGACTGATATCCTCTTTCATCTGTATCGTAAAACTGGGATCCTTTCCTTCTTTGATGATGCTTTCCCTAATATTCTGGCCTAAGGATCGAGCAAAAGAAGATACCTCAATGGAATGTGTTAATCGGGTACGTATGAAATCACTTTGATCGAGGGGAAAGACCTGTGTTTTATCTTGTAAACGACGAAAAGAAGCACTACCAATGATACGATGGTAATCCTTCTCAAATTCACTTCGTAAGTCACTTCGTACAGCAGCCGTGTTCTTACCAAAGCTTCGTTGACGTGTTGTTGATAATAATGTATTCCAATCCATAAAAAACCACCTATTGTCTATGTTACTGTCAATTATAACACAGAAAATAGGTGGTTATATAGTTACGAGTTTAATCTAGGTAGATTGGTGGCTCGTAGCTGAGTATCAAGAGTTTTCTTGATGCAATACGAGTAACAGGAGTGTAACGATGGCTCGTTACGAGTCTAGTCGAGATAAATGGGTGGTTCATAATTCCTCCCCAGTAGATTCTTCTTCCGTTCTTGATATCCCAAAAATGCCCATTCCGTCATATCTGTCCACTTATGAATGGCACGATCATACACCTGCACATAACCGATACGTGATGGATGCATACGAACACTATTCGTCTGGTATTCTCTGCCCGTATAGGGGTTTAATTCTCCTAATGTCAGATCCTCTTCCTCATCTTCCGTTGCGGTTGTATTGGGCTTGAATCCAGACTTCCACTTCTCTAACTTATCATTGTGTACACGAATCAGTGGTTTATCTAACTCCTCCTTGATCTCATGCACAGGCATCTCCCCCGTTTGAGCGGATTGTTCTAAATGATCTAAGTCGCGATGTAGCTCCACCATATCCCCAATGGTCATATCCACTTCCGGTGTTTTCTCTTCTTGAATGGCTTCATCTAGATCAGATTTCGAACCAGCTACAATCAGGCGTCTGGTTGTTGTACCTACCTTCTGTTCTGTATTCTCTTGTGTATCCGCGCGCTCGGATGATGAATCCGTCACTTTCTGTTGTTTCGCTTCTACTGATTTTTTGATGCGTCCAGCAATATTAAATCCGCTTACGACACCTTCCACTGCTTCTGTACTTTCTGTAGCAGGCTCGTGAGTAAGAATATTCAACGTAAAGGGGCATCCTAGTATCGTTGCGATTAATCTCATGTCTTGTTCCTGGAAGTTATCTCTCCCTAAACGCTGCGTAAGATTCTGACGTGACATCTTTTTGCCTGTTTGATCCTCAATCGTCTCTGCCAGCTCTTTGATTGTCATACCCTTACGACCTAGCATAATCTTGACTTGCTCCCCAAATGTAAGATTATCCATCTGTATCCCCCTATTATTCTTTGATTTATGTGAAATCGTCGTGTAAACTTATTCATTGCTACGTAAACTATTACACACATCATAACAAAAGGCTATTTTACCGTCAATAATCTTCTTCACGAACAACCTGAAATTCTAAAATATAATCATCCTCTCCTTGTTGTATCCTCTCTTCTCTTTGGCGTATGGTTTCCTCAATTAAATCTTCATGCCCAATAAGAGCCGCAAATGGGGAGAACTGAGCCGCACGATTCACGCGTGACATATGAGGATGTTTCTGTGAAATATGTCTAGGATGATCCAGTATGTCTAGGTAAGGGAAATCCTTGGGTATCATTCCTTATGCCCTCCAATCTGGCGGTTCCTCTCCCGACCAGTTGCGCCTTCACGAAAGTTTAACCCTTTGAGAATGGCATTTTTGCCGAAACGCTTGCGTATACTTAGAATGGCTTCTTGCTCTAATTCTTCTTTTTTTTGTTCTTCTTTTCGTCTCTCTTCTGTTAAATATTCTTCTCTTTTAGGTTCTCCCTTTATACCTTCTCCATCAGAAATAGGATCTTCCTTTTGTTCATGAATCATATCAAATAGACTCATTTGTTCATAAGGGGTATGATACTTGGCTTCTTGTTTGTCCATGACCCGATTGGCCACGACTGTAACTCTACGAGCTAATAAACTCGGATCCACAATCTCATCAAATACAGATAAAACAGCTTGTACGATCTGTCTCGTAGAAGAGGTAAAGGAAGATAAATTCACCATACCATGCGCAGATTTAGGGACTAACTCCCCATAAAAATCCTTCTTGATAGGACCTTTGTAGTTTTTTCGAATCTCTGGATCCGCCAAACAATCCTTATCAAAACCTATATGAAGCAAGACCTGATTGGTTACCAAACCTCTCACAACAAGATCAAGTACAAGAGCTTCTGTCATCTCTTGCGCTACCACCCTAGTTTCTTCAAATGTATAAGCTCTCATGAGAACCTGGCCAGACCCTGTGCTCGAACTCTTAGGCTTAAACTTCTTGATATCTTCCATATGACACTCTTCATAACCCCACGCATGGTCAATGAGTAGTTCTGCATTGATACCGAATAACTTATATAATAGATCTTCATTATGATAATCAGCATCTGTCCCAAGCGAACAACGTGCAATATCACCCATCGTATATAAACCTACCGATTGTAAGCGTTTTACATACCCTCCGCCTACTCTCCAGAAATCACGTAGTGGTTTGTGATCCCATAATTCCAGGCGATAACTTCTCTCATCTAGTTCTGCAATGCGTACCCCATCCTCATCTGCAGGTTTCTTCTTCGCCATAATATCCATTGCTACCTTAGCAAGATAGAGATTCGTGCCTATGCCAGCGGTCGCGGTGATTCCTGTCGTTCGTAATACATCCTTAATAATCTTGATCGTCAGATCATGGGCGGATAGATCATATAACTTTAGGTAGGCAGTGAGGTCCATAAATACCTCATCTATGGAATATACATGGATATCTTCTGCAGCGACGTATTTTAAATACACATTATAGATATTGGTACTGTACTTCAGATAATATGCCATTCGAGGAGTTGCAATGATAAATGGTTCTCGAACGAGTTGCTTTACCTCAAATAAACGACACCTCCCAGGAACACCCAGCGCTTTTAGTGCAGGTGTAACTGCGAGGCATATCGTCTTGTCTGTACGACTTTCATCCGCCACTACTAACTTGGTGGTTAATGGGTCCAATCCACGCTCGATGCATTCTACTGAAGCGTAAAAAGACTTTAAGTCAATGGCAATATAGGTTCTATGTTCGTAATTATCTTTATGCATATTCATAATTCGTTGTATACCACAGTGAGGGATGCCAATTCAGTAGCAGTAGACAGGTATCAATCTCCCACTTCCCTAGGTGGTTGGAATCTTCGATTGACTAACTTCTGCACCAACTTCAACATACTATTGAGGATAATCGCAATTCCTCCTGCCAATATCGTCCCCCATAAAATCTTCGTTGTATTAAAGGTTCTCAAACCTTCAAATAACAGCACGCCAATCCCACCAGCATTAATTGTAGCAGCAATCGTAGCGATTCCTATGGTTGAGATAATCGAAAGATGGATGCCCGCAACAATAGCGGGAAAGGCCAGCGGTAACTTCACCTTCCACAATATGGTACGTTCCGGCATACCTAAGCCTGTAGCTGCTTCAATGAGTGCTGGATCGACATGTTGAAATCCAGCAATAAAGTTACGAAGTAAAAGGAATTGATTATAAGCCACTAAAACAACAATCGCTGTATTACGCCCTATCCCAATAAATGGGATCAAAATCGCAAATAAAGCCAAACTTGGAATAGAATACACGGCACCAAGTAAGGTTATCACTATATTGGATATTACGCGGCTACGCATGATACATAAGGTGATGATAGAAGCTAGTAAAACAGAAAGCAAGAGCGTCATGCCAACAATCTGTAGGTGTTGCTGCAATACTGTGAACAAACGACTATAATTACGTATCAAGTAATCAACCATGCGTATTCCTTCCTATAATGTCTTCAATAACGATGTAACATAAGAGTTCGCAGGATTCGTAAGGATCTGCTCCGTTGTATCAAATTGTTGCACCCGGCCTTCATCCATGATCAATACACGATTCCCTAGCTTAAAAGCTTCCTTAATATCATGTGTGACAAACAGAAACGTCTTCTGCGTTTTTGCATGTATCTCAATCAACTCATCTTGCAAATGATTTCGATTGATTGCGTCAATCGCTCCAAAGGGTTCATCTAAGAGCATAATCTCTGGTTCAACCGCCAGAGCTCTCGCAAGACCTACTCGCTGTTGTTGACCACCCGATAATTGTGCCGGGAAACGAGTCATAAACTCCTTCGGATCAAGATTCACTAACTGAAGTAACTCTTCCACACGCGTTTGAATACGCTCCTTCTCCCACTTTAATATGGTGGGTACCGTAGCAATATTCTTATACACATTCATGTGGGGAAATAGTCCCACTTGTTGAATCACATAACCGATTCCTTGACGCAACTTCACTGGATCTTCTTTTAGAATGTCCTTACCAAAGATTCGTATGGTACCAGCATCTGGCTCATATAAGCGGTTCACCATCTTAAGAAGAGTGGTCTTACCACAACCAGAGCTTCCCACTAACGTGATAAACTCTCCATCCTCTACCGTAATGGACACGTCATCTACCGCAGGATAACTCGCATTGCTGAAGTGTTTGCTAATGTGATCAAATTCTATCGCTACTGCCATATGGGTTGCTCTCTTTCATTGCATAATAAGTAAAGCAGACACTCACAATCCGCTTCGCTACTTGTTCGTGAACCTCAGTGGAGGATGGAAACTCATCTTCCGAGACTAATATGTTATCCACACCTAAGGTAAGGAGTTCACAAAATCCTGAGCCACTACTTGATATTCTTCTTGGTCTACATCCACCCTTGCATTCAAACGGATCATGGTATCATTGTCTAATAATGCCATAATTGCATTCAACAAATCTGCAATCTCAGGATGTGCATCTAATACAGGCTTACGAATGACGGGTGCGATATTGTATGGAGGCCATGCTTGTTTGTCGTCAATTAACAGCACAAAATCTTCAGACATGAGATTCCCTTCTGTTGTATAAGCTGGTGCTGCGTCCGCTTCTCCATTACGTAATACTTCATACTTCAACGCATTGTCAATTACTCGCGTAGATGCCCATGCAAATGGTCCATATACCTTCTCTAATAAAGGAATGCCATCATCTCTATGGTCGAACTCTCCTTGTGATGCGAATCGAATCTGTGCTGCATTCGCCTGCAAGTCAGATATCGTAGTAATCCCTAACTGCTCGGAAATCGCTCTTGTTACAACAAGCCCTTGGCTATTACTCGCCCGCGCATAATCTAACCACACAATGTTGAACTGTTCAAGATATTGCTGTTTCACTGTGTCATATACCTTCTGTGGATCTGTCTCAAGAGGTAAGCCAAGCACCGCTAACAATCCAGTACCTGTATACTCTGCATACAAGTCTATCTCATCACTTGTGATCGCGGTATGAATCACTGCACTCGATAACCCAAAGTTACGTTCCACTGTAAATCCGGCATTCTCTAACACAAGAGAGAAGATCTCACCAAGGATGAAATTCTCTGTAAAGTTCTTGCTCCCTACACGAATCACATCTCCACTACCTGCTCCATTGTTGTTCGTTTTATTCCCACATGCGAACAAACTCATTGCGAATATACATACTAATACAATTGCTACGATTCTCTTATATACTTGCTTATGTACTCTCATAGATACCTCCATGAACTTGAAACTATAACCTTCGCTACCTGTAATCTCCTCTCGCTTAATCGAAGTAAAGCGGGCACTCACAACCCGCTATACAACTTGTTCGTGAACCTTGGTTCTCCTGCAACTTATTCACCTAGCGTTTGATAACGGGTGATTCGATGTTCCACTCGCCCTAATATAAATCCTGTAACTAAAGATAATATTGCAACGGACAGACCCCCTGCTAATAATAAGTCAGAACGCATCAAACCTAGTCCTGTGAATATAATCGTACCTAACCCTCCTGCACCGATATAGGCTGCGAGTGTTGCACTTGCGATCACTTCAACGGTAGAAGTGCGGATTCCTGTTAACATCAGCGGCAGCGCTAAAGGAATACTCACGGTAAAGAATACTCGTCTAGGACTCATACCCATACCTTTCGCAGATTCTAAAACAGATGCAGGTAAGGAGTCAAACGCTAGCATTGTATTAATGAGAATCGGTGGCATCGCGAGAAATACCAAAGCAACAAGCGCAGGTAAGGTCCCTATCCCAAAGATGGGAATTATAAGGATCAATACCGCTAAACTCGGGATGATCCGTAATGTGGCAAACGTACCTGTTATGAATGGTTTCAATCGATGAAACCGTGTAGATAAGATACCCAAGGGAACACCTATGATACCTGCGAATATCACAGATAAGGCGCTAATCCAGATATGCTGCCACACAGAGAGAATATAGGAGTTCCAGTTACTCATGATATACTCGATTGCAGCTCCCATATTACCTCCCTAAAAATAACTCAGATGATTGTAAACCATCCACTGATCCTGTTTTATAACTCACATCTTTAGCCTAATAGACTCCCGTTTAATGAGGCACTAAAGCCCCTTGAATTTTCAAATGAAGAGTCATCTATAACTATGTTATAACAACAATAGCAAACATATGTTTGTATTGCAAGCGTTGTTTAATAATTTTAGCTAATAGCTCTCTAACTCGATGATGTAACCATCTAAAAATTCAATCCATTCGGGTTGGTTTAACTCTGTAAAGTATTGCTTCAAGAAATGTATCATAAACTCATGCTTCGGCCTTGCTTCCTTACGTCCAGATCCTGTTAACATCAAACCATGTAACTTCAACATCTTTTCAAAGATGTGGTTGATTGCGCTATCCGTATCATGAGTGGTCTGGTACCCTCTGTCATTGTATTCCTCAAGAGATATATCTAGATTGGGATAAATAGAAGAATCAAATATGATGCCATTCCCCTTATCACTTACTGCATATACCACAGAACGGATAATGCCACTTGCTCCCATTGCATCACACATATCTGCGTCTGATACCACATAACCTTCGATACACATCGGTCGGATACCCTCTAACAGCTTACTAAAACCCATGGTAGATATAATCTCAAGCACAGCCACTTGAATATCAATATCTACATTGTACTTTTGCATGATTCGTTTTGCATTACTTAGCTTTTTCGATTCTTCAATTCCAACAATCTTGTAATCATCGACATCATGTAATAATGCAGCCAAAGCAACTACCTTAAGATCCGCCTTTTCTTGACGTCCAAACTTCATCGCCAACTCGTACACACGATCAACATGATCCATGCCATGCCCAGAATTATCATGATCCAATATCTGTGCTACCTCTTGTCTTATTTGACTATAATCCATAACTCCCCCAACATAGATCACGCTGTATGATTCGGATTATTCATCCGCATAGTTATCAAAGTACCCTTGGATATACACCACCGGTGTTCCCTTATCACCGCTACCACTGGTCAAGTCCGCTAGACTTCCCACTAAATCGGGGATGCGTCTTGGTGTTGTCCCTAAGGTTGCAGCTTGTTCAATGTTTCGATTGGTTAGCTTCTTTCTAATCTCTTCATCACTTAAACCCGAATCATCCACAAGATACTTCAACTTGTATTCGTTGGGAGTTCCTGCCAATCCAGGTGTATACGCTGGGGAAACCACTGGGTCAGCTAGTTCCCAAATCCCTGCCACAGGATCCTTAAATGCACCATCCCCAAATACCATAACCTCTACTTGTTTCCCGAATCGTTGGAAGAATAAACGTTGAACCGCATCAACAAAATCCTGACTATCACGTGGGAACAACTTTAAAATCTCATCGGTAGAAGCGTTGGATCCAAGTACACCAAATTCTGCATTAAATCCTCTTTCCTCTGTTCGATCACTTAATACATCTGCAAGGGTATATACCTTCTTGCCACCTGCTGCTTGGATCAGTTCCTTATCACGCTCGCGTGTATGAATGCTGGCTATGAGAACATTGTCTGTATAATTTAAAATCTCTTTTGGATCATTGGCAAATATAATCTCAATGTTGTCATTAATCGAATGGTAATAATTCACGATATCCACACCCGTAAATGGATGAATGGTGCTTTCATAACCAAATGTCTCACGAAATGCAGTATCATTAAATACCTGTGTTGTGGTATTAATCCCTTTTGCAAATATCTCAAGAGGATTGACAACTGGATTGCCCACTTCGTCATGCGGATAACTTAATTGGATAATCACTTTCTTCACACCACGTGCAATCCCATTGAGTATCAATGAAAAACGATTGCGGCTGAGAATAGGAAATAACACCCCCAAAGTCGCATCTTTCCCATATTTCTCCTCGATATCAGCAGATACATCATGGATCGTAACGAAATTGCCTTGTGATTTGGCTAATACAGATTCTGTCACTGCCACGATGTCATGATCTTGAATGGTAAATCCTTCTGCTTGTGCTGCCTCATCAATACTATTCACCACAATATCCACTAGTGAATCACCACGACGCACAATTGGGGTACGAATCCCCCTTGTTACAACTCCTACATGTCTCATATCTACCTCTTTCTCAGATGCTTCCGGATGAAACATTCTGCTTCTCTAAAATTGCATTAAAATACATGGTATATCATGAGATAACCATACACCTTACTCAATTTTAACACAAATCTACTCATTCGTCTTAATAGATAACGAGAAACTTACCTTAACCATTCCAATGCTTTATGAATATACTTGTGGCAGAAATTCCAATCATGCACTCCCTCATCCTCTGCATAAGTATGCGGATAGGATAAATCCGTGAGAAAAGCGGATACACTCTAAGAACATTGATTCCTTTTGATGCGTTCGTATCATCCATCGCCAAGTGCTTATAACACTTGAAGTGAAAGATTGCTTCTAAGGTTCATGTAAGCATCGGCGTGTTACATTTCACTCGCTTGTATTTATTATAGCATGATAGAGATTTATTCCCTATCTTCTACATGTTTCATTAAGTAAATACCTGCATGGTCAACGGCCTTCTAGCATTTAAATCACCATAATCTAACAACCTTGATATTTTATATTGTAACCATTCCTAAAAAGGAGTATTCTTTACATGACATTCACTTTTTGAACGGAGGGTTCTTATGTTAAGAATTGGAATTATAGGATGTGGCGGAATCGCTACACAGAAACATATGCCTGCACTAAAGGCTTTAGATGATGTGGAGATGGTGGCTTTCTGCGATATCATTATTAAAAAAGCAGAAGAGGCAAAAGTAATATTTGGGTCTTCAAACGCAAAAACTTATACAGATTATAAAGAATTACTAAAAGATTCATCCATTGACGTGATTCATGTGTGTACCCCGAATAAGTCTCATAGTTTTATCACCATTGATTCTCTTGAAAGTGGGAAGCATGTAATGTGCGAGAAGCCAATGGCGAAAACTTCAGAAGAGGCTCAAGCAATGGTGGAAGCTGCGAAACGTACTGGTAAGAAGTTGACAATCGGTTACCAGAATCGTTTCCGATCTGATTCTCAATACTTAAAAGAGGTATGCGAGCACGATGAGTTAGGTGAGGTATACTTCGCTAAGGCACATGCCATTCGTCGTCGTGCTGTTCCTACGTGGGGTGTATTTCTCAATGAAGAAGAACAAGGTGGTGGACCACTAATCGACATTGGAACCCACGCCTTAGATCTCACACTGTGGACTATGAATAATTATGAACCACAGTACGTGGTAGGTAACATTTACCATAAGTTAGCAGATACAAAGGACGCTGCAAATGCCTTCGGTTCTTGGAATCCAGAAGAGTTTAAAGTTGAGGATTCTGCTTTTGGTATGATTACCATGAAGAATGGAGCAACGATTTTCTTAGAATCAAGCTGGGCATTGAATATGTTAGATGAAAAAGAAGCCAAAACAACCTTGTGTGGAACCAAGGGCGGAGCAGATATGAACGACGGGCTTACTATCAATGGGGAAGCATATAGTAAGTTGTATAACAAAAAGATCCAATTGGGCTCTGAAGGGGTTGCTTTCTTCGATGGAGCAGTGGAAGATCCCGCTGAAATCGAAGCGAGACAATGGATCGATGCGATTCTCCATGATACAGAACCGCTTGTGAAACCAGAACAAGCATTGGTGGTAACGCAGATTCTTGAAGCGATTTATGAATCTGCTAAGACAGGTAAACCAGTGTATTTTTAATGGAACATCAGTTTATATTCATGGTGAGCATTTACAAAACAACCCAGAAAGGAACAAGCATGAAATTAGGAGTGTTTACTGTTTTATTCCAACAATTAAGTTTTGAAGACATGTTAGATAAGGTCGCTGCTGCAGGCCTAAAAGCCGTGGAAATCGGTTCTGGTGGAGGCCCAGGAACACATCACTGCCCCACAGATGAATTGTTAGAAAGTGAAGAAAAAAGAGTCGCATATCTAAAAGCTATCACAGATCGAGGTTTGATCATCAGTGGATTTAGTTGTCATGCGAATCCATTAAGTCCTGACGAAGATATTGCAAGATCCTCTGATGAAGACTTAAGAAAGTCCATTCGTCTTGCAAGCCTTCTTGGAGTTCCTGTAGTGAATTGCTTCTCCGGTACTGCTGGAGATGGACAGGGTTCAAAAGTAACGAACTGGCCCGTTGTCGCATGGCCCACCGAGTATTCAGATGTGTATAACTGGCAATGGGAGAACAAGCTCATTCCTTACTGGAAGGAGATCGGTGTGCTTGCACAAGAACATAATGTGAAGATTGCTCTAGAATTACATGGTGGTTTCATGGTGCACTCTCCCTATACCATGCTGAAACTTAGAGAAGCAACCTGTGATGCGATTGGTGCAAACCTTGATCCCAGTCACTTATGGTGGCAAGGCATTGATCCAGTGGCAGCGATTCGTATTCTTGGTGAAAAGGGTGCAATCCATCATTTCCATGCGAAGGATACCTATATGGATCAAGAAAACATCAATATGCATGGCGTGTTAGACCTTCAAAGTTATGGAGATGTTCGTAATCGCGCGTGGTACTTTAGAACAGTGGGTTATGGGCATGATATGAAAGTTTGGGCAGATATCTGCTCTGCTCTTAGACGATATGGTTATGATCATGTTATGAGCATCGAACATGAAGATGCATTGATGTCTGTGGATGAAGGGTTTGAAAAAGGTGTTCAAAATCTTAAATCTGTGATTATCGAGAATCCCGTGGGTGAGATTTGGTGGGCGTAACTTGATAGCAGATTGAAAAAGCAGATTCATCAGTAGGAGCTTTGACTTCTACTGATGCAAGCGAGTTACCCACCGCTTAGTGCTTTTAGCACATGAAGCGTGGGACTGCTTGTTAAGGTTCATAGAAGGCATAATAAAGACGAAATAAATGAGGAATTACATGAAAACATACAACGTAGCCATCATAGGATGTGGCAATATATTTCCGATGCATGCAGTACCCATCCAACAACGAGAGAATCTAAATCTTGTTGCTGTATGTGATATCAAACCCGATCGTGCGGAGAAAGCTGCGGCTGAGTTCAACTGTAAGGCATATACAGATTACATCACAATGTTTGCACAAGAACAGATTGATGTCATCCACATCTGTCTCCCACATTATCTACACCCTTGTGTTACAGTAGAAGCGGCTAAACGCGGGATTCATATCTTAACAGAAAAACCAATGTCCATCAATTATTCTGATGCGCAAAACATGGTACAGGCAGCCAAAGAACACGATGTCACACTAGGTGTTATCTTTCAAAATCGTTATAATCCAGGTTCTATGCTCATTAAAAATGCATTGTTGGATGGTACCTTGGGTAAGATTATCTCTGGTAAGTTATCTGTTACCTGGGATCGTTCCGATGAGTACTATTCCAAGAGTGATTGGAAGGGAACATGGGAGAAAGAAGGGGGAGGCGTCATCATTGACCAAGCCATCCACACCATGGATTTGATGCGATGGTTTGTTGATTCTGAGATCGAGTATGTAGATGCGAATATCAGCAACAGAGCACATGAGATTATCGAGGTGGAAGATACTGCAGAGGGTGTAATCAAGTACACGAACGGAACTCTTACCGCATTTCAAGCGATTAATTATTATGGATATGACGCACCTGTAACGATTGAATTATACTGCGAAAACGGTATCGCTTCTATGATCGCAGATAAGGGCATCCTTACCTTAAACGACGGTTGTCAGATGGTTGCAGATGCTAACCCTACGGAGACCTTTGATTACGGTAATGTTAAGGGTTACTGGGGTGTAAGTCATATCAAACAGATTCAAAACTTTTATGATGCTTTGGATGGATTCACAACCGTTGATATCACGGGAGATGAAGCCATGAAAACACAAGAGATGATCTGTGCAATCTATGAGTCAGGACGTTCTGGTAAGAGAGTGTATTTGAAGCGTTCATAACTCATTACTTTATAAAATCAAATTTTAATTATAGTAACCTGATATGAGTTTAGAAAGACACTCATATCAGGTTATTTATTTATTTCCCGATTTTCACTTTAGTGTTGGGTGGAATGTCAACACTAAATTATCATCAGGTCAAGTTATTTGAGTTTAATCGGGAGCAGCAAGTCCAGTTGCTTTTCA
>Ga0209737_10002160_pt1 | contig 13836 bp, 25 predicted proteins | sample TergutCu122P3_FD_187284 | JGI IMG/M metagenome (GOLD analysis project Ga0209737, IMG submission 187284) | Cubitermes ugandensis P3 segment gut microbial communities from Kakamega Forest, Kenya - Cu122 P3 (SPAdes) (version 2) | ecosystem: Host-associated > Arthropoda: Insects > Digestive system... | reverse complement strand
GCCATTTTTACTGGGACGGTGTTTACGGTCATCCTATCGTTTCCACCGTCCGTAAAGGTGTAGTAAAATAAATTAGATATTAGTCGACTCCGGTAACGTTTTCTAACACTCGTCACCAACCCCCATTCCTAAAAGCATTCTAAAATATATGCGTTCCGGACAACCAACAATTCCGGGACACTTTTTGTTTCCTCTATTCCGTACGATTGCACACGATTGTGTACAATGTAAAAATGTCCAAACCGCTCCCCAAGCTATTCTGGGGGTTTTTCCAAACATGTGCTGACGGTTTTTCTGTGTGAATTCTATCATTAGCTTTAATCCTCCTCCATTTTATCTTCTTCCATCGATCTCATCCTCTCTCTCTTCGAGCAACACGTCCTTTATTTCTTTGTAATTTTTGTAATTGCATTTATTATCATCCTCCAACCCAGAAATAAATATCTCGGGTGGATAGGATAATGCGAGAGTATCATACACCGATCCGCTCCAATGGGTATGGGTTAATAGCAACTTAACCTGTTTTTTAAGCAACTCGATGTCGTCATAGGGTGTCGAGTCGCTCAACACTGCGGAATATCCGTGACGCAATACTCCGCGTTTTAAATCTGTTAACTCGGCGCGTATATCATGATACAGTGAAACATAAGGTTCTGGTTTCTTTTCTTTCTGTGTCACGACTATACCGACGACGCAGAAAGAACAAAAGACTGCGGCAAATATAACGTTTGCCCAGAACAGAAACTTAGTATCTCCGGTGTTCATCGTATATACACCGGAGACAACACAAAGAGCGCAAAATACGATGCCGATAACTAAGACAAACAGTTTAAATTTCATTTCATTTCCTCCCTTTTATTTAAGTATATACAGACCGGCCAATATAATTTGGGCTACCACAAGAATTCCTATTACCGTTTTCTCTTTAGTAGACATAATATCCCCCCTCTAGAAACGTGTGCCCAAATATAACAATAATTTTGTTAATGAGATACCGATCAATAGATACAAACCAAACACTAAACAAAATACTCCAGCCTTAATTTCGAAATCTCCATACATAAAATACCACTCTCTTTCTACATACGATTGATAAAATCTATAAACATACAACATACGTATCCGCTAATAAAGGTAAACCCCAACATTAGTAGCGCGGATAGACCTAACACAATATTGCTCGTTTTTATTAACCGTAATTCAAATTTTTCAATGTCGGTCAATTGTTTACTATAAGTTTTCGTTTTCTCGTCGAAAACCCAGTTTCCCTCAACCATATTGCGTAGGGCGGCTTCTCGTCTATCAACAATATCAATTTTGTCTGGGGTCTGATACCATTCTTGTTCAACCCCGTTCCAGCGATATCCATCGTTGAGAACTATTTTTTCAGCTTCGCACAATTGATTATAGTCCTCTGAAAAAAGAACAACTTTTTCTTTTATATTATTCGTCATCCCATTTTTCCTCCTCTATAATTGTTGTTTTATACAGGAATTCTTTCGCAACTTCCTGTATGATAAAACCCATATCTTTGGTGGTTATTGAAGGATGTGGGTGTTTTTGGAGAATTGCTTGTAACCGCTTTGTTATAATCAGAATGACAGTTTTCTGGGCCACGATAATTTCGGTTTTTTTTAAAAACATATCTATCTTTTTTGTACGTTTTATTTCTATCACCATAACCATAGAGACGAAAATAATTGCGATCACTATTAAAACACTTTCCACAAACACAAATATCACTCACCTTTCTTATAAGATTTGTAAATCTGATCCAGCATCTTTTTGGTTAACCAAGATGCCGAGGTAATAATAACTCCACGCAAAAACCATTTAAAGATCGTTTCGATTTTCATAAAAATATCACACCTCCTAATGTGTGCGCAAGTACCTTACGATAATCCAGATTACCCATAGTCCCCCAGTAATAACCAACATAAAAAGATCAAAAAATATAGACAAACATCCGTACTTCTTCTTTTCCATCTTATTCATCTCCTTTCTTCTTTTTACTCCATTATATGGTATGTAATTCTTGCGAGCAGAAACAAAAAATCCGGTAGTCTCCGCTCGCAAAACTTTTGGAAAATATAACTTTAGTTGAAATACAGTATTTCTTCTCCGTCTTTGTTTTTAACCGATACGCTAACTCTTAAATATTTCGGGAATAACTTAGAGGCCTTGGTTAGGAAATCTCGAAGCAACGTCGGAAATTGGTCGTTGGATGTAGAAAAATAAGAATCGGCTTCTTTGCTAGTTGGTTTGTCGTCTTTTACCGATTGTTCTTTACTTTTCCATATCACTTTGGAAATATTAGTCCCGTCCCAAATGGTTTCAAGACCATAACCAAGCTCTTTAAGTTTTCTTCTGGCCGCTTCGTCTATTTTTTTTTGATCAACATCCCATGATGGATACAAACGCCATTCATATAAGTTATTTGAATTCGTGTTTAGTGAATAACCCTCTTTTTTTAGTGTTTCTTCGGCTATGCGCAGTCTAGCCTTTGTCACCGCGTAATCTTCTGCAATACTTTTTAATTCATCTAAAATGTTGTTGAAGTTTAGTTCTTTCATTGTTTTTTCCTCCTTGTATGTTGTTGGTCGTTGTAAAATATAACCAAATCCGTCGGTTGGATTTGTAATTATTATACTATCGTTGTAAAAATTCATTAAAATCCACTTCCTTTTTTCTTTTACTAATCCCAATAAGCGCTCGGATCTTTCCAATCGGGATAATGCTTAAACAACCAATCTTGTAATATAACGCCCGCTTTATCTGCCAAATCGAAGTCAAGGCTTCCATCTGGTTTGAATGGACTAAAATCGCACTTATAAATAATAGTGTCTACATCCCTAACAACGGCGTCATATGGGTCGTAATGATATCGGGTTATAGCGGATATGTGTGCTTTTCTATCGTGAAATGAAGCTTTATAAAATATCGCAGCCCTTACCCGTTCTTTATCATCTAAAAGATGACTCCAAAATGGATTTTCCGTGGATTCAATTTTCCATCCTTCCGGTAGTTTGACTTCGTAAAATAAGTCGTCGAATTCTTTAACTATCTCGATTCCGACTTTTTCACACCAATCAAGCATTGTAATGGGTGGTTTATATACTAGTCTTGTGGTCCATACAATTGGCAACAAACTACTAGATTTTAATAGTCTTTGTCCAAACGCTTCGATCATTTCAATCTCTGAAGATTCAAGGTTTTTTGTTGTCGTCGTTTTTATTTCCGTCTTTACACTAGCTTTAAGAATATCCATCAATAATCCATTTCTTTCATCGATTAATATTCTATTATAAAACAATCTAGCTTTTGTCAAATCTGTTTCGACCATTTACACTCACCTCTCTGATTTCATCAAGAAATTGGTTGCTTGCTAATAAAACTCCCCGTTATATTTCTTATTTAAATAATAATAAAAAGCCTCGTAATCGAATATTTTTAGACTTCCTTCTGGGTCGTTATACCCAACTAGCTCTAGACATTCAGGACAATCAAACCAACCAATAGAGTCTATAGGAAAAACGCAACCACAATCACGACAACGGATTATCTTAACAACCAAATATAACACCCCCGTTCCTTTCTTTAGAAAAACAACCACTTAATAAGCCAAGCCGTTCCGGCGATACATGAAATGGCAAAACACATAAGCACTGTTGAGATGGTTCCAATAGCAGCATAACGAGCAATATCTTTTTCTTTTTTCGCGTCCAACCCTTATTCCTCCTTCCTCCGCCAACCAAATCGACCAGCAAACGATGTCTTTCCGTCTATACAATTTCTAATGTCTTTAATCGGAATACCGTTCATCTTTGATGCGTGTTTGATTGACGGATAGACAAATATAACTTCCCCGGTTTCCAAATTAAGCTTACAAATTTTTCGACCGGGGTATCTTTTAGACTTGGTGGTTTTCGCAGTAAGGTCGCCAACATACTTGACTATAGTGCTTCGTCCGAACGGTAGTATGTCTGCTGTGCGATCTATAGTTCCTTCCTGTAGATAGGTTGAGCGTATAAGAGAGATCTCATCTCTACTTAGTGATTTGTTATTGCTGTAAATGATTGTAACCACGCTCCTTTAATAACGTTTTCAACGATTACAAAACCTCCTATTGGTTTGTTCATTTCGTTTAACCTCCTCACAAACCACAACGACAATTACAAACAAATCCAAGTTTAACCATAAACCACAACATTAGGCTTACCGTGAGTAATGCTGGTAGAAAACGATTACAAAACCATGCGATTAACCAGACGATCGATTTAACCAAAAGTATAGACCTCCTTCTCATTAATGATGGTAAATCTTTTACCACGCTTTATAAGTTGGCTGTCCTCGTCTACGGCACTGCAAGAAAAATCCCTATATAGATTCTTACTAAAAGCGAATCCTCTTATTGCTCCGTCTTTTGGCGAAAATATCACTCCGTTACTTATACAAATGTTACCGAGGTCTGAGGAATAGGAGAGCTCATTGTTCGAATAGACTAGAAGGTCGTAATTTTTTCTGTCGAAAATATAAGTGTGGAATCCTCCTTTAGTATCCTGAACGACGAACAGCCAAATCTTTTTGGCCTCGTCAAAGTGAATTCCATAATTGTTGATATCGAATTTCTCTCTTAGCTCATAGTTAATACCCGAAACATTAATTATCTTAACATTGTCATAAATGTTACAAACAAAATAATGTTTCTGACTCATGTCGTGTATCCTAAAAATACTGTTGTGGGCGCACTTAGTAATCGCCATCTTAGAGTTTCCCATTTCTTCGACTCCAATTACCGTTAGATTTCCTCCTCGATCGAGAAAATATAACTTGTTGTCAAGAACGTTGACCAAACTCCTGTGTTGTTTAACAATGGAAACACCGGTTTTCCAATTCGAATGGTAAATATCAACAGAGTCTCCGCGATCCTCGTAAAGGATTTTTCCGTCGTTCGAAAAGTAATACTTTACTCCTTTTTCGAACTTAACCGGCTCGTATCGATTTCTATGAATGACTTGGTTCCCGGTGTTAATATATGAATCTTCTGATAGAATGATTCGTACGTCATCTTTAGAGAAATATAACACCGGGACCAAGTTATCAACGCTTTCCAGTTTTTGCGGCTTTTCAATTACCACCACCGCCGCAGCATCACAAAAGGGACAACCGTTGAATTTTTTGTAATAGTATTCTTTGTCGACCGGACATTCCACAAGATTTTGATAGAAATCGTTTACAAGATCAAACGGGAGAGACCGACTGGTATGGGAAAATATACGATCTAAAACATCAACTAGTTTTGGTGGAATATAATTCCAAGATCGGATGGTTTTTGGAATTTTAATGTTCGAATTGTTTACCACCGATACTCCCCTTTTCATTCTTTCTAAAATATCCATGTCTGGATTGGTGGTTCCACCATAAGGATGGATCTTGGTTAGAGTTTTGAACAGCAATACAGCATAGGCAAAAATATCAGTGTGCTGGTCAAACGCTACGCCTTTTAATCGCGGGTCTTTAAAGGAGTCCATAGCTACGAGACATGGATAGCGATCGATCGACCAACTATCACAATCGATGAAATGAACATTAAAGTCTTTATCGTAAAGAATGTTGGAATCGTTTAGATCTCCAACATAAACCCCAATAACGTGTAGACAATTGAGAGTTGTTAAAATCTCCGTTAATACCTTCAAAATATCACTATATGTGATTTGGTTGGTTTTGACGTGTTTTTTGTTTGACAGACGTTTTACTTCTTCTCCGTCTATTTTTTCCATCGAGTACCCAATAAATTTATTATTGTCATACATCATTTCATCTGGTAGAGCTATGACTTTCCGATTTTCCTCGGGTAATAAATAAAGGGTGTTTATTAACGATTTGATCTTTTTCTCTTTTACTTTAGGATCTACATGATGCGTTTTGAATATCTTTACTAGGTGGGTTTGACCATATTCGTATAATGTTGCCTCTCCTCCCTCGGCAAAAGGAGGTTGCTGTGGCGGAATTTTCATCATTCAACCTCCTTAAAAAGCTATTGTTATGTCGTCTCTAAATATCCGGGCTTCTCTGTTGATTAGTCGTTTAATGGCTTCCTGTCTGTCGTTTCGGAGATAGTCTATAAATTCGCTATAGAACCCTTGCTCAAATATAAATCGAAATCCATCGGTAGCTACTCCACATCTTTTAAAATACTCCTTAGAAAAAGAACGGGTGTCAATTTTGACCCCTTCTTTATAGTGCGATAACTTTTCGGGGGGAATGTAATTGTATGCGAAATATTTCGGATAATTCCCTCCGTTGCCGAGTTGGACAATATTAAAATTTCCTTCGTTTGTTTCAAGGATGACATACCCGTCGCCACAATATCCAAGCTCAAAGGTTTCTTCCGTTTCTGCAATATAAGCAATGGTAAAACATAGATAGTCTTTGATTATTTTGCTGGCTTTATACTTCCAATTAAACAAGTCATCAAGAATAGAAAAATGACAAGAATAATCAAAATAATTTATCAGATTTTTAAAGATATTAGTTATTATCTTTTCCGCATCTTCTTTTGATTTGAAAATATCACCCAAGTTAAGATTTCTATTTTGCGAAAAATTACAACAAAAGAGTTTGGCCCCCACTTCGGAATGCTTTCCTTCCGAACACCCATCTACGACCAACTTAAAACCCGGTAGATCTAAACCGTAGTCTTGATTGTTAAGTCCGTAATCTAAGTGGTAACTTCCGGTTTTATTTATAAACATAGTGAACTATCTCCTTTCAATTTTATACTTACGCCGGAGAACCGTGTGATAGTGTCCTCCGGCGTAAAATATAACTTTATTTACATGTTGAAGAAGTCGTCTGGATCTATAACGTTTTGACTAACTTCTATTAGTGATTTGGACAGACAGTCGAAGCCCCGCCTCAACTCTGACGGGCTTGTGCCGACCTTTAGAATATTTCTGAATTCTAAATCTTTGGCTTCGTTCTCCGAATTTGGACTGAAGCAGAGAAATGATGTAATTACTTCTGCGGCGTTGAGTCGTTTAATACAAGTTAGAGCGTCCCGCATATGGTGTTTGGATCCTTCGTTTATTCCGTCGCTAAAAATAGCAAATACAGCCTTAACTCGATGACCGTTGTTTTTTAGAAACTGCCTATAGTCGAGCAGTTTCTCAGAACCTTCAAATATAACATCGTATAAAACAGTTAAACCGTACGATTCGTAATCGGTGGCAAATTCGCTAATTGGTTTGTATCCGCCTATATCGTAGTTCGACGCGAAGTTAGCCCTAACTATTAGTATTTTCTCGGCTTCTTTTGAATTTAGGAGCGCGTCTTTAAAATCTTTAAGACATTGCTCCATGGTGCCGTCCTCTTTGTAGTCACGCATCGATCCTGATTCATCGATGCCTACAAATATCAACATTACTTCCTCAGAATCAATCTCCTCGATTGACGTGTTTTCAATTTCAATATCCTCTAATCCCGAAATACTTAATGTTTTTTCCATTGGTGAAATATCTCCTTTCAATTTTTAAATTAGTATTTTAATATCCATTGTCCGTCGTTATACGTGAATCCCATATTTTGTAAAATCGCAGTTGCTTTTTGTTTGCTTATTATATCGTCTGCTCTTTTTTCAGACATTTCCCACCCTAAATCAGTACGTACGTATCCGATCATTTCTAATGCTGTTTCTGCTTGATATAACTCGGAGGATTTTTTCTGATAATCCTCAAAAATATCACATTTTCTAGCCTTGCAAATATCCGGATCTACTGGTGACGTTGCTGGTAATTGCTTCCATACCCAATCGTTTAGATCGTCGGATTTATCGTTGAAAACAAAACCAAGGGCTTTTAGCATTTTGTACGCTCCTTCTGCTTTAACTTTGTTTCTATTCATGGCGAGTTTTTGATTATATACTTCCATTGAGTGTTGGAACGCATCTTCAAAATCTTTGATGGGGCTTTCCTCGTCATCTATCAAAACACGAACCGAAGATTCTTTTATTCCTATTCGTTCTGCTATTGCGGCATTCGATAAACCTTCTTCTTTAAGTCTCATAGCTTCCGCCGTACGGGCTCTTTTTAATTTGTAACAAATTTTTGCCACTTTTAATGGATCCACCCAGATAATATCATTATCAATTGAGAAAATCATCATAATACCTCCTTGTTTTTAAAATACAAAATCGACCGATTTAACAATATTAACCCCTTTCTTCTTAAATTCTTCGAATGCAATATCGGTTTCTATCTCTGTTCCGGGAATACTAGACATACAGTCTTCAAATATCCAGATTTTTCTAATTACGTCGGTTTGTCCAGAAAAGTGTTCAAGAATTTGTTGGATTGTCCGCTTGTCGCAATGGCTTTTAGCTTGACCGACAATAATTATTTTGTCATACTTCGCTAAGAAATTAAGAAAACCGATGTTTATGGTGTTGTCCGGATCGTATTCTGGTTTGATAATACCGTACATCTCAGTCAGTGGGTTTTGGCCTTTGACCAAACGTCTCGGAACGCTTTTTCTTACAACGGAGTGAAAATATAACATATTGGCGAATTGGTTTTCCAAAGCACAGCCAGACGTTCCTTGGAGACAGTGATACGGCCATATTTTTAGTATTTCTCCGAGACCGGTTAAATTAATAACATAATTCCGAGTTTTTATAGGCTCGACAACTGGGAACCATACACCATTGTCGAGATCTTCTAGAAGAATATCCGTAAATGGTGGGGGATTCATTCCGTTGCGATCTACAAACCAGCACGGATGGAACACCTGGAATGGCACGTGGGTGTCGATAGAAACCGCTATATCCGTAATGGATTCGATGTTTTCATAAATAAACCTAATGGTTCTCTCGGTATCACCAATCGAACCCGGAACACCCAAGGCTCCTCCTTCCATGAAATCTTGCTGTATGTCAATACATAGAAGCAAGACTCTCTCTTTTTTGTCTTCGGCGGATGGCGTTAATTGCTCCGCGTTGGCCGCTGTTAAAATATCATTCATAGCTATCGGGTTTTCGGCCTTTCCTATATAGGCAACATTACAAATATCCTCAAATTTTGTTTTTAACATTTTATAAATTCTCCTTTTTCTTAAAATTTTCTACTTCTAATTTCCAATTAAACAAATGGTCTTGTAACCTCTCACCAAATTTTGGGTCGTCTTGACATGGCGTCCATGGCGGCCGAAATATCCATTCTCATTAAGCTTGCGGCAATTCTTCCAAACGGCTCAGCTTCGTATATTTCTGCTAATTCTTGAACTCTTTCAATTTCTCTTGGCAAAGCGTCACCTAACGTATCCAAAATCATCCCTCCTTATCACAGAATATAACTCTACATATCAGGCATTGTAGAGTTAGCTTTAATCCACCAAATCCGGTTTTCGTTTGTGCATTCACCCCTTTCTGTGCGATACTCGCAAACCATACTATATGTCTTAGCGCGTTTATTCATAAACTCAAAAAAGTGTGGCGTGCGCTTTTTGAAATATCCACAAAGAGGTTGATCGGTTTTACCCATACGACATTTTACTACTTCTTTGTGTTCGTACATGTCATTACGACCTCCTTATAACATGGTGTTTCCTGTGAAGATATAATAGCCGAAATAGACGACGTGACAAAATTGCAATATTGTAAATATAACTTTTACCACGATGTTGCCGGGCTCCAAGGTGTTGTTAAGTAGCTTATCTATGTTACAAATTGAAACGAAGAAATTGAAAAATGTTCTAATTATTATAATGGTTGACAACATACCAAACCATATGTTGTCAACTATCCCCGCTGATAGATAATAATAAGCGATGGCCATTGTGGTCATAATAAAGACCAAAGCTGCTCCCAAAACGACCAGAACGGTGTCTTTAATGTTGTCGTCTCCGAATTCTTTTTTTGGAACAACAAGAGGTCTAATAATCATTTTTGCTCCAGCTATATTACCCCAACAAGCAAACAGCCATAGAATTAACATAAATATTGAAACACTCATAAAATATCACTCCTTATAGATACTTTGGTTGCGGCTCCGTGTCATAATAGACAACTATACACGGAGTATCGTTTTCCGTTAATTGTGCGCCGAAACTAACAGTTAGTTTCCCCTTTTCAATCGACCAACCCGCATTGTCTCCTAACTTTACGGGTGGCAACCCCAGCAAATAATACCATTCGTTTAGACTTAGAAACATTTCGTTAAATAGTTGCTGGTTGAAGTCATTCATCAACCTTCTAATTTTCTCCACATCAGAAGAGAAATATCTACCCGTCAATGAGTCATAGCACAAAACATCTCCCTTGCCCGAGATAATTATCTCGTTTGTACTCGGTGGATTCTTGCGAATGGTATCAGCCGAGATATCATCTCGTATTTTCCGCTCCTTAGATCGACCAATTGTTTCGGCCACTTTTTCTTTGTATTGCCGGAACGCGGTATCCGAGAGCGAATAGATTCCAGCTAATGTTGAAATTCTCTTGCTATTGACTGTATTTGCTCCAATAATGCACGCCACAGTTGCCGCACCGAGCGCAATAGTTGGGATATAACATTTCCAACAGATTTTAACAACGTCAAGTTTGTTGATTGGTCGTTTGTCATGTTCTTTACGTCTCCTTTCTGATTCCTCATCCAATAATAACAAAGCTTTGGGTGTTGCATGAATTGCGGATGCTACAGTACCCGCAACGCCAACTACAGCCAACCCAGTAAATATAACAGGACTGTTTTTACTGAGTATCCACCTAAGATTTCTCAAAACATTTACCATATCAATCAGTCCTTTATTTCATTTTTTGAAATATGAAGCGGTCGATCCAAAAGAAAAATATACCGCCTATTAAATTAGCAATAGCTGCGGCAGCCCACTCACCAAGATAGCCGAAATATCCAACGGCAAATCCTAAGACAGGTGTGGATGCTTGCCATCTTCCCAAATATATACCATATCTTTTGAAAAATCCTTTTTCTTTTATTACTTTTAGTAGTTCGTCTGTCCAGCTTTCTATATTTCTTGTATCCACGACACACCTCGTTTTGAATATTTTTTATAAAAACAAAGAAAAAGACTGGGTCTAAGCCCGTTTGTCTTTTTCTATTTCTTCTTTGAACGTTTTGTTAAATTTTATCATAAAATCTTCGTGTTTTAAAAACTCTTTTGGACGTTTTTTTATTTCATTTTTTAAAATCTGATAAATTTTCCTTTTTGACTTTCTTATTTCGTAACTCATAATGTACGCATCCAGTTTAAACAATAGATATTTCCACATTAAAAATCCTCCAACCACAACTCCGCCCAAAAAATATTTCATAATTCATTCCTCCTTCTTTTATTTTGCAAAAAAAGAGAGAGCCTAAGCTCTCAAGGCATAACGAAATTCTCGCCCAATATGATTGTAACATATTCGTTTGGGTTTGGACCCTCACGATATATTGCAAACGGGACTTCGTTATTTGCATTCGCCTCTAAGACCTCTATTACTCGGTCTTTTGTCATGAATCCCGTTTGCAAGTTCTCTTTCCATGCAATAAACTTCATGCCTTCGGCATCCCATTGTAATGGTTGTGTTTCAAACAACCCGTTTCTTTTAAGTACTATCGCCGTGGCGACAATACCTATTACAATTCCACCAATAATTATACTTCTTTTGTTCCTCTTTAAAAACCCTTTAATTTTGTTCATTTTTTCCATTTTTTCCATCTCCTTTTAATTTTATTCTACTATAGGCTATGTTTTATTCGCGACCTGGTAAATCCTTAGGCTATGTTTTATTCGCGACCTGGTAAATCCTGTAGTTCCGGCATCTTTTCTTCCATCCACATCGCCCCTAAAATATTCCATGCCGTTGCTACTAAATGATCCTCATCCGTCTTGTAATCCATGTACTTTAAAAAGTGTCGTATGGCACTATCTATTAAACTGCTTATTGGAATACCTTTCTCCCAATTACGATCGTCATACTTTTCGGCTCCTAATTCATAGTGTCTTGACAATCGTAACAATCCGGCGGGACTCACAAAATAATCACGATAATCTTTTCCCGCTTCCAAATCCATTAATCTGAACAAATACCTTGCAATATTGGATAGGAGATCCGTTTGTGGAGGCGATTCCCCATCGAGATAATTAAACATTTGTAATATACAATCATTCTTAATTGACTGGGGATTATCCCAGTATTTCACTTCACGTATATCACATTCATCCACATACTTTATCAATCGTAATATAGCGCGAGCTGGTAATAGATCACAACGACCTTTACCCGCACCCAGGTCTCGCACGGCTCCGGTGCTAAATTCATGTCTAGTTCCGCTGTCTATAATAACGGTGGCTAGTTCATGATTAATCGCGTTGGATTCTTCTCCTTTCTTTGGTTTTTTAGCCCCATCCAAATAATTTTTAAACTTTTGATCTACCATATCAATACCCCTTTCTTTTATAAAAAATATAGGAGCCTAAGCTCCTAATAATCCATATCAATTCTAAATCTGGATAGTAGTCTTACGGTCTCGTTTACCACCAACCCTAGTACGAATACCCCACAGCCCACTGCTGTTACGTACCCTACTATTTTTAGGTATACAATGATTCCGCTCATCACTAAATTTTCCATCTATAAAACCTCCCTTACGGCTTTCTTCTATTATAGCCCTTGTAATTTGTGCGAATTTTACTGAAAAAAGCCAAAAATATAGCAAAATGCTCTGAGACGCTCAAAAATTCGATTTACGGGATTTTAGTACTTTTTGGATACAATCACACCAGACACTTTCTTTTCGTCCGTTCTGGGGCATTCTCAAAGGTCGTTTTTTCTAAAATTCGAAAAAAAATTAATAAATTACTTAAATAATTGATATAATGCAAAAATTTAACAAAAAGAAAGAAGCCTAAGCTTCTTCCTCGTCCTTCTTGCTAAATCGGATCTTCACGTTTTCGATCTTAATGTTTATCTTCACTCCCGATTCCGGGATTTCTGTGTTAATCTCTACATTTCTAGATTCACACATAACCCCCTTCTTCAGTAATCCCGATATAATCATATCGCTCAAATTCAACATGACATTACCCCCTTTAGTAAGTTCTTCTATTATACACCATGTATTCTATGCGAAAAGAAAAGAGCATGTTCACCATTACATCACTAGTCGGGACTTGAACCCGAATATCTCTTCTCCATTATATGCTATGTAATTCTTGCGAAAAAAGGAGCCTAAGCTCCCATCATCTTGGAAATATCATTTGCCCATCTTTTCATAAATCTTTCAATACTTTCTTTTATTTCGATTTCCTCTTTAAGCGCTCTTAATTTCCTTTTCAAAAATACCAATTTTACCGATCCGACATAAAACACCAACGTAAATGTTCCGTCGTCATTATTTTGTACACTCATCATTCTTCCTTTTTCAATATCATAAATCATGTACTTTTTAATGACTCTTTCATACTCACTTCTGTGTTCGGCCCTTACTTTAATCTTAGCTTTCTTTATCATTATCATTAATATCACTCCTTCTATTATACCCTATGTATTTCGTGCGAAAAAAATAAATACTATGTAACGAGAACGACAAGACTTAACGCAATCTTGTCGTTCTCATAAATATAACCCTATGCATGATCCTTGTACCCTTGCTCTTCTTCTTTATTTTCGTACTCGTCATGCACGTTATAATAGCCAACTTGATAACGAGAAATATGATGATACTCGTATTCAGCTTTCTCGTATTCCGTCTGTGCCCTTTGTAATTCTCCGAGAATGCAAAATAGCTCATCCGTATAATCGTATACATGCTTGGCGAATCCTCTAGCTTTAGACGCTAT
>Ga0209737_10002158_pt1 | contig 13840 bp, 8 predicted proteins | sample TergutCu122P3_FD_187284 | JGI IMG/M metagenome (GOLD analysis project Ga0209737, IMG submission 187284) | Cubitermes ugandensis P3 segment gut microbial communities from Kakamega Forest, Kenya - Cu122 P3 (SPAdes) (version 2) | ecosystem: Host-associated > Arthropoda: Insects > Digestive system >... | reverse complement strand
CTGCCTGCCTGCCTGCCTGCCTGCCTGCCTGCCTGCCTGCCTGCCTGCCTGCCTGCCTGCCTGCCTGCCTGCCTGCGCAAAAACCATGCCAATCATTTGACATCCCAGTGGTTGTTACAATTTTTTTGCTGCGTCTTCCTCCAGCTTCGCGGAGCATGACTTCCAACTCTCGCCGCCATGACATCCGCCCAACCGGAATGATGTGTGAATCTAAACCCTTGCAAAAAGGTATGTCAACATATTTTTTCACACATATTTTTACACCCAGACTCATAATTTGTGCTGTGCACAGGTCTTGCAGACGGCAATTGAAGAACCAACTCAACAACAGGCGCATGCAGGGGCGGATATCATCCACCCGCTACGGTTCATTCCATGCAACCACGCCGCACCAATCCGTCATTCTGCGCACAGCTATCAGGAAGTCACAGAACCCTGACGATCCTGTTGCCCGCAATTGCGTGGATGCTACGTCATGCGACTTCGCGCAGCTTGCGAGCAGATTGTCCTGCGGACGGCAATGCCGCCCCTACGCCTGATCCCTGATCCCTGATCCCTGATCCCTGATCCCTGACCCCTGATTCCTGACCCCTGATTCCTGACCCCTGATTCCTGACCCCTGATTCCTGACCCCTGATTCCTGACCCTGCCCTCACTCCCGCATGATTTTTTCCGTCGGCAGGTGTTTGAGGAGTATGTCGTGCAGGTGAGAAATAATGATGGGCTTGGAGAGAAAATCGTTCATCCCGGCCTCGATGAATCCGGCGCGCGCTTCCGTGACCGCGTTGGCAGTCAGGGCGACGATGATCGACTGTGCGTGTCTTCCGCCCAGAGCGCGGATGGCGCGGGTAGCGCTCAGACCATCTATGTCTGGCATCATGTGATCCATGAAAATGATGTCGTACTGCTTCTCCTTCGCCATTTCAATCCCGCTTCTGCCTCCATCCGCCTGATCCACCTGAATGCCGTACTGCTCCAGCAACCCGGCGGCCACCATCAAATTGATCTGGTTATCATCAACGACCAGCACCCGCACATTGCTGGTCTTCAACCTCCTGCTCCTCGCCTCCTGCTCCCTGGTGATGCTCGAATAATGTTCGCGCCTGAAACTCTCATTCAAAAATTCAGCCAGGGTAGTAGTGATAACCGGCCGTTCCAGCGTTTCGTCAATGCCGCTCACATTATTTTCGCCATTCCACAAAATAACTGATGTTTTGACATCCGGCGGAATGACAGCAGCAGCCCTTTTGGCCAGCGAAAGATCGATCAGGGCATGGCTGTAGTTGCTTCCCGCAAAGGCTGCCATCGCCTCTTCCTCATCCCTCATAACGATATGACGCAATCCCAGAGAATTCAGCATTTCTTCCAGCACTCTGGCATTGCAGTCTACCGGCTCGTAACAGAGGACACGGCTGATTTTTTCAGGACTCTCGATTCTTGCAATAGACAAGGCGCCGCTATCCCCCTCTTTGCAAGAGCAGAGAATATGCCAGGAAAAAGTCGAACCCTTGCCATAAACGCTTTCTACCTTGATCTCGCCACCCATCATTTCAACCAGGCGGCGAGTTATCGCAAGGCCAAGCCCGGTTCCCATCACATTCCGGTTTCTCTTGGCATCAAATCTCTGGAAATAGGTGAAAAGCTTGCCTATGTCCTCTTCCCGAATACCAATCCCGGTATCACGCACCGAAAAACAGAGCTTCAACATCCTGAAATCATGCTCATTGCCGGGCATGAATTGCTTCGCCATTTTTCTGTTCGGCATTACCTCTTCGCACCAGACGCGCAGCTCGACTTCCCCTTCCCGCGTATATTTGACCGCATTGCTCAAGATGTTGGTGAGAACCTGACGTATGCGAAGATCATCACCAATCAGGGTGAAGGGAATGTCGGGCGAAACCACTGTGGTCAATACTACCTTGGATGTGCCGGTTCGCATCCCAACCATGACGATGGTATCGTAGATGAACGAGGGAAAATCAAAGGGGCGGCAGTCTATTTCCATCTTCCGCGCCTCTATCTTGGAAAGATCCAGAATATCGTTGATGATCCCAAGCAGTGACATCGCCGAACTGCGAACAGTCATCGCCCGCGCCATCTGGCCGGGATCGAGCTGATTGGCAAGCAACAACTCGGTCATCCCGATGATGGCATTCATCGGGGTGCGAATTTCGTGACTGACCAGAGCGAGGAACTGACTCTTTGCCAGAGTTGCCCGTTCAGCCTCTTCCTTGGCCTCCATGATCGGGCTGATGTTTATCCATTCAAAACAACGGGCAACGCTTGCTTCTGCCATGGGCGAAGAACGAAGCGCAAACCACTGTTTTTTCCCCTGTACGATTGCGGAAAATTCCCGTTCCACAAAACCGCTCTGCTCCATCACTTCCTGAAAAACCTTTTTCAAATCATTGTCTGGAAAAAGATCAAGCAAGGGAACAGGCTGTTTATAGAGGCGAGGAGAAATTCCCAGCCATTTGGCAAGCGAGGCGCTGATATAACGCGAGGTGGCCTTGTCATCACCAATCAAGGTATAGCTGGGCGTAGTCGCCATGATGGTTTCAAAAGTCTGACTATTCTTCTCCAGAATGAAGATCCGCTTTTGAATGACCATCAGCGAACCGTAAAGAAGCAGACAAAAAACATCAAAAAACAGCAAATAAGAAAAAGAGTGAACCCCATTGCCATTCGCCGGATGTTGCACTCCCAAGGCAAAGGTAACAGACAACAGCATGTTAACCAGCGCCAGAAAGATCCAGAATCCCCTTTTATCGAGATAGGTAAAATTGATGAAGGCCGCGATAACCGGAACCAGAGCATACATGGTGTAATCATGCACTCCGATCGTCATGAAAGAATAGATCAGCACCAGCAAAAATGGATTCAGCCAGGAACGAGTGGAAACCGGAAAGTAAACCCAGGTGATACGTAGCAGCAGAAGAGCAATGGCGCCGGAGACGAGTTGCCAGATATCCATCTGGTTTACCGTCATGAAAAGCGAGTAAACCACAACCAGAACAAGCGTAAAATTCTGGCGCGAGCGGTCAAAAATCTGCTCGTGTTTCATGTCAAAAGCGTGGCGCATATTTTTTTGCATCATAGCGCCCCACCATCAGTCACAGAAGCATGTTCAGGCGCGGCATCTTCCCCTGTCTCCTTATTCAGCTCGACAACCCCTTTCGGACAAACGAAATCAAGCGCGCCGGGAATTATTTCATACTCCAATTCTTTCTGATAAAAAAACTCTCCGTCCAGGGAAACAGCAATCAAATCGTCAGACTTGAAATTCATTTTTCGGAAACGATAATGCTGTATATATTCCGGCCATTTCTTATATCGTCCATACAGGTAATCATTCATGATTTTCAATGCCTTTACTCTTGGCATCTGTCTTGACAAATACAGATCAAGCATTCCGTCATCCGGGCTTGCGTCTATGCCAGGGCAAAAAGTTCTGCCATGACAAGGCTGGTTGGCAATCAGGGCGCTCAAAAACTTCCCTTCCAGCGCGGTTTCATCATCCAGCAAGATCCGGTAATTTTGTTCGTTGCCGGAACGAAAGATATTGAACATGACAGCAGAAAAATAGTAGGCATCAGAGGGAACGATCCTGTACCTGGAAAACAGACCCTCGCCCACGACATTTGCCATCGCCTCCACTCCAAGCATGGAAAAGGACAAGGCATATTTGTCATTGCAACGAATCAGGTCGACCTGCTTCGTTTCCGCAAAGATGAGGTCGCTGACCGATTCAAACAACAAAGTCTCGCCCAGGGAACGAATGAATGCGTGCCCGCTCTCTCTGTCTCTTGCGTAATAGGCAACCTGCACATTCGGCAACCCCATTGCGCCATTGATGACTTCGTAGAGTACCCCCCCTCCGCCGACCGCATAGATACGAACCAGACCAGGATCCTTCTGACAATAGTTCCTGATGAACCCCACCGCATCGCGCTGCCAGCGAGTTACATGAATATCGTAAGAAAGCCAGGGGTAATGAACAAAACAGCTATCGATTTCCGCGCGAATATCCGCAAGGTGATTCTCGACGCCTCTGGCAACAGGATTGATGATGAACAGATGTTTCATTTTATCACCCCAGACTCATTTCCTGTCCTGCCATCCGGTGCGCGATGTCTTCCGCCATAAAAACGGCATGGCGCTCGACATCCTCGGGCGGAGGCGCATCAAAAGAGAGGAAAATAGCGCCTATCAGCTCTTCTGCCAAGGTACGCAACGGAAAAGCACAAACCGACATACCATTCCCGGATATTCCTTCCACAGCGTGACGGCAAACCAGACCAACCCTGTCGCTGTTTTTCAGTTCGGAGTAGAAGGCAGTCTGCCAATTGCTAAAGCCGCCATCACCCTTTTTGAAGCCTGAAACAGGGTCATAGTGAATTACAGTTTCCGCTTCTTCAGCAGCGCCATACAAGCGCAAGCTCACGCCTTTGGCCTGATATACGCTGACGAAGCGATGCGCGGCATGGCGGAAAAAATCAGGCAAATCGACACCGGGGAAAAGAGAGCGCTCCAGGAATAAATGAAAATCGAGCATTTCCTGTTGCCAGTTTGTTTCCGCGATACGTCCATGAAAATCAACCAACATCTGATTGAAAGAAATTGCGGTTTGCCCGAAATTATTTTCCTGATAATTCTGCATCTCAAGTTGATGATCTTCCGAGTTGAAATCGTCGGCAATACGGCTCATCACCCGCAGCTCGCTGGAAATTGTCTCAGCCGCGTAGCGCAATGAAAACAGCAACAGCGCGGAGAAAAACAGCATCGCCCCTATGGCTATGCCAATCACCACATACATCGATTCATAAATCGAAGAAAACGGCAAGGCGGTAACAACCCAGGTCAACTCCTCAAATGGTTCGAGCTTGACCGGTTCAAAAGAAACCATCGCGCTCCCGCCAACCAGACCAAAACGGGTATTGGGGAAAAAAACCGGCGCTTTATCCTTTAGAGCCTTTTTGATCTGAATCGAGTCAGAAAGGCCAATTTCATCAATGGATTTGCCAATGTTTTTACTGTCATCCGTTCCCTTGAGGTGTAAAGATTCCGAAAGCAGCATGGAAACGACGCGGGTTTTTCTGTCCAACGCGCCAAAGAGTTCATCGAACTTGCCATCCGCGCCTATGCAACCGATCAGAACTCCATCCCTGAACATCGGAACGGTTATGGAATAAACATTCTGCAATTCCTTGCCATCATGAAAATCGTAAAGCACGGATTCACCGATATTGACATCGATGTGCATTTTCTTGCTCTTCACCGCGCTCGTATACCAGGAAGACACCTCTGGGTCGTCAATGGTGTTTTCATCCATATCGGGAACAAGTACGATGTGTCCGCCGTCATTGACATAGGAGCGGATGAAGCGCCCGCTCGGCGCCCCCGGATAGCCATCACGATCATCCTCGTCCCTGCCGTCAAAAGCGTTTGGCTCATAGACCACCCAGGAGTTGTAGATATTACGGTTACGGAGCATTTGCTGAACGATGCGCTCGGCTTCCTTCCTCGCCTCTGGCTCGGTAGTATCGATTCGGGCAAGCAATTCCGCTCCGACATTCAGGGTCAGACGGATGCTGTCAATGGTAAATTTCAGGTGTTCCGCATTGAAGCGGGTTTTGTTTTCAAGGATCTGATTTGCCAGATTGACCTTGCTTTCATAGACAGAATTGACGATGGCAAGCAAAAGAATGGCAAAGATCGTAAGAAAGGGAACAGCAACAAAAAAAAGCAGCTTCTGCCTGATGGCATTTTTCGCGGTCGGCCTCTTCATTTTATCTCCCCCGCTCCAGTCTGGATGCCTATGCAGGCAAGCAATTCCTGAACCGCCTCCCCGGCCTCTTCATACTCTACTCTTTCCAGACAGCCTGCTATCACTTCCAGCTTTTCGGCTATATCCTCTGCCTTCAGGCCCGGCGCAACGTAGGAAAAGCGCATGGTATGCCGCAGACGATCACTCGCCAACATCAGATTGTAGTCATCCAGGGCGGCGCGAACCGCTCGCAAGCCGGCAAGCAAATCTTCAAGGCGTCGCCGCTCCCTGGTAAATTCCTCATTTTTGGGCAACATCGTTTGCAGTGACTTGATGAAATCGAGAAGCCCCTCTTCAAAATGGGGATAAGACAAGCGGCAACCTTCGAGATCACTTTGCTTGGCGCTCATTTCCAGGCGATGAGCCTGTTCTCCCAGATAAAAGGCGCCGATGGTATTGAGCACCCCCTTGCTGCCATGCACCTCTATCGCAAAAGCATGAATATCGCCAGCAGCGAGAAATTCGCGCATTTTATCGGCGCCGAGAGCAAGCTCACGCGCCGAAAGAGAAAGCATTTCCATATACAGGAGCGCGTTACCGCCCAACATGGAAAACGCCTTATCAACCCCCAGACCGGGAATGCTCCGCGCCGCATCGAGGAACTTTTTGATCTCGCTTGCCTCCCCCTCTTCCTCTGGCAGCAGAGCAGAAACTGGCTGCTGTTCTGTTTCAGGAGAAACAGCCTCCTGCTCTGAATCTACACGATCTTCTTTCCGCAAGGATTTAGCCAGCGCCGCCCAGGTGGCGCTTTCATCCTCTCTCGTTTCCGGCGAAGGCGGCGCTGTTTCGGAATCAAAAACAGGGGCATAGCGGATAAAAAAGTCCGCGAGGCGATCAGAAATGAAGTTCAACACGGCATCGTCATGGAGAATGACCTGGCGGGGATCGCTGGTCTCCAAAATGACAAAGGCGCGTAGCTCTTTTCCGGCGCGAATCGGCAAGACACAGACCGACCAAGCTTTCGGCGCGATAAACAGAAGGCCGAGCGAGCGCATCGCATAGTGTTTCATGAGCAGACAGTATTTGCCTTCCAGCGCCTCGGCAAGAATCTCATGCCCCTCGAACTCCGGCGCCAACTCCACGGAGCGGATGTGGAACTCCCCCGCCATGCCAGAAATAGCAAACAGACGCGCCTGTCCGTTCAGATAGATGAAAAAACGCGCGGTTTCTGCATTGCAACTGACCCGCAACTGGCGCAGGATGTATTTGGAGGCTTCCTCAAAACTTAAGCTCTTGTGAATGGCGCTCTGGATGGCAAGATAGCTGTCCAGTTTTATTTTGGCAAGGCCAAGATAATTGAGGCGCATCCGAAAGTGCTGCCATAGTCTGGTAACGGAACGAGCCAGATCGCCGATTTCATCCCGTCGTTTCAGATAAGGCAGATCCTGCACCGTCCCTGTTGCGTTTACCATATTTATGGATTGCATGAGCCGACTGAGCGGACTGGTCACATGGTAAACAACGAACAGAAAGAGGGCGACAAAAGCAAGCAGCATCACGACCAGATAGACGACAATGGATCTCAACGCCGTGGAAATAGTCTCTTCAACGACAGAAGACGGCAGGGCGGCATAAAGATAGACGGCCTCGCCGCCAAGATCTTCAAGCCACAAGGGTTTCAGATAAATGAACGCATCTTGATCGAGCAACCAGGAATATTCGTTCTGCAGAAAAATTTCCCGCCCCTCCTGCATAGCCTTTCTGATCTCTTCGAGACGAGAGAACTTCATCTCCGCCATTGTCATGCCGATATGTTGCCTGTCATGAGAGAAGATCAGCTTTTCTTCCGGGGAAAACACTGCGGTAACTATCTCGCCATTCAATTCTCTGGCAAGCACCAGGTCGCGCACCAGAACATCGCCGCCTACCACTCCAACCGAGTTTCCCTGATGCATGATGGGAATGCTGATCTTGATACTCGCAGCATGATCCTCTCCTGCCCGATAGGCGTGCAGGGAAATTGACTCCAGAGCGCTGAATGCCTCGCCGCTCTTGACTGACCCGCTTGTACCGCGCTCGTTCTCCTCTTCCGTGTCTGTACCGATGGAGTTTTCTTTCTTGCTGTCGCTACGAATGTAGGAGCGAATATAGCGCCCGCCGGAAGCGCTCCGGGATTCGCCGCCATGGGAGGCAGCCTTGCCATTGAGGCTATCCGGCTCATAATCCACCCAGGAATTGTGGATGAGAACGTCATTGAGCATCCAGGTGAGGATGGCGTCCCCTTCCTTACGTCTTTTTGCCGGCGGAAATCTATCCAGACTCTCGAATGAAGCGGCAGCGTCGACTACTGTCGCATAGCTTGCAGACAGCATACTCTTCACCTTGGCCTCATTGATTGCGGTAACCCCGTTTATATGGGATTCGCTATCCCTTTTCACTTCATTGACCACGCTCCAGACGATGGCACAGGAAAACACCACGAACCCCAACACAAAGGCCAAACCCAGGAAGATCAGGGTTTTTTCCCAGAGGAAGCGCCTGTTACCCATGACTATTCTTGGTTCCCTTCTGCTCTGTCCAAACTATGGTGTTGGCGAGTGATTTCCTGAAAACCGGCTTCATTTTCCATGAACAGATCAACCAAGAGAGGATCGAAATGGCTGCCTCGACCTGCCAGGATAATATCTCTGGCTTGTTCATGGGTCATTGCGTCCCGATAACAGCGCGTCTCGATCAGGGCGTCATAGACGTCCGCGATAGCCATGAGCCGCGCACAAAAGGGAATATCGTCTCCCGCCAATCCCTGCGGGTAACCCTTGCCGTCAAAGTGTTCGTGATGCCCTTCCGCGATCTTGATGGCATATTTCAGATAGCGCTGGGTCGGGGTGCGCGCGTACATTTTGCGTATCATCTGCCCGCCCACCAAGGTGTGCTTCTTCATGGCTTCAAATTCTTCCGGGGTCAATTTCCCCGGCTTCAGGAGAATGGCGTCGCTGATGCTGATTTTGCCGATGTCGTGCATGGGAGCGGCGCGGACATACATGTCGAGTTCTTCCTGGGTAAGTTTGGGAGTCTTTCGCCCAGGGATGGAAGCGCCCGAGTTCTGCCAATCGATCAGGGCTTTTCCCAGCAACTCGACGTAACGGCTGGTGCGAACGATGTGTCCGCCAGTAGCCGAATCGCGGTACTCCACGATTTCGGAAAAGCCATGCACGATGTTGTCTTCCAGTTCCCGCACCGTGTTTTCCAGGGAACGCTGATAGCGGAAAAAGCTCAAGTGATGGTCTATCCTGTGCAGGAGGATGGTCTTGTTGAAAGGTTTGGTGACGAAGTCGGCCGCGCCGCACTCCAGGCCGCGTATTTCCGAATCGGTGTCGCGGTTGGCGGTGAGGAAGATGACCGGAATATCGCTCAGGCGCACATCGGCTCTCAAGCGCGTGATCGTCTCGAAGCCGTCCATTTCCGGCATTTCGATGTCCAGAAGAATCAAGTCGGGATGCTCTCTGGCACAAATCTTGAGAGCCTGCTCGCCTGACTTGGCCAGAATCGTGCGGTAACTCTCACCAATTTGCCCGGCGATATAACTCAGGTTAACCAGATTATCATCAACGATCAGAATAGTGCCTTTATTCATTGGAGTGCTCTTGATAGAGAAGTTTCTTGATTAGCTTAATTATTAACCCTGCGAGGCATGATGGCAACTTTACGTCTCAATTAATACGAATAATATGCCAGAATCGTGGCGGCAGTCAGCGCGAGACGACTTGCTCCGGCAAAGGACAACCTGCTGTCGCCATTCTGCGAAAGGTATACACAATACCACTATTTCCCGGATTTTGCCTCTGGCGGTTTTTGGGTAGCCTGGTAAACCTAAGCCTGAACTCTCCCTAACACCCTCGCGCGCCTCTGCTATGTTTTTTTATTTGCCATTTGCGGCCGCGATGGTCTTTGGTATTTGTGGCGAGCGACGGCAGGTTCCAGCTTGGCATTTCCAGAAAGACATTATTGCCACTCCAGACGAAGACCCCGTATCTTTGCTCAGGCTTTAGCTTGAGGTCTCCCCCAAACTTATTCTTCATCACATGCCCGTTCTCAAAAAGTATGCCCACGCGCTTCCAGTTCGTCCATTCCTCCCGCCCCTTCGAGCCTTCGTTGAGCGCCACGCAGGCAATCTCGTTCGCAACGGCGCTGGCAGAATAAATACTCAACAGCGCAGCAAAAACAGCTATCAGTCTCATCTCTCCTCCTTGGCATCAGGCTTTTTCGTCGCCCCAGTCGCATGTAAAGAAACCGACGACCATTGCTTGAACACGGGTTTTACGCTTGTCCCCGCCATTTATTCTACCTCTTCTCCATCTTCGCTCCGCCTCCCCTCTTGCGCCCTGTTTTGCGTTCCTTTTCAAGAGGCGCGAGGACAAAATCGATTCGGTTGCTTTCCAGATCGGCCTTCACCAGCTTGACCCTTACCCTGTCCCCCAGACGGAAGGAAAGCCCGCTGCGTTCGCCCAGCATCCGCTGCTTGATCTGGTCGAAGCGGAAATAATCCTCGCCCATGTCGGAGACATGCACCAGCCCTTCCACATAGACCTCATCCAGCGCCACAAAAATACCGAAGGCCGTAACCGAAGAAATCACCCCGTCGAAGCACTCGCCTATCCGCTCCTTCATGTAATAACACTTCAGCCAGGCGGCAACATCGCGCGTGGCTTCATCAGCGCGGCGCTCGGCATGGGAACAGTGCAGACCGATCTCCTCCCAGTTGCCGGGATCATAACGTTTGCCGACAAGCTGCTCCTTGATGGCGCGGTGCACGAGAAGATCAGGGTAACGACGAATCGGCGAAGTGAAATGGGTATAACGCTCATAAGCCAGCCCGAAATGCCCCACATTGTCCGGGCTATACATCGCCTGCTTCAAAGAACGCAGCATCACCGTCTGCAACAACTGCGCGTCTGGACGCGCGCGAATCTTTTCCAGCACTTCGGCATAATCCTTGGCGCTGGGAGTATCGCCGCCGCCGATTTGCAGACCGAACTCGACAAGAAAGGCCTTCAAACTTTTCAGCTTTTCCGCATTCGGTCCGGCATGGACGCGGTAGAGACAGGGCTGTTCGCGTCCGGCGAGGAAATCGGAGGCGGAAACGTTGGCCGCCAGCATACATTCCTCGATGATCCGATGGGCGTCGTTGCGAATGACCGGCAGAATCTGAGCTATCTTGCCATTGTCGTCGAAGCGCATTTCAGTCTCAACCGTTTCAAAATCTATCGCGCCCCGCTTGGCTCGCGCCTTGACCAGCGCCTTGTAAAGACCGTGGAGATTTTTCAGATGCGGCAACAAGGCTTGCTGATTTTCCGTCTCAGGCTTTGCCGAGTCGGAGAGCCAGGCCCAGACCTGATCGTAAGTCAGTCGGGCATGGGAGCGGAATACGGCGAGATAAAAGCGATAGGACTGGATGTTGCCGGTCGCGCTGATCTTCATATCGCACACCATCGCCAGACGTTCCACCTCTGGATTCAGCGAACAGATGCCGTTGGAGAGTTTTTCCGGCAGCATGGGAATGACCCGGCGCGGGAAATAGACCGAATTGCCACGCTCGAAGGCCTCCCTGTCCAGCGCCATGCCCGGCTTGACGTAGTGGGAAACATCGGCAATCGCCACCACCAACCGCCAGCCCCGTCCTGCTTTTTCGGCATATACGGCATCGTCAAAATCGCGGGCAGTCTCGCCATCGATGGTGACGAGCGGTAGGGCACGCAGGTCTTCGCGTCCCTGGTAATCGCTCTTTTTTACCTTTTCGGGAATTTTTTCGTTTTCCGCGCGGCAATCACGATCAAACTGGAAGGGCAGATCATGCTTTCTGAGGGCGATCTCTATTTCCATGCCGGAGTCGGCGTAATTGCCTAACACCTCCGCGATTCGCCCTACGGGGCGGACATAGCGGGAAGGCTGCTCGATGATTTCCACGATGACCACCTGCCCGGCTCGCACCTTGCTCTTTTTTTCCGGGGTAATCAAAATCTCCTGCGAGATGCGCTTGTCTTCCGGGGTGACGAGCACGACGCCATGTTCCACCATGACCCGACCTACTATTCTTTGATTGGCGCGTTCGGTCACTTCCACGATTGCGCCTTCGAGGCGGCCTCTTCGGTCTGTTCCGGCAACCCGCGCCAAAACCTTGTCGCCGTGCAGCGCCTTTTCCATCTGGTGTTCGGAGAGGAAAAGATCAGGGCTGCCATCATCGGGGATCAGAAAACCGAAACCGTCCTTGTGTCCCTGCACCCTGCCGGCGATGAGGTTGGCTCGCTCGGGAAGAATGTAGGCTTCGCGGCGATTCTTCAGGAGCTGCCCTTCCCGTTCCATGGCGGTAAGACGGCGGGCAAACATCTCCCGCTCGTCTGCGCTGATGTCGAGAATGCTGAGGAGTTCGGCAAGGGGTACAGGTTTCCCTGCCTCTGCCAACTTTTGCAACACATATTCACGCGAAGGCAGCGGGTATTGATAACGCTCTTGCTCCCGTTTGAAAAACGGATCGGCGCGCCGAATCTTGGAAAGACTCTTGTGGGGAGCTTTGCTGCTTACACCTTTGCTGCTCGGGGAGTCCTTCGCCATGGCTTCGGCTTTGGCGGTGCGTTTCTTGGTGTTTGGGGGGATGACGACGCTTTTTTCTGCCGCCTTGCTGCTCTTGCTCCTGGGTTTTTTGCTATCTGTTTTCTTGCTTTCGGTCTTTTTGCTTGACATTACTCTTTCTCTTTCCGTAGAATGCTTGTTTTTCCTCACCCGTGCCCAGGTGGCGGAATTGGTAGACGCACTAGTTTCAGGTACTAGCGGGTAACTCCGTGGAGGTTCGAGTCCTCTCCTGGGCACCACCAGATTCATATCCTTCTTGGTTTTTGCATCTCCCGGCTTTATTGCCGGGTTTTTGCTGTCTGGCCTCCAAAACGCCCGTCATTGTACCCATAGTATCAAGGTTGTGTGCAAAGTAAGAAGTCAGAGGGCGGCAGATGCAGGAGCAGATAATCCGCCCGCCATGATTGCCGTCCGCAAGACCAGTGCGCAGCGTAAAACGGAGCCGAAGCTCCGTTTTGTATCATCCCCCAACACCTCTGGCAGAGCGCCATGCGCCGCGATCCTGGATTGAGTGCTTTTACTCCTTGCGCGCTGTTTTGCGTGGTTGTTTGCTGGAGGAGGCTGCTTTCTTCGTTGCAGTTTTCTTGCTGGCCTTCTCTGCTTCTTCTTCGCTTTCCTGCAAATGCTGCTGGATTTTCTCCTGCATTTGCTGCATGACTTCCCACGGCCAGAGCGCCGCGCGTTGCAGGGTCTCCCCGACGGTTGGCCCGTCAGCATCGCCGCTTTGCTCACCAAAGCTGGCGGAGGCCATTTCGGCAGTAGCGCCACTTTGATTTCTCACGATCTGGCTGACCGCCTCTACCGTAGACAGGGTCGTCTGTTGCATTTCCAGCCCCTGAATCGTCATCTGCAACATGGAAAGATTCATGCGCAACCAGCCTTCCACCGCCTTCAGATCAGAAATGCGCTTGCCAAGATCATCGGTACTGAAAGTCGGCGCTACCATACCAGGCATGGCAAACCCCGCGCCGCTCCACAAGGAGCGAACAAATTGCATCGGGTCTTGAGCAGGATTCATGTTCATCTTTGTCTCCTTAAGTTTTTATTGGAACACCCTCATCATAGCCCTACTAACTCGCTGTGTGGTAATTATGAAGAAGTTTTTCTTCATCTTTTACTACAAATCTGCTAATTCCGGGATGACAACTGGAGGGATAGAAGTTCTGGAATGGCTGTCTTTTCGTTCGGCTTCTCCGCAGCCGCCCGCTGTCCGAGCACCAAACCAACGCCCGCAACAAACGTGCTCACTTCGTCATGCGCCGTGCAGCATCGTAGGTTTGTCCTCCACGCCGCCACCATGGACGCCGCCCTCGCCTCCCATATGCGGCGAACGAATTATTCTCCCGAGTAATTGAGTCACCCCGACCTGGAGGTCGGGGCTTCCTCGTCACGAGCTAGGGGCGCCTTCGGCACTGTAAAAACGACTTGTCTCGCTTAGCCCGCCAT
>Ga0209737_10002157_pt1 | contig 13846 bp, 14 predicted proteins | sample TergutCu122P3_FD_187284 | JGI IMG/M metagenome (GOLD analysis project Ga0209737, IMG submission 187284) | Cubitermes ugandensis P3 segment gut microbial communities from Kakamega Forest, Kenya - Cu122 P3 (SPAdes) (version 2) | ecosystem: Host-associated > Arthropoda: Insects > Digestive system... | reverse complement strand
AAATCGGGAATTCCGAGTTGTCGCGCAAACTGATTTACCAAAATTCCGTTTATTCCCCAGTTCAGCGAGTCCTGATTTGCCGTTGAACTTACCATCATCAACTCGCTCAAAGTAATGTTTTGCCCGTCTAAACCCGAAAGCCGCATTCCCGTTCTGCCGGTAATCTCGTCTTTTGCGACGGGAATGGTGTCAAAGGTCTGTTTTCTGTCGTGCAATAGAAAAAACTTAAACAATTCTTCGCCGATAAACGCATCGGTCAAATCGCTCGGACTGTCGGCATTTCCGGCTCCGCCCAAGCCGCCGTCGGTTAATGCGCTCACTCCCGCGTGTATCAAAAGAATAAATACGGGAATTATTTCGTCCGATTTACCGATTTTGTAAATTCTGCCCTTGTTGTCCTGCCGCAATTCGGCAAAAGGGTTTTGCGCACCGTCCGCCGAAGCCGCAAGCGTAACCGCCTGCGAAACAAACTGCATCAATCCGCGCCCCACACGCACGTTAAATTCGTCGAATGTCTCGTCTCTTCTTTTCAGTCCGGGGGAATAACTGACTATTTCCCTGTTAAGCCGAAACGCCCCGAAATCGCCGTCCGGGAAAATTCTCCAGCCGATTTTTATGTTGCCGTTTGAAACCTCGCTGTAATAATTTCGCAACGAAGTAAAATGGTCGTCAAAATACACGGAATCGTGCGGAATGCGGTCGTATTTGTAGGTGCCGTCATGATACCAGCGAAATTCTCTTCTTGCATTGCGGTGAAGCGGAATATTCGCAGCAATTTTTCTTGTAGCCGCTTCGTGTTCCTCAATGTTTCGCCGCATAAAAAGTCCGTTTCCGGTTGTGTTAGGCAAACTGTCGGGCTTAAATTCAATTCTGACGGCATAAATTTCTATCGTGTCGTAGTCAAATTTTCCCGTTCCCACAAAATTATACGAATAAGGCGAATAATATCCGCCCGTTGAGCGAAAACTTCTTTCCTGCGTAGAATACAAACGATAAAATTCCACCGGCGGAATCCGAGCGAAAACCTTTGCCGCGCCTGCCGAAAAAATTACCGCCATTACAGTTATTATAATTATTTGTCTCATTACCGAATTTCCTTATGTTTGCTTTTGTTTGTGCTGAAAATACTTTTTTCTAACTGCTGTTTTCGGCAAAAAGTATTTTATAGGTAAAAAAAGGAGAATAAAATGCAAAACGAAATCAAAAAAATAATCGCCGCCATAGGCGAAAATCCCGAACGGGAAGGACTTTTAGATACTCCAAGACGTGTTGAAGAAACATTTTCTTACATTTTCGGCGGCTACAAAATAAATCCCGAAGAAATTCTTGCCAAAGCCGTTTTCACCGAAAATGCCGACGAAATGATTATCGTAAAAGACATTGAAATTTTCTCAATGTGCGAGCATCACCTTCTGCCGTTTTTCGGAAAATGCCACATCGGCTACATTCCGCAGGGAAAAATTTACGGCGTAAGCAAATTAGCCCGCGTTGTCGATGCCTTTGCCCGCCGCCTGCAAATTCAGGAACGGCTTACGCACCAAATCGCCGAAACAATTTCCGCACCTATTTCCGCAAAAGGCGTCGGAGTAGTTATCGAAGCAAAACACATGTGCATGATGATGCGCGGCGTTGAAAAACAAAACAGCATCATGACAACTTCCGCAATGCTTGGAAGTTTCAGAAGCGACCCCAAAACCCGCGAAGAATTTTTGAATTTGTTGAAGAAATGATTGCTTCTGCTCCGGAATAAATATTATCTTATATAATAACAAAGGAGGGCAATATGAACAGATTCTTTATGATTTTGACGATTATAGCATGCTGTTTGTCTATAGTTTCGGCACAAAACGGCATTGCAGGCATCAGACCGAACCATATAACGCGAGAAGAAATGTTACAGGACATTTTAGCCCTATACAACGACTACAAAGATAGACATTTGAAAAATACGCCGAGCGGAAATTATTATATTTATCTGAGAATGTGGAGCGGGACGAACATCACGCACTCTTGTCATGCGCACGGTCTCGGAATGATAATTTTTGCACAAATGGCGAACTACGACCCTGACGCAAGAAAAATTTTTGACGGAATGAATCAATTAAGAAAAGCGCAACCGTCAAGAATAAACAGCAATTTGATGTCTCGGGTAGTGTTTGAGGAGTACATTAATAACATTAATCCGGAAGAAACTCCCGCTAATGTTTCCAATAGTGGAACAGGGCGTAACAATTCTGTTACTATTGGCGACTTGGATATGGCTTACGCATTGCTATTGGCATATCGTCAATGGGGAGATTCGGCATATAAAAACGAAGCGACAACAATAATCAATGCGTTAAAAGAATCTTCTATATCGCAAAGCTCCAAAAGAGTCCGTTTCACCGATGGAGCAAGGGATTCCCTGCGAGAACTTGATACTTATAGTTCTGATTGGACGCCCGGACATTTTAGGGCGTTTGCAACGATAACCGGAGATGATTTTTGGCTTGAAACGGCAGATACGGTCTATTCGCTTTTGAAGCAGGTATCTCATTCGGAGACAGGTTTAATGCCGAGTTTGATAACGGGAATTCCGCCGAGACCTTACAGTCCGGGCGGCTCATTTGCTTCCACACCTTTTTTGGAATTTTCAGATATTGCCGCTCCGGTTTTGTGGCGACTTGCGCTTGATTACGCTTTTCACGCAACGCCCGATGCGAAATACAGTATAAACAAGATAAGCAACTGGCTGAGAGGTGCAACAGGTGGAGACATCAACAGTATATATTCGGGTTATTTTTTGGACGGAAGAAGATTTCATATACATTTCCAGACCCATTTGTCTGAATTTTCAGATGTCACATTGGTAGCCCCGTTTGCTTCGGGAATGATTGCCGACCCGAAAAATCAAGAGTTTTTGAACAGAGCTTACGACAGAATAAGAAACGCAGGTGATTATGACAGTTACAGAGCGGCAATGCAAATCTTGAATATGCTCTTTATCACAGGAAATTGGATAGACCCCGTAGCGGAAAATCAAATTATACCGACGGCAATCAGCAATATAAAAAAATCCGATAGGCGACACGGTATAAGATTTGCACAAAATATTGTTTCCGAAAAAGCAGAAATTAGCGTAATTCTCCCAAATAATGAAACTGCAAGAGAAACCAAAATCGCAATCTACGATATGACAGGCAATGCCGTATTCGTAGAAACGACCGCCCCCGGTCGCCCGCTGACGTGGAATTTAACCAACACCGCCGGACGATTCGTCGCCAATGGCACATACCTCGTAATCGCCGAAGTAAAAGGCGCAAGCGGAAAGGTTTATGCGTATTCGGCGCAATTGGGCGTAAAAAAATAGTGTTTAAGTGTTTTTTTTTACGGAAGGGTAGAGAAATCTGTCCTTTCTTATCTCGCATATAGTATTTTCCTCTCAAAATATACAAAAAAAGGAGCAAAAATGATTGCTGTTGAAAATTTAACACACACATTCGGAGCGAAAACGCTTTTCAAAGATGTTAATCTGCAATTTACACCCGGAAACTGCTACGGACTTATCGGCGCGAACGGCTCGGGGAAATCGACTTTTCTGAAAATTCTTTCGGGCGAACTCGAAACCGCAAAAGGAAATGTCTCCGTCGAAAACAAAAAACGCCTTTCGTTTTTACGTCAGGACCATTACGCTTTCGACGAATTTTCGGTAATGGAAACCGTTCTTATGGGACACAAAAAACTTTATAATTTGTTCAAAGAAAAAGAGGCGTTGGAATCAAAATCCGATATGAGCGACGCGGACGGAAACCGACTCGGCGAAATTTACGGTGAGTTCGGCGAAATCGGCGGCTACGAGGCGGAAAGCGACGCCGGCACAATGCTGGAAGGGCTCGGAATTGAAAGCGATAAGCACGAAACGCTTATGAAAAACCTGGAAGGCGGCGAAAAAGTCCGCGTTTTACTTGCGCAGGCGCTGTTCGGCAACCCCGATATTCTGCTTCTCGACGAGCCGACAAACCACTTGGATTTGGAAAGCATTAAGTGGCTCGAAAATTTCCTTGCGGATTTTGAAAATACCGTTATCGTCGTATCGCACGACCGCCACTTTTTGAATCAGGTTTGCACACACATCGCCGACATTGACTACGGACAAATTAAAATTTACGTAGGAAACTATGATTTCTGGTATGAGGCAAGCCAAATGTCGGCGGCGCAACGCCAGCAGGAGGGCAAACAGCGCGAGCAGAAAATCGCTCAACTTCAAGAATTTATTCGCAGGTTTTCGAGCAACGTCGCAAAAGCAAAACAGGCAACCAGCCGTAAAAAACTTATCGAAAAACTAACGGTTGACGAACTTCCCGCTTCAACGAGAAAATTCCCATACGTGGAATTTAAGCCCGAACGGGAATGCGGAAAAAACATTTTGGCAGTCAAGGACTTAACGTTTAAGGTTGATGATGAAATTACGCTCAAAAATTTCAATTTGAATGTGAATAACGGCGATAAAATTGCATTTATCGGCTATAACAACAACATAAAAACCGCGCTTTTCGACATAATTGCGGGAAAAACAAAAGCGATTTCGGGAACTTACGAGTGGGGAATTACAATAAAAACATCGTATATGCCCCGCGATAACGCCGAATTTTTCAAGAGCGACGATAATTTAATCGTTTGGCTGTCAAAATTTTTGAACACGCAGGACGATACTTTCGTGCGCAGTTGCTTGGGACGAATGCTTTTTTCGGGCGAAGAGGCGCAAAAGCCCTGCAATGTTCTTTCGGGAGGCGAAAAACAGCGCTGTATGATTTCCCGCTCAATGCTTTCGGGCGCAAACGCACTGATTTTGGACGAACCGACTAACCACTTGGATTTGGAAAGTATTACAGCGCTCAACAAAGGAGTCGTAAAATTCCCTGAAGTGGTATTGTTCTCGTCTCACGACCACGAATTTTTAAGCACGACCGCAAACCGAATCATCGAATTTACCCCCAACGGCGTTATAGACCAACCGGTCGGCTTCGACGAGTATTTTGAAGATGCGGGAATCGCCGCAAAACGCAATGCAATGTATCAGGGGCATAAAAAATTAGGTTGGTAATCCGAAATAATCAATAACCGCTTTGATTTGTTCGTCATTGCGGTTATTGACGATATTTTCGATTGTAAGTCCACTTAATTCGGCGGCAAAATCAATGTAATAAAGTTTTGAAGTCGGTTTTTCGGGAGCGGCATAGTTTGTTTTTCGCAGTTTTGCCATAGCCCAAAACCAAACATCGTCGGCTTTCGGCGATAACTTCATAAACAATTCTTCGTTAATCGTATTTTCGTCAAGCGAGTTCGGCGGATAAAGCGCCCCACTGCCGCCCGTCGGGAATAAATCCCGCTGATTTCCAAGGCGTTTAACACTATGTTTCCATTGAACATACGGATTTATTTTTCCGTCCGTCCGAGTAATTTCGTGAAAACGATGAGCAACAATTGCTTTTGGGTCTTCGCGATGTTTTTCAACTAGTTTTTTCAGCCAGTTCTTCGCAAAAAACAAATCGTCGTCGGCAGTAATAATCACGGAGTCCGGAAATTCTTTAAGCGCCGGAATAAGTTTTTTGAAAGAATAAATATTTTTGCAAAATTTAATTTCCACGCCGAAATTCATCAGTTTTTTCAAGATTATCGGAAAGTTTTCGCAGTTAAATTCGTCGTCGGCAAGCCAAACAATAATTTTGTCGGGCTTTCGCGATTGCAAAAGCAACGAAATAAGTGTGTATGGAAGTGTTTTTTTCACTCGTTTTCCGTAAGAGGTCAGCGAAACGATAAATTCTTCTTTTTCTCCCGATAACTTCGGCAAAAAACCAAAGTTCATACGGAATAAATAATAAATTTTCCGCGGAATATTTATTAAATTCAAAAGTCCGAAAAGTTTTTTGAACAACAGAGATTTTGTTGCAAAAACTCTTATTTTTTTCTTTATTTTATTTGACAAGGGCATTTAATCAGCGCTCACTCTCAGAGTGTTCGGTTGTAAAATTTCGACAATTTTTTTGTATAATTCTTCGGAAGTATCAACCAGATTATGCGGATTTACCAATTCCAAAACATCTCTGCTATCCCAGCCCCAAGTTACCGAAATTACGGCAACTCCCGCCTTTTTGCAGGCAACCACATCACGGCTTTCATCGCCGACATAAACCGCATTTTCCGGCAAAACATCTTTTTCGCGTAAAAATCTTTTGATTGTTCTGTGTTTCACAAAAAGCGAACGCCCTTTGTCGCAGAAAATCGAATCGAAAAATTCAAATTTATGTTTTTTCAAATATTTTCGTATGTTTTCTTCGCGGTTGCTCGAAACTATTGCAAGTTTTAAGCCGGAACCATGTATTTTCTTGAAAACCTCGGTCAATCCCGAAAACACCGCAAATTCATCTATATATTTTGCAAACTGCTTTCGCGCAGAACTTATAACAAAGGGCAATTTGAAAAACGGTATCTGGAAAAATGCTATTTTTTCTCGCGCACTCATATTCCGCAGATTTTCCAGGTCATCACCGTAAATTTTCCGCAGTTTATACTTCGGAGCCAAATAATCGTTCCAAAATTGTGCCAAAACGTCGGTTGTCTCCGAAATTGTGCCGTCAAAGTCAAAAATCACCCATTTTTCGTCCATTTTACTGCCAATGCTCCTGTTTCATTTTTTGTTTCAAAATACGTTTCGCGATTACTATCTCCCAAGTTTCCGCAAAATCTTTGCATTCTTCGTATATTTTCCCTGTCGAGAAAGTTCTCATCTCCTGTATTTTATCACAAATCACCGATATTTTTTTTCTGTCGCTCAGGTCTTGCAATTTATCGGTTTCATTGTTTTTTCTTGCAACTCTTATTATCAGTTTTACCGCTTCGTCGGGTTTAATTTCAAATAATTCGGCAGTTTTATATACTCCCAAGTCGAAAATTTTCTCGTAAATTCTAAAAGGCAGATTCTTTGTTTCTTTTCGTTTTTCAAGAATTTTTTCTATCGGCGATAAATTAGCACCTGCCATATTTCCCCCCAAATTTTACAGTAAAATAATATTTTCCGCAAATAAACTACGACAAAATGTATTTTACGGCAAAAAACGAAAGGAAACTAATGGAAACAATAATTATTCAACCGAAAAGACAACGCTTTGAAGTTTTTTTTGTAATTGCTTCGGCTGTTGTAATTTTGGCAACTGCGGGCATACTTATTGCTATTTCCGGAGGACAAAAAGAAAATATTCGCCTTAAATCCTATCAAATCAGCGCTTTTTACACGCTTTCGGGAAATGACCAAGGGATTTTTTCCGATTTATACACCGCTGCTTTGGAAATTGAAGCGCTACACCGCGACAACGGCGAAATCTGGCCCACGGCAGACGAATTGAGAGACAGGAATTTAGCGCTTTCGCCATTCTTAGAAGACGAAATGTGGAGGCAGCGCGGACAGCACAGATGGCGGCTTTTCACATACGACCAAAACAATGTTCACCGTGCGGCTTACGTCGGAAAATCGTCAGACGAAAACATTGCGGGGAATTTCATTGTTTTGAGCGAACACTTTCATTCCATTGACGGCTCGTATTACATCGGCGTAAACAAACCGCGTCCGTATTCGATTTGGTATAATCCGAACTGGAGTTTACCTTCTCACATCAGCGAAGGAACTTTAATCGCAAGCGGCTGGAAGGAAGCAATCCCGCACAGCGGAAGAGATGAACTTAAACGATTGAAGAGGGAGTGATTTTAATGAGAACAATAACACAAGACATTGAACTGCTAAAAGCAAATTACCAAAATATATCGACGATTTGGGACGGCAAAACTTGTGTTTTGGAATTGAAAGAAGCGGATTTTCAATGGCGGCAAATGGAATGGTGGGCTTTTTATTTTGAATTTATCTCAAATAAATTACTCCAAAATGACTTTGAAATTTCAGGCGAAAAATTCGGTAATGTGAAATTTGATTTGAAAGGCGCAATAAACTGGGATTTGAAGGCAAAAGCAATAAAATCCGATAGCCATTCGTGCATTTTGAACGACAAAGTTGCGATGGAAAAATCAATAGAAACTCACGGAGCTCACGGCGAAATTATTGCTCTTTGTGATGTGGAATACAATGACATAGACCGCACATTTCAAAAGTGGCATTCCGAACTTAAAGGCGGAAAATCAAATTACGAAAAAGAACGGGAGCAAAGAACTGCGGTTTCTCGTTTCAGAAAAACAAAAGCGGAAATTGCCGAGATTTTATTTTTGGTAATTCGTGAAAAAGATTTAGAAAATTTGTCTATATATCGTCAAGGCAGAAATTCCAACGGCGCACCGAGAAATGTAAAATATATGCTTGATTTGGAAAATATCGGCGATATAGAACAACATAAAATTTTGTTTGGAGAAAAATAATGTTTTATAATGAAGATTGTATTGAGGGGGCGAAAAAATATCTTGCCGATAATTCGGTGGATTTGATTGTCTGCGACCCGCCATACGGAATTGACGGCGGAAAATTGGACAAACATTACAACCGAAACGAAGATTTTGTTTTGGACGGATATATTGATGTTCCGGCAGACGAATATGAGCAGTTTTCGTTAGATTGGATTAAACAGGCGGAACGAGTTTTGCGCCCGGGCGGAAGCATTTATATTGTTTCGGGCTACACGAATTTGCGCCACATTTTGAATGCGATTTCGCAAACTTCGCTCAAAGAAATAAATCATATAATTTGGAAATACAATTTCGGTGTCTATACAAAAAACAAATTCGTTTCGTCGCATTATCATATTTTGTATTGCGTAAAACCGAAAGGCGAAGTTGTTTTTAATACAAATTCACGATTTGCAGACGGCGAAAAAGATGAAACAGGCGGCTCGCTGAATTATCAAGACCGAGAAGATGTTTGGATAATAAATCGTGAATATAAGCCCAATCAAGTAAAAAACAAAAACGAATTGCCGACACAATTACTGACCAAAATTATTCAATATTCAAGCAACGAAAACGATTTGGTTTGCGACTTTTTTTTGGGAAGTTTTTCAACTGCGAAAGTTGCTTTGGGGCTTAACAGAAATGCCTGCGGATTTGAAAAAAGCAAAACGGCGTTTGATTATCAAATAGAGCAGATGGAAAAAGTAAAAAAAGGTGAAATGCTTAAAGATTTGCGGAAAATTCCCGAAAGTAATTTATTTTCGCAAGGACTTCCGTTTTCTGAACTCGAAAAAGAAAAAATTGCCGAAAAGTTTTACAAATTAAAGCAAAACGGCTTTACCAAAAAAGATGCGTTAAATCAAATGAGCAAAGAATTTGGGCGTGGGTATTGGTCGCTTACAAAAGTTGTAGATAATACAAAAGAAAATTTTGCGGAACCAAACGACAACCTGTTTTCTTCTGTGCTTTCGAGCAATGTTAAAATTAAGGAGACGGCATAATGTCAAAACTAAATATCAAAGTAGAAAATTTATCGCTCTCATTCGGCAAAAACGAGGTGCTGAAAAACATAAATTTTGAGGCGAATGCGGGCGAAATCCATTGCATTATAGGACCAAACGGCGGCGGAAAAACAACTTTTGTAAAATCGCTTTTGGGGCAAACCCACCACAGCGGAAAAATTACCTTCGAGTGGAGCGACAAACAGGGCATAGTCGGATATGTTCCGCAAATGGTAAATATCGACAAAACGCTCCCCATAAATGTGCTGGATTTTATTGCCTTGTGCATTCAAAAGCGTCCGGCGTTTCTGGGAGTTGACAAAAAATTCAAAAAAGAGGTCGATGAAATTCTTGAAAAATTGGAAATGGGCGGTAAAAGCAAATATCTTTTCTCAGAATTATCGGGCGGCGAGCGGCAAAGAGTGCTTTTTGCACAGGCGCTAATCCCGACCCCCGACCTGCTGATTTTGGACGAGCCGATGAACAGCATAGACAAAAACGGCGCAGAGATTTTTTCACGGATTATTGCGGACTTAAAGCAAAACGGAGCGACTATAATTTGGATACACCACGATTTGGCGCAGGTGCAGAAGGTCGCCGACAAAGTCAGTTGCATAAACAGAAAGGTCGTTTTTTCAGGCGAACCGAAAAGCGTTATGGACGAAGCAAATTTACTTAAAATCTTTTCGTCGAGACAAGGAGAATAAATTATGGATTTTATATACGATTTTATTCGGCATTCGGCGCAAAATATGGTTCAGGCAGGAATGTTGCCGGACTCATTCAAGTTTGCGTTTGTGGTAAATTCGCTGATTTGCGCAATTTTAATAGGACCAATGCTCGGCGCTATCGGAACGGCGGTCGTGGCAAAACGAATGGCATTTTTCTCCAACGCAATCGGAAACTCGGCGCTGACGGGAATTGCAATAGGAATACTGCTCGGCGAACCTGTGAATAATCCTTATATTTCGCTTTTCGCCTTTGCGATATTGTTCGCTATTTTCCTGAATTTCTCCAAAAACAAGAGCGGAATGTCGCACGATACGCTAATCGGCGTGTTTCTGGCAGCAAGTTTGGCAATCGGCGCCTCGCTTATGATGTTCGCCACACGGGACATCAACATTCACATTTTGGACGGCTATATGTTCGGCTCAATTCTGACGGCGGGCAACAGCGACATAAATCTGCTTTTGGTAGTGGCGATTTTAGCGATTACGGCAGCAATCTTCGGCTTCAACCGCACAATAATTTCAGGATTAAACCCGTCTTTGGCGCAAGTCAGAGGCGTAAAAGTTCTTGTTTTCGACTACGCTTTCGTGGTTTTAATTGCGTTAATAACCGTTGCAAGCGTGAAAATCGTCGGCGCAATTCTGGTTGAGGCGCTTTTGATTATTCCGGCAGCAGCAGCAAGAAACATTTCAAGGTCGCTAAAAAGTTTTGTGAGTTGGAGCATAGTTTTCGCAACATTTTCGGCAATCACGGGAATTATAATTCCGATGGAATTCAAAATCCCCATTCCGTCAGGCGGCGCAATAATTATTGTAGCAACGATAATTTTCATTTCGACCCTGCTAATTAAAATTGTAAGAAGAAATTAACTCTCTGCGAGGACGCACGTGCTGAACGAACTGCAAGAGTGGCAAAAGAGCGTTTTGCCGCTCATTCAAAAAAACATTGACGAAAACGGAAATTCCGCAAAATACCTTGCGGCGCTCGAAAAATTTCCCGAAAGCGAATGCAAAATTTTTGCTGAAAACGGCAAAGTTGTTATTTCGTCTGCAATGCCTGCGGATAATGCCGAAATTTTAAGCGCTCTGCGTGAATTTATGCCCTGGCGAAAAGGTCCCTGGAAAATTCTCGGCGTTGATATTGACACAGAATGGCGCTCGGATTTCAAATGGGAACGGCTTGAAAATTCCTGCAATTTCCAAGGCAAAAATGTCTTGGACATCGGCTGCGGAAACGGATATTACGCCTATCGAACAGCGTTAAACGGCGCAAAATTCGTTTTGGGCATCGACCCGTCCGTTTATTCGTATTTTCAGGCGCAAATTCCTGCGAGATTGTGTCCGCAAATTGCTGTTTGCGTGCTTCCGCTGGCGCAAAGTGCGCTGCCGAGAACTCCGATTTTTGATACGATTTTTTCTATGGGTGTATATTACCATCACAAAAATCCCGAAGAGCATTTGTCGCACATTTACGATTTGCTTGCACCAAACGGCGAAATTATTTTGGAAACGCTGATTGTCGAAAATTCCAATAGTTTAATTCCAAACGGAAGATACGCAAAAATGCGGAATGTTTATGAAATCCCGTCGATTTCAAGGCTTGAAAATTTGCTTAATTCGCTTAATTTCAAAGAAATAAAAATCATAGACATAACAAAAACCACCACACAAGAGCAGCGAAAAACCGAATTTATGAATTTCGAGTCCCTCGCCGATTTTCTCGACCCGAATGACGAAAATAAAACGATTGAGGGATTTCCTGCGCCTGTTCGGGCGATATTTTTAGCGAAAAAATAAAAATTTCTACAATTCAAACCTCAACGACACCCCATAAGTTCCGTCTAACGCCGATGAGTGAATGTAGGCGAAATCTACCGACATTCGCTCGAAGAGGTTTATTCCGCCGCCGAAGGTTAGTTTGTGGCTGTCGGTTAGTCCGGTTCTAATTGATACGGTTTGCTTGATAAGGATTTCTGCGCCGTAACCTGCCGCTACAAACAAATTTTCCGGATTTTTGCGGATTGAGCCGCTGCGAATTTTTTCGTCAAATCCTGCTTCTTTGCCGAGCGTGCTTGCCGTTACGCCCGAATTGCCTAATAAATCCGGTGAGCGGTAGAAAAGTTGCAGCCATAAATTGCTGTTTAATTCTTTTGAAAATCCGTAAGATAAAAACGCCTGCGGGAGTACGTTTTCGTGATATTTTTTGCTCCAGTGCGTATATTGAGTGGTTACGTTGTCTATTTGAAAGCCGACGTGGTTTCCGCGATTAGTCGAAAATAAAACACCCAAATCCAAGCCGATTCCGTAGCCAGTCCATTCCACAAGCCGGCGACGCATAACGTTGAACGAAACGCCGAGCGATAAGTCGAAGCGCTCGAAATCCAAAATTTTTCGGGCGTAATTCAAATTTACCGACAATTCGCTGCTTGAAACTTGCGTTACCCCAAAAATTTCAGATATGGTATCTTTTGTAATCGGGTCGCGTTCAATTCTTCGCCAAACCGAATCAATGCCGGGAATGCTTAAATATCCCACAAACGCCGAAATTACACTTGCAGTGTCTATCCTTAAAGTCGCGTAAGTGTTCCCCGTCCAGAACGAGTTGTTGTAAAAACCCGTGTAACCGGCAAAAAAAGCGGTTTTTTCCGCCAAAATTGTTGAGGCGGGGTTGTTTGCCGGTATCGGCTCGGCGGACAATGCGTTCTTCGCTTCACCGACCGCCAAAAATTCAGGCGACGAAAATAAAAAGCGATTCTCGTTTCCGTAAACGGACTTTTCGGCAAAAACATTGCAAATTTCGCCGGAAAAAATTACAATTATTAGAATTATTATAACTTTGTTCAAAGAAAATCCTTTGTTAATTTTTAAGGAAAATACTTTTTTCTTAACACCATTATCAAAAAATATTATTTTATCGGCAAAAACATAAAAAAACGGGAGGTAATTATGAGAAATTTTGAAGAAAAAGACGAAGACGATTTTGAAGAAGAAGGAATATTTGACGAAGAGTTTTCTTATGACGAAGAAGATGAAGACGACGAGTTCGAGGAAGATTCTGAATTTTTCGAGATAAACGAAGACGAAGAATTTGAAGAAGATGGCGACGATGATGACGAATCCTACGAAGAAGACGAAGATAATTTCGGCAATTCCGATTCTCGGCGTCCGCCTTGGGGCAATGAATTTTATGTGTTTGAAGAGTAGGTGATAATGTTTTGGGTATCTAAATTTTTCCAAGAATTATTCATGCCGTTGATGATTTTTTTTCAGTTGTTGATTATCGCGTCCGTGCTTTGTTTCTCCGGAAAAAAAATCATCTCACGAATAATTTGCGGCGTTGCTTTTGCGGCATTGCTGTTTTTTTCTTACGACGTCGGACAAAATTTTCTCGCCCGTCCGCTCGAAGACGCTGTTGCAATTTACAATCCGCAAGATTTTCCTAACGTAAAAACGGTGGTTGTTCTGGGCGGCGGAAGAAATGCCGAAAGCGAGCGTCCGATTTCTGCGATACTTTCACAGGCATCGCTCATTCGGCTTGTTGAGGGCATTCGTGTTTTTAATTTAACGAACGCGAATAATTTAATAGTAACGGGCGCAAGCGTTACACACAACGTGTCGATTGCGGCGGCAATGAAGGAATGCGCCGTCGATTTGGGCGTTGACGAAGCGAAAATTATTACGATTGACCGCGCA
>Ga0209737_10002156_pt1 | contig 13850 bp, 10 predicted proteins | sample TergutCu122P3_FD_187284 | JGI IMG/M metagenome (GOLD analysis project Ga0209737, IMG submission 187284) | Cubitermes ugandensis P3 segment gut microbial communities from Kakamega Forest, Kenya - Cu122 P3 (SPAdes) (version 2) | ecosystem: Host-associated > Arthropoda: Insects > Digestive system... | reverse complement strand
CCGGTTCTAAGTTGAGTTGATCTGCCCTTCCCGTCGCCCCTGCACCTCTTCCCGTCGCCCCTGCGAAAGCAGGGGTCCAGAGCTGCGGGGTTAAAGGAAATAAAGCCAATGGTTTTCCGACTGCACTCCTGGACCCCCGCTTTCGCGGGGGCGACGGGAAGTTGCCCACAGTCTGGACCCCTGCTTTCGCAGGGGCGACGGAAGAGCAGTCCAACTTAGAAACAGTCTCGTTTCCAGTTATCCGTTTTCAGCTGGAGGAGGGGGGCCCTTCCCCGGAAACCGAACACCCCCTGGAAGGCATTCTCAAGGGGTTTTCAAGGCGTCAAGCGGATGACTTTTCGCCGCACCAAATCCCCGACAATTTCTTCCAGCTGGACGGGGGAGATGTTGGCCCGGGAGAGTACCTCCTTGGGGGTCAGCTTGCTTTCGCAGATGAGGGCAATCCACGGGAGGTTGGTTTTGGGGCCAAATTTCTGGAAGAGGGCGTAGAGGTTGGGTTTGACTTCCACGCGCCTGGCTTTGGTAAAAGCGTTTTCGCGTTTTCGGTGTTCATTCTTGTTGAGCGTCAAGGCTGCGCGTACCAGCATGACTTCTGTACTCAAGGACAGGTTGGTGGCGGCGGGGGCTGCATTGAAATACAATTTGGCCTCCGTCTTCCCCAGGCCGACGAAGGCGTTGAAGGCCACCTCCGCCTCCGCCGAGTGTTTGCCGGCTTGAGCGGCTGCGTACACCGCCTCTCCCTGAGAAAAGAAAAGCTGTACATGCATGGCCTCTGTGCGCGCCTCAACGCGTCCGGAGAATTCGGCGTGTTTGAGAGCGCGTACAAGCCACTGTACGCCGACTTCTTCCAGAGAAACCGAGAAGTCTTCTTTGTGTTCCAAGCGCTTGCTCAGCTGGTAGCGCGGCCTCAAAGTCTTATAAAGCAGCTGTCGCAAGGACTCTTGCCCTATGAGACGGGAAACATAGGCATGGGCTTCAATTTCAGAAGCCTGCAACCAATCGCAGGTTTCTTCGTCATCCGTCAGAAGGACAATGGGAAGCTCTTTGGTTCGAAAGTCCTCGCGAAGGAGTCCCAGGGCGCCCCAACCATCCAGGCCCCACAGGTTCAGGCCGCACAGGGCCATATCAAACTTCCCCGTCAGTGCAAGCTGATAGACTTCAACGCCGTTGTTGGCAGGCGTAACCCGGATGGAGTGTTTTTGGAAAGCCAGCGCAAACTTTTGGATATAGAGCGGATCATTGTCCGCCAACAATACATTTAAAGGCGGCTGCTCGGCTGCCTCATCCAAAACATCCGCCGAGAGCTCTTGAGTCCACACTGAAAACTCATGGGTATCCGCGTTGGGCTCTGCCGTTTCCAAAGGGGTTGGAGGCTCAGGGGGGGCGGTCGTTTTGGTATGCGCAAGCTCCTTAACAACCCAAGTTGCCCGAGGGAGCGTCACCAGGTGAACCAAAGCCTCCACATCGCGCATCTCATGGTATTTGGCGAAGCTCAGTTTGCCCACTTCAAACTCGGCATTGGCGACGGTGCCCTTGTCATCGCTGACAGTCAGAGAGGCGGTACGGCGTGTTTTGCGCAAATGCTCCACCAGCCGGGCCAAGGAGGAGGAGTCGCCCATCCCGGAGCTAATGCCCGGCCTGGAAGGAAGCTCATCCAGGAGGCGGACAAGGCGAAGGGCCTGGTTTTCAGAAAAAGGCTCAGCCAGGAGGGCGACGACGCCGGTTTTAAAGCCCTGGACGAAGGCTTCATCCGTCTCGTCGGGGCTAAGCAAAGCCAGGGGAGGCGAAGAAGAAGGGCTGCTATAGAGGGTATCCAGAGTATCGCCCAGGAGCGCAGAAGAAACATCGCCATGCACCAGGAGCAAGTCCGGCTGAAACAAGGGGAGGGCGGCAAGGAGTCGGGTTGGCTCAGCCAGGAAGCGATAGAGGCAGCCTACCTGCTGGAGGGCTTGTGCCATAGGGCTTTGCTGCGTGCGCGTTTGAACGACTCCGAGAATTTTGTATCGAATGCTCATGAATACCAACGCCCAATGGGCTCAAAACTTTTCTCAACACTTCTTGCAAAAAGTCTACTTCAAAACGTTCCTGTTTCTGCGAGAAAACTGGCTACAAAACACCTCTGCTCAGCAGGTTTTCCCCTCCGGGCCAGGGATAAAACATTCAATCAAACCGCTTTTACGTTGAATTGAGTTGCTGTGACACACATTTTTCGTACATTTTCCGGTCTCTTTTTGCCTCGCCCCCTCCCGGGGGAGGTATGTCTTGCCCAACTCACTGTAGCCGCCGTACAGAAAATTGAATGTCGCGGACAGAAAGCCTGGGAAGTTTCATTTTCAGCTGACCCAGCAGCAAGGGCTTTTGCTCGGCGAGTGCCTTTTCCCAGGCCTCGGAAGAGACTTCAACGCTCAACGTATGGCCTGAAAGTTTCACCGGAAAAGAGGCGCGAGCCAGAAGGGGCCCTACCATTTGCGCCCAGACGAGGGGGAGGTTTTGAGGCAAAAAGTCCTCGGCCCCGGGGGGTTGTTTGTGTTGGGCCATCCATCGCGAGAGCAATGTATGGAGGGGCTCAAAGTCATGGGGATGGCTCATGGCAGTATTCAACACGGAAATATTATGTCGTCTATTTTAGGTGCGGCCCTGGCTTCGCATGATAGGTTCCGGACACCATGAACCATTTGTCTTTAGATCTCAATCTTGCTGTTGAACCCCATTTGAAATCTGCTGGTTTATCCAAAACGGATTATGAGCAATTGTCTGTGCAGATTCAGCAGGCACACGAAACGCTCACCTCAAGGAGGAAAGCCGGCAAAATGGCCTTTATGGATTTGCCCAAGCAGCAGGCTGTCCTTCAGGAAACCCTGGCCGTTGCGACGAAGCTGTCTGCCGCGTTTGAGAACCTGGTTGTCCTGGGCATTGGCGGCAGCAGTTTGGGCCCCAAGGCTTTGTTTACGGCCTTATGCCACCCGTTTCACAACCTTTTGCCCTCTCCCCGGACCAAAGGGATGCGGTTGTTTTTCCCTGACAATTCCGACGCCTCCACTTTTGCGGGCCTCATGGGCACCTTGGAATTGAAGCAGACGGCCTTTGCGGCCATTACCAAAAGCGGCGGCACCGCGGAGACGTGGGCGCAATTGCTGTGGGTGGTGGAGCGTTTGGGCAAAGACGCTGCCAGGCGCCAGGTGGTGGCATTGACGGACCCGGAGAAAGGCTCCCTCCGGGCGACGGCGCGCGCCGAAGGGTGGCAGGCTTTGGAAATTCCCCCCGCAGTAGGCGGGCGCTTTTCGGTGTTTTCCCCCGTAGGTTTGTTGCCAGCAGCAGCTGCAGGCATTGACGTTGCAGAGCTGTTGCAAGGCGCCCAAAGCATGGTGGAGCGCTGCGAGAAGGCGAATGTTTTTGAAAACCCCGCCTACATGCTGGCGACGACGCTCTTTCTTTTTGACACGCGCAAAAAGCGCTCTACGCATGTACTCATGCCCTATGCGGACGGGTTGAGGGAGATGGGGGACTGGTTTGTGCAGTTATGGGGAGAAAGCCTAGGAAAGAAAAAAGGCGAGGGCTTCGTAGGCCCCACCCCCTTAAGGGCAGTGGGGGCGACCGACCAGCATTCTTTGCTTCAACTGCTCATGGAAGGCCCCGAAGACAAGCTCACTGTATTTATTGCGGTGGAAGAGCCCAGGGAAGACTTGAAGATTCCGGAGAAGGTGTTTGAGCTGCCGGACGTCAGCTACCTGGGGGGCCACAGTTTTCACACCCTGTTGTCAGCGGAGATGAAGGCGACGGCGACGGCTTTGGCAGTACATGGCAGGCCTTCTGTGTGCATTCGAATTCCCAAACTTCAGCCTTTTGCCATGGGGGAATTGCTGATGCTTTGGCAAATAGCGACGGCTTTTGCCGGGTTTTTATATGAAATTAACCCTTTCGATCAGCCGGGCGTAGAAGCGGGCAAACGCTATACCTGCTGTTTGTTGGGCCGCCCCGGCTATGAATCCGCCCTCCCGGAGATAAAGACATATGAGGCCTCCAACAAAGCCTGGATGTTTTAAGCCGCTTTGTCACCCCCTCCACACACAGCATTTGGGAGACAGGCATGGGCCGAAAGAGCATGGATGAATTGCTGATTCAACTTGGGGACTTGGCGCGAGAGCACCTGTCGGGCCCCCAAGGAGCCTCCCTCAGGGCCATGCCTGCAGTCGTGGCCACAGAGGAGCACATTGTGGCTTTGGAAGAGGAAATTGCGGCCTTAGAGCAAGCCATCAACCAGGAAGACAGCGAATATCAGGACTTTCTGGAGCGCCATCGGGCTGAAAAAGCTGAAAATGAAGAGATTGTGAAGAAGTGGAAGAAAGCCGTGCAGGGTGTTGAGGCACGCAGCAAAGAGCTCAAAAAGAAGACAGCGGGAGCCAGGGCCACTTTGCGCTATGAGCACAACAACCTCAAAGCGGCCGAAGCCAAACATGCGGATTTGGAACTTCGAGAGGCGCACGACGAGCGCAAGGTGGGGATTTCCAAAGAGAACCTGAAGAAGATGCGTCTTCAATTCATGAAGAAGACGCGGGACATTGATGAGATGGAGCGCCAACTCAAAGACATTCTGACGCCCAGGCCAGGACAGTTGGGAGCTCAGGGCATATTGGCCTACAAACGGCTTTTGGAGATGGAGGATGAGCAAACAGAGCTCAAGCAGAAGGTGGAGGAGAAGATAGCAAAACTCAGCGAGAAAATCGGCGAGTTGGAAGAGGAAGACTTACAAGACGCCTATGCGGAGTTGGATGATGCCCTCTATGAGCTGGGGGTTGAATGCTATGAAGCCAACATAGAGCACCCCCGTTTTAAGCCTATTGTAACCCAGCTTGAAAAATTGAACGCCTGAAAGCTTGGGGGGCATTTGCACAAGCCCGCTTGCCTTCGCTGGAAAAGAAGCATATACCGCCAAGCGGCTGTGCTGTGGCAGTGCGGCCGCCTGCTTTTCGTAAACCTCGCGACAAGCCAAGGCCATATTCCCCGAGGTGTTGTGTGACAGCGTTGTCAAAGGTAGCCTTTTCCATGCAGGATACACCCTATATTTCCGTAGAGCCCGATGAAGATTTTGCCTCACTTTTCGAAGAATCCCTGAAAGAGCGAGGCGGTGATGGTCTCCTGAAGGAGGGTGAAATTGTCACAGGCACCATTGTGCAACTGACGAAGGATTTTGCTGTCATAGACATTGGCTACAAGTCTGAGGGGCAGATTCCGATTTCGGAGTTTACCGACGCCAAAGGCGAAGTAGCGCTCAAAGCAGGCGACAAAATTGAAGTGTTGCTGGAGAGCCGGGAGAATGACACAGGCATGGTTGTGCTTTCCAAAGAGAAAGCCGACAAGATGCGGATTTGGGATGAGATCAGCGCGGCCTGTGAGAGAGACGAAATTGTGAAGGGCATTATAACAGGCCGCGTCAAAGGCGGCCTGCAAGTAGACATCGGCGTCAAAGCGTTTTTGCCCGGCTCCCAGGTAGACATCCGTCCCGTGCGCAACCTGGACCAATATTTGAGCAAAGAGTTTGAGTTCAAAGTCATTAAGTTCAACAAAAAGCGCGGCAACATTGTCGTCTCCCGCCGCGTATTGCTTGAGCGTCAGCGTGAAGAGCACAAGAAGGAGACGCTGAAGAATTTGAAGGAAGGCGCCGTCATGGTAGGGCAGGTGAAGAACCTGACCGACTATGGTGCCTTCATCGACTTAGGCGGCATTGACGGATTGCTGCACATCACCGACATGTCCTGGGGCCGCGTAGGACACCCCTCCGAGAAATTCAACGTAGGCGACGAGGTGAAGGTGGTGGTGCTGAAGTTTGACCCTTCGCAGGAGCGGGTCAGCCTTGGCTTGAAGCAGATTCAGGAAGACCCGTGGCACCGGGCAGACGAGAAATACCCAGTAGGGGCGAGGGTGCAAGGGAAGGTTGTCAGCCTGACGGACTACGGCGCATTCATTGAAATTGAGCAAGGCGTTGAGGGCCTGGTGCACGTTTCGGAGATGTCGTGGACAAAGCGGGTGAAGCATCCGTCCAAAATGCTGGAAGTGGGCAGAGACGTTGAGGCGGTGGTGTTGGATATAGATCCAAAGGCCAAGCGCATTGCTTTGGGGATGAAGCAGACAGAGATAAACCCCTGGACGATGTTGGAGCAGAAATATCCGGTGGGCTCTGTCATTAAGGGGCAGATTCGGAACGTAACAGACTTCGGCGCCTTCGTAGGCGTAGAAGAAGGCGTAGACGGCCTGGTTCACGTCTCTGACATTTCCTGGACACAGCGGATTAAGCATCCAGGGGAGCTCTTCAAGAAGGGAGACGAGGTGGAGGCCGTCGTCCTCAACATTGACGTTGAGAATGAGCGTTTCTCTCTGGGCATTAAGCAACTGATTGAAGACCCCTGGGATACTTTGTCCGAGCGCATGCCGGTGGGCAGCCGCATTTCGGGCAAAATCACCAAGGTGACAGACTTTGGCGCCTTTGTGGAGATTGAGCCTGGCATTGAAGGCCTGGTACACGTCTCGGAGATGAAAGACGAGCGCGTGGAAAACCCCAGAGAGCTCCTCAGCGAGAATCAGGACATTGAAGTCAAAATCATCGACATCAACACGCAAGACCGGAAGATTGCGCTCTCGATGAAGGCCCTGCAACACGAAGGCGAAGACGACTACCAGGAATATTTGCGTCGACAGGCTGAAAATTCCCGCGCACGTTTAGGCGATGTGATGGCGAGTAAGCTTAGACGTTAAACAAAGCCTGCACCATTTTTGAGAACTCTTCGAATGAGGAAGGGGGCGCACTTGGCCCAAGGCAGTGGAGGCGGGCCGCGCAGGCCCTTTCTGCTTCGCTCGCATTTTGTTTCACCAGGTGCTTGGGCAGTGCGGCAAATGCAGGGGAGCTGCTGAGTGCTTCAAAAAGCTGTGGCCAGGACTCCACAGGGAGTTTGTCCATATTCAACACAGCCCCGCCCAGAGGCCGGGTTTGTGCCATTTTCCAGCACTCCACCCAGTCCATAGCCCACAGCGTATGGATGCCCAGGTTTCGAAACCCATGCGCATGCTGGCTTCGGTTTTTCTGGCCCGGGTTATATACGAGCAGCGTTTTTAAAAGAGGAGGCGCATGTGCCGCGAGCGGCAGAAGAAGAGAGAGCATGTCCAGGAATTCATGCGAGAGGTTTTCAATTTCAGGCTGCTGCTGGTTTTTCATTGCCTCTTCGAGGGTTTTGGCTGCATTTGAGAGTGCCATAAAGCCATAGCTGCCGGCGCTTCCTGCCAGGCGGTGGACGAGAGCGCGCATTTCCGACAATGTGTTTTTGGAATTTGGGTGCGCAGTTTGCTGCATAAGAAGCCCATGGAGTTGCAAAGCCGCATCGCAAAGCGCATGGCGGAATTCTTCAAAAATGGACAGCATGGCTTGTTGGCTTTCCTCGCTCAAATCCGAAATGGATTTTGGAAAGCGGTGGAGCTCCAGATCTAAGAGGAGCAATGTCACCAAAAGAGAGCCCTCCGTTTCTCTGGGCATTAAACGTATGTTGGCATCAGCAAGCTTCTTCAAAGGAATGGGCGGAGGAAAAATTTCCGGAAGCAACAAACTGGGCGGAAGGCGAAGAGGGCGTTGAGCCCATTTTTGCGCCTGTGCGCTTTCTAAAAACACCACAAACTCGGAGGAGGAGAGGGTGTGCGTTTTTTCAGCAACAACAGTCTCTATGGCGTGCCTCTCCAGGAGCTTTTTAAAATACGTGTAGAAGGAGATTTCTTTTCCAACAATGGATACCTGAACGGACATACGCGTTGTGCTCAGCATGAAGGGAATGGTTTTTGTCAGAGTCTTTTGCACCCTATGTTTTGCTTGTCGATGACGATAAGGACATTCGCAAAATCGTCAACCTGACGCTAACACACTTAGGTGGTTTTCGTGTCGTAGCCGTCGGAAGCGGGGAAGAAGCCCTTCAGTGGATTCAAAAGAGGCGGTTTGAGCTTGTCATCTTGGATATGTGCATGCCGGATATGGATGGAGAAATGACACTTCGAGCGCTGCGTCAGTTGCCGAATATGCAACAAGTGCCCGTCGTTTTTTTGACAGCCCATGCGCCTTCGCGACTTTCAAAGGAGTTGGAAGCATGGGGCATAAAACATATTTTGAAAAAGCCATTTGAGCTGGTCGAATTCAACCGCCACATCCAAGACATTTTTTCAAGGCAGACAAAAAAGCCCCCAAATGAAGTCGACCGCCTGCGCTCTTTGGAACGTCTTTTGCCGGTCCTTTGGCTTTCGCAAAGCCTGCTCCGCAAAGCCATGGAAAGGACATGCAAGCTCACCGGGTTTTCAATGGCCGCTGTTTCCATTGTTGAAGAGAAGGTGCAGCGTTTTGTTGCAACCCTGGGAATGGCAGAGGGGGCGTTTGACAGAGAAGACTCTGTTTGTGCGAAAGCCATTTTGAGCGCACAACCCACGCTCATTGAGGATTTGAGTGCAGACCCGCGCTATGCAAACCTGACGTTCACACAACTAACCCAAATGAAGGCCTATGCGGGTATTCCACTGCGAACAAGCCAAGGTGAAGCCATTGGGATGCTTTGTGCGTTGGATGTGCGGGCTCAACGGTTGCTGCCGCATGTGGTGTTGGCGTTTTCGAGCATTGCAGAAATGTTGATGGCCGCGCTTGAAGACAGAGTTTGCTTGAGCACGCCGGATTCATTTCCACGGGCCATACTGGATTCTCTGGAAGATGTTGTTTTGACGATGGATGCTTCCGGAGTGGTTTCCAGTGCGAACCATGCTGCTCAAAAGCTGTTGGGGATAGACAGCACTCGAATGGTGGGGCAGCCCCTGAGGAGGTTTTTGCCGAATTTGTTTTCTGAAGGAGCAGGAAGCCTCTCCCTCTCCCGTCTGCCAGCCATGGCAGAAACCATGGAGATGGCGGCGAGGAAAGAGTCTGGCGATCCGATAACCGTTGACGTTCGCGCAGGAAGGCTTTTTTGGCAAGGCTCAAAAGCTTTCACTTTGGTGGTGAGCGATGTTTCGGAGCGCAAGCGCATTGAGAAGATGAAAGAGGAATTTATTGCAAGCGTTTCACATGAGCTGCGCACACCTCTGACAGTGCTTCGTGGAGCGCTCACTTTGTTTGATGCGGATTTGCCCAAAGCAGAGGTGAAAGAGCTGCTTGGTGTTGCTCAGGAGAACACAGATCGCCTTGTGCGTTTGGTGGATGATATTCTTGAGATTGAGCGCTTGGAAACGGGCCACATTCAACTGAAGCCTCAATTTGAGTCCGTTGAAAAATTGGTGGAGGACATTCTTGTTTTGCTGCGCTCCATGGCAGCGACTCGAAATGTGGCATTGGTGGCGCAGCATGCGGTTTTCAAGCTTTCTGTTTGGTGTGATAAAGACCGAATCATCCAAACGCTGACCAATTTGATTGCCAACGCCATCAGCTTTGCACCTGCAGGCACCCAAGTGCGTGTGAGCACCGCATTAACGCCACAGGGGCATCTGCGTTTTCAAGTTGAAGACAAAGGACCTGGCATTTCTCCGGAACACATGGGGAAATTGTTTCAGCGCTTTTCTCAGTTGGGCAACCGGACGGCCAAAACCGGAGGAGGCGCAGGCCTAGGCCTAGCCATTGCGAGGGCCATTGTGGAGTTGCACGGAGGAAGAATAGGCGCCAAAAGCGCTCTGGGAGAAGGAAGTCATTTTTGGTTTGAATTGCCCGGCCCCTTGAGTTTTGCTTGAGTGGATTTTTGAGGCCTGGGCAAAAACTTGGAAAAAGCTGTGAAGGCTCCTGTGGATTTAGCAGAGTGGGTTTGTGAAATTGTAAGGCTGGCGCAGTCCGGAGAAGGCATTGCATTGCTGGAGGGGAGGGCTGTGTTTATTCCAGGCGCTTTCCCCCGGGAGCGGGTGCTGGTGAGCAAAGCGCAGGGCCCTGGGCGCGCCAAACTTTTGAAGGTGATAGAGCCCTCCGAAGCGCGCCGTGTGCCACCCTGCCCGCACTTTGAGCGCTGCGGCGGCTGCAACTGGATGGCGATAAGCGAAAAGCAGCAACGCGAATTCAAACAAAGCCTCATGCTGTCGAATTTGGAGCGCATGGGCGGCATTCCCGAAGGCAGCTATGAGCTTTACCCCATGGCGTTTGAGCAACACGCTTTGGGCTATCGCCGAAGAGCCAGACTTGGACGCGTTGGAAAGCGTTTGGGCTTTCACATGCGAAGCAGCGCTGTATGCACAGCCATAGACACCTGCCCCGTCCTTGTGCCGGCTTTGCAGAATTTGCCGGGTGCTTTTTGTGAGGCCTGGGAGGGAGCCCTAGAAGAGCTAGAAGAAGCAGAGCTTTTGGAAGGCCAAGGAGAGGTAGCCATAGGCCTGAAGATGAGGGTGAAGCTTCAAGAGAAGCATATGAGGTTTGCGCAGCAGGCGAGGGCGCGTTTGGGGATAGCGGGGGTATGGCTGCAAGGCAGCTGCGGAACAAGCAAAGAAGAAGGAAAAGTACACCTGAGGGACTGGGGGTTTTCCCGCATGCACCCCGGGGTTTTCGCCCAGGCCAACGGCCCCATGAATGTGCAGCTGATGCGCACTTTGCTTGCATGGATGAAAGCTTTGGTTGAAAACCTTCCGGAGGCTTCTGTGCTGGAATTGTTTTCAGGCAATGGAAATTTCACATGGGTAATGGCCAGGCTTGCAAGAGAATTGTGGGCCATAGAGAGCAACAGCCTTGCCGTCAGCCTTGCTCAAAAAATGTGGGCGGAGAGGGCGCAGCTCCTCCACTCTTTGACGCCTTCTCACAAGCCAAAGGCCTTGGCGCGTTTTGTTGTGGGCGATGTCAGGCGCGTCGTCGAAGGGTTTGTCAAAGAGGCCAGGCGTTTTGATTGCATTGTTTTGGACCCGCCCAGGCAGGGCGCGCAAGGCATTGGCCGCTGGTCAAAACAATTGGGTGCACAATATGTTTTCTATATTTCCTGCAACCCTTCGAGTTTGGCCAGGGACGCAGCGGAACTTCAGCGGGAAGGTTTTTTGCCTGTGCGCCTGCAGCTGTTCGACTTCTTTCCTCAGACGCACCATGCCGAGTCTCTGATGGCATTCATATTCAACCCCGACATGGCCATGAAACCGAAGCCGCAACCGGTTGGCGGTTGAATGAAGCTGGGGCGCGTATTTGGCACAAAGTTGCCTGGACTGCCCGCGAAAGAAATTGCATGTTAGGAAGCCAGGCATGAAACGCTACTTCATACACACCTTTGGCTGTCAGATGAATGTCTATGACAGTCTGCGCATGGGAGAATTGCTTTCCCCCCTGGGCTATCGCCCGACGCCCCTCCCGGAAGAAGCGGACCTCATTGTGCTGAACACCTGCTCCATCCGCGAAAAAGCCGAGGACAAACTTTTGTCAGCACTGGGACGCTACCGTCTGCTGAAGCAGGCACGTGGTACGCGCATTGGCATAGGCGGCTGTGTCGCCCAGCAGGAGAAAGAGAAGCTGTTGAAGAAGGCGCCTTTTGTGGACTTTGTTTTCGGGACAGACGCGGTGGGGAAGCTGCCGGACATTTTGAAGGAGCTGGAGCAGACGGGGGGCCGCCTTGTGGAAACAGCCTGGGAGGAAGAAGCCTTCCTAAAAGGAGAAGGGGAAACCTCCCGCGGAAAGGCCTCCGAGTTTGTTACCATCATGAAAGGCTGCGACAACTTCTGCGCCTATTGCGTTGTCCCCCACACCCGAGGCCGTGAGGCAAGCCGCCCTCATGAAGAGGTTTTGGAGCAAGCCCAAACTTTGCTTTCCGTGGGCGTGCGAGAGCTGACTTTGCTTGGACAGAACGTCAACTCCTACGCCGGGGGAATTTCGTTTGCGAAGCTTTTGCTGCGCGTGGCCCAGTTGCCGGGGCTTGCACGCTTGAGGTTTACCACCAGCCACCCCCGGGACTTGTCCCCTGAGCTCATCGACGCCTTCCGCGCAGAGCCCAAAATTGCGCCGCACATTCATCTGCCTTTGCAAAGCGGCTCCGACGCGGTGCTTGAGCGCATGCGAAGAGGCTATAGGGCCGAGGAATACATGCAGCGCCTTTCCCAGCTTCGCGCCGCCCGCCCGGACATTGCCGTTACGACGGATGTCATTGTCGGCTTTCCCGGGGAGACGGAGGCCGACTTTGAGAAGACATTGGAGCTAACGGCGAGGGCGCAGTTTGACGGGCAATTCTCTTTCATGTTTTCTGCGCGCCCCAAAACCCTGGCGGCGCTGAAAGAAGACGCGTGGGGGAAGCTTTCGCAGAAGGTGAAGGCCCAGCGCCTGGAGCGCTTGCAGAGACTGCAAAAGCAAATCAGCGCTCAGCTGTTTCAAACCCAGGTGGGGCAGGTGGCAGAAGTGCTGGTGGAGGGAAAGTCCAAACAAAACCCAGGGCGTTTGCATGGAAAGACGCCCCACAACCGCACAGTGAATTTTGAAGGAGAAGCCAGAGTGGGAGAATTGATTGAGGTGCGCATTGAGCGAGCAAGCTCCAGCGCTTTGTATGGGCAGCGTCTAAGCCAAGGAATGTGAGTTAGAGAAGATGGAGCAACTTCTTGTGGACTTGGCGGCCGGCATAAATGGCGCCGGCGCATACTTCAACTTGCTGGGCAGCACCGCGGAGGCGTTTTTGTGTCCGGAGAGCGGCTCTCTGGAGGCGTGCCAGGCGGCAGGGCAGGTATATTGGGCCGATGCCGCCCTCCAGGAGGCCGCTTTGACTGAAGCCGCCCTCCAGGAGGCTGCTTTGGCTGGCGCCGCCCTCCAGGAGGCCGCTTTGGCGGGTGCCACCCTCCCGGAGGCCGCTTTGGCTGAAGCCGCCCCCTACGGGAGGATGGAGCGCTTTTTGGTAAATTTGGTGGAGGGAGCAGACGGCCTTGCCGCCTATGGTTTAATTTTCGGCATTCTGCTCATTTGCGGTTTAGGGGTGCCGATGCCCGAGGACATTTCCCTGACACTGGGAGGCTATCTGGCCTACCGCCAGGAGGGGGTGACCCTCTGGGGGATGATGGTGACCGGCTATTTGGGCATAATAGTAGGCGACAGCCTCATTTATTTTATGGGGCGGAAGCTGGGCGCCAATGTTGGGACAAAACCCAAAAAAGGTTTTTGGGGGCGGCTGATAACCCCCGAGAAGCGGGGGAAGGTGGAGCGAATTTTTGAGAAATACGGCGACAAGGTGGTGATGGTGGCCCGCTTCATGCCGGGGCTTCGCGCCATTACCTATTTTGTAGCAGGCTCCGTGCGCCTGAAGTATGGGCGCTTTGTTTTATATGACAGCATTGCGGCCCTTGCTTCGGCCCCCATTTTTGTTTTTCTAGGTTGGTATTTCGGCGGGGAGTTAGAGAGACTTTTCCACGGCATAAAAGAAGGAAAAACCTGGGCGGTGGTTGTGTTAGCCGTGGCTGTTGTGTCGTGGCTGGTTTTTTGGTTTGGGAGAAAAAAATTTCGAATGCGCAAAGCAAGCGCCAAACGCGCCAAAGTCGCAAAACTCGCAGCAAAAGCCAACGAGGTGAACGATGTCCAACGAGAAGAACACGCTGAACGACTCTAAAAATGTGAAGGCCTGGGAGAAGGCCGCCGCCAAGTCCGCCCCGGAAGGGGACGTACAAAAACTCAACTGGGTGACGCCCGAGGGCGTTGTGGTGAAGCCCCTCTACACCCAGCAGGACGTTGCGGACTTGCCCTATGCGGACACGCTGCCCGGTTTTGAGCCTTTTGTGCGCGGCCCCCAAGCCACCATGTATGCCGTACGCCCCTGGACCATCCGCCAATACGCGGGCTTCTCCACCGCCGAAGCCTCCAATGCTTTTTATCGCAAAGCCCTGGCAGCGGGGGGCCAGGGGGTGTCGGTGGCCTTCGACTT